>FXBF010000440.1_pt1 | contig 14274 bp, 15 predicted proteins | sample 5335321 | NCBI WGS metagenome assembly FXBF01 (sample SAMEA103928391, study PRJEB20085) | sediment metagenome | isolation source: sediment
AATACGACGGAACGCTGCGCGTCGTGGTGACCGACGAGAGTCCGTGGTGGGGTACGGGGCGGTCAGCAGACGTCCCTGACACATCCGTCGTCACGATGCAGCGATGGGGGAACGAACTGGTCCAGATCGGATCGGTTGATGGTCTCGGAAAGAATGAGCGGGTCTACGCCGTGCGGTTCGTTGCCGACCGTGGGTACGTCGTTACTTTCCGGCAGGTCGACCCGCTGTACATCATCGACCTGGCCGACCCGACAGATCCAAAGGTGACCGGTGAGCTGAAGATCAACGGCTACTCGGCCTACCTGCATCCGATCGGTGCGGACCTCCTTCTCGGCGTCGGCCAAGACGCCACGGACGAGGGCCGAACGCTCGGCACACAGGTGTCGGTGTTCGACGTATCGGATCCGGAGAGCCCGAGGCGGCTCTCGAGATTGACGTTCGACGACACCCAGTCCCAAGCTGAGTGGGATACCAAGGCCTTTCTGTGGTGGGCGCCGAAGGGCATCTCGGTCCTTCCCATGCAGCGCTGGTCGTGGGACGAGAAGAGCGGCAAGGAGGACTACTTCTCTGGAGCCGTTGTCCTGTCTGTGACACCTGAGCGTGTAGAGCAGATCGGTGTGGTCCGCCATCCGAACGCCGTAGAGGAGGAATGCCCGGAGTGCGGCGGCTGGACGGCGCCGATCATGCGGTCGCTTGTCATTGGCGACACCCTGTTCACAGTGTCTGAGACCGGGATCCTGGCTTCGGACATCGACACCCTCGACGACATCGCCTGGGTGCCGTTCGGGTAGAAGGCGGAGTTCACAGATGACGGTCGGTGGCGGGCGATGGAGAGAGCACCCGCCACCGGCTGAGGGGGTGACGTGGTACGTACCACGTACTGTCCAACATGGAGGCGCATAGGTGCCTGCTTGATACTTGTTGCGGGTGCGGGCGACATGATCCGGAGGACGGCGCACCTCGGAGTGGGCTTTCCAGAGTGCAGTACGCTGCAAGTGATGAAACGGGAACATCTAGGCACCGGAGCCCGGCGTGGAAGCTGATCAGGAGAGAGCGGAACGCCACGAGCGGGAGCGTAAGGAAGAACACGAGCGCAGTGAGCAGAAGCGCAAAGAAGAGCGTGAGCGGGCCGACCGTAAGCGCAAGGAAGAGCGTGAGCGGGCCGACCGTAAGCGCAAGGAAGAGCGTGAGCGGCACGATCAAGGTCGGAGCGGCAGTTAGCTTCGGCTGAACGGTTCCTCACTTCAGCCGGGGGCACTTCTTGTTCGGCAACACCTACTTGGAGGATTCCTGATGAAGTCCAAGCCGATTATCGATGGTGGAAGGCAGCGGTGCGTGGATTGTGGCCACCCTCGCAGGGAGCACAGTGATAATCACAGGTGCACAGTGCCGAAGTGCGAGTGCCTCGAATACCAACTGCCAAAGGCGAACTGAACTCTGGACCTGGCTCGCTGAGGCCAGCCTTAACCGGCGACCGGTGTGGTTCGTCCGGCTTGGATTGGTCGCTCATAGGTGCCGTTATGCGCGGTTCAGGGCAGCTCCAATGAAAGGACCACCTTGCCACTGTTCAAAGCTTAGGTTGAGGCTCGGCGTCGATGCTGAGACCAGGTGTCCCAGCATCACCCCACCGGTGGGGCTTACATCTCTACGAGGCCGAGCTGTTGCATAATCGCGGCCTGGTCCGTAACGCCCCAGTGCTCAGTTGCCTTTCCGTTTTCGAACTTGGTGATGTCGATGAACTGAACTTCGAAACTGTTGTTTGTGGGCGGAATACCCATGAACTCGCGTTGATGTGTACCGGAGATAGTGCCGCGGACCACGACCTTGTCCCCGTCGGCGAGGGTATCGTCGGCAGATACGTGGAGGTCGGGGAAGGCGGCCCTGAACATGCCTATGGCTGCCTTTGGTGCTTCTGGACCCGTAGTCGGAAGACCAGGAAACGCCTCATGCTCGATGTAGTCTTCCGAAACCAGGTTGTCGAAAGCATCGAGGTTTCCTGCATTCACCTCGTCTAAGAACCTGAGTGCGAGGGCCTTGTTGTTCTCGGCTGCCAATGTGATCACTCCTTTTCCTATGTGAGAACGCGGAGCAAGCGTACGCAGTGCGCTCATCCACTGCAGCGTTTGTTTTCGCGCTCCTCTCGGTAAGAATCCGAGCCCATCAGGCGGCCGACGATCACAAGGGAGAAGTCGATAATTGGCCGCCCGTAACCGGCTGGGTGGGATGATTCTGGTCGGTGTTGCACCGATCTCGAAGAACGACGTAACCAGCGAATCGCCTACGTGCTACGTCTTCGCTATCCGAAGCGGTAGCCGACGGAACGGACGGTGGTGATCCATGATGCGCGCTCCTCGCCGAGCTTGGCGCGGAGGCGCCGGATGTGGACGTCGACGGTGCGCGACCCCCCGAAGTAGTCGTAACCCCACACGCGTGCGAGGAGCTGCTCACGGCTCCAGACACGGTTCGGGTTCTCCATGAGGTAGCGAAGCAGCTCGTACTCCATGTAGGTGAGGTCGATCGGGTTTCCTGCGATCGTCGCCTGATACGTGCCCGTGTTGAGCTCGAGATCCTCGTGACGGATGACGTCATCTCCGGCACCGTCGATGGGTACGAGCCCCATCCGTCCTAGCCGAACCGCGAGCTCTCCGGGGTCGAGCGGCGTGAGGATGAAGTCGTCGAACCCCTCCCTGCCCTCGAGCTCCCGCGTCAGGGTGCGGTCGACGACGAGGAGCACGGGGACCGCAAGCTCCTCCTGGATCTTCGATGCGACCGCTGATGCGATATCCGGATCGCCACCAATCTCGACCACGGCTCCGGCCCACCCTGCTTCCGGCTCCTTGTTCCCGGCCCCGGCGACACCATCGATCGGCACGGGCTGGTAGCCGGCAGACAGCAGCGCTGCGGTGAGTGCAGGCGAGGGCGCCTCGGGATATACGGCGATGTACTTCACAGGACCGGAAGGTACTCCTCGAGTTCGTAGCGTGAGACATGCTGCTCGTAGCGGGCCCACTCGCGCTTCTTGTTCTTCAGGAACCACTCGAAGACATGGTCGCCGAGGGTGTCACGGACCAGATTCGAGCGCTCCATCGCCGTGATCGCTTCGTTGAGGTTCCGCGGCAGGTGCCGCACACCGGCATCCCTTCGCTGGGCCGATGACATCGTCAGCACATCCGAGCCCATCGCGTCTGGAAGCTCGTAGTTCCCCGCGATACCGGCCAGCCCGGCAGAAAGGATCACCGAGAGTGCGAGGTACGGGTTGCACGACGGGTCGGGGGCGCGGTACTCGATACGGGTCGAATCGATCTTGCCCTTCTTCGTAGCGGGTACCCGAACAAGGGCGCTCTGATCGTTGCGGGCCCACGTCTCGTAGATCGGTGCGTCGAAGCCGCCGACGAGGCGTTTGTAGGAGTTCACCCACTGGTTCGTCACCGCTGTGATCTCGGAGGCGTGGGTGAGCAGACCCGCGATGAAACCGTGGGCGACCTTCGACAAGCCGTCGTCGCCGCTCGGGTCGTGGAACGCGTTCTCGTCACCCTGGAAGAGGGACAAGTGCAGATGCATCCCCGACCCATCGACCGAAGCGAGTGGTTTCGGCATGAACGTAGCGTAGATGCCGTGCTCCATCGCGACCTCTTTGACGGTGAGGCGTGTCGTGACGATGGTGTCGGCCATCGTCAGAGCGTCGGTGTGACGAAGGTCGAGCTCGTGCTGGGATGGGGAGACCTCGTGGTGGCTGAACGCCACGGGGATCCCGAGCTGCTCGAGCGCCACGATGGTGGACCGCCGGTACTCCTGGGCAACGTCGAGTGGGGTCAGGTCGAAGTACCCGCCCCGGTCGAGCACCTGTGGCTCGGGCGAGGCGTCCTCGAAGTAGAAGAACTCGATCTCGGGGGCGACGTAGAACGAGTAGCCGAGCTCAGCAGCTTGTTTCAGGTTCTGGCGCAGGACGTGGCGTGGATCTCCCGGGAACGGGTCGCCATCGGGTGTGACGATGTCGCAGAACATTCTCGCGACTCCGGCGTCGCCGCTCTTCCATGGGAGGATCTGAAACGTCGTCGGATCAGGTTTTGCAAGCATGTCGGCTTCGTGGGATCGGCTGAACCCGTCGATGGACGAGCCGTCGAACGATACGCCTTCGTCGAGAGCGATCTCGAGTTCGGCAGGGGTGATCGCGAAGGACTTCAAGAACCCTTGAACGTCGGTGAACCACAGCCGGATGAACCGGATCCCGCGCTCCTTCACGGTGCTCAGCACGTATTCCCTTTGCCGGTGCATGTCGGTTCTCCACCTCTTCGATGCTGTCATCGTATTGGTTCTGGTGAGAATCGCTAGGTGAGATCCCGCTTGTAACACAGTGTTCACATTGCAGTTACCGATAGGACACGACCATGGCGCATCCTAAGGGCATTGGGTAAGCGGTTGACACTGCCCCCGAAGGACATCGTTGCCGAAAGCGAGGACCCATGCCGTATCGCGCCGAATACATCTGGATCGACGGACGGAAGCCGACTGGTTTGCTTCGATCGAAGACCAAGATCGTTGCCGACGGTCAAGAGCCACCTATCTGGGGTTTCGATGGCTCATCAACGGGGCAGGCGCCCGGCACTGCGTCGGATTGCGTGCTGCGTCCGGTGAAGATCGTTCCCGATCCCATTCGGGGCGGCGACGACGTCCTCGTCATGTGTGAGGTGCTCAACACCGACATGACTCCCCATGAGACGAACACGAGGGTCACAGCGGTCGAGGTGCTTGCCAAGTACGGTGACCAGGAGCCGTGGTTCGGGATGGAGCAGGAGTACACGTTCTTCAAAGACGGCCGACCGCATGGCTGGCCGATCGGCGGTTTCCCTGCACCGCAAGGCGGGTATTACTGCGGTATCGGTGCCGACGAGATCTGGGGTCGCGACGTTGTCGAGGATCACACCTGGGCGTGCATGGAAGCGAATCTTGCGATCTCAGGGACGAACGCCGAGGTGATGATCGGACAGTGGGAATTCCAGATAGGTCCTGTGGATCCGGTTGAGGTTGGCGACCAGCTCTGGCTAGCCAGGTGGCTGCTGTACCGCATCGCGGAGGACTACGACATCTCCGCAACGTTGAACCCGAAGCCTGTCAAGGGCGACTGGAACGGTGCGGGTTTGCACACCAACTTCTCGACCAAAGCCATGCGCGAGAGCTGGGAGCCCATCATCGCTGCATGTGAGGCTTTGGGTGAGAAGGCCCAGGAGCATGTGGCGAACTACGGCGCGGGAATCCAACAGCGGCTCACCGGTCTGCACGAGACCGCACCGTGGTCCGAGTACAGCTACGGCATTTCGGACCGTGGCGCATCGGTTCGCATCCCGTGGCAGGTCAATGTAGAGAAGAAGGGCTACATAGAGGATCGTCGCCCGAATGCGAACGCCGATCCTTATGTCGTTGCAGCGCTCATCACAGAGACTGTTTGTGGCAAGCTCGCCGAATAGCCGGAACCCGGTCGAACGAGCGGTTCCAGCGCGTAGCCAGGGATGTAGAGCGCCTATACCACGAGCGGCTATGCCACGCTGATAGCCGGGAGAATGCGCCTACAAGGGGTCATCGACCGCTTGGTGTCAGGCCGCGAACCACTTCGAGCTGTGCCCCGAAAGCTGTGGTTGCTTCGTCGTACGCCTTTACCGCTTCACGTCGCAAGGATCCGTCGTCGGGCGCTCTGAGACCATCGATCACAGCTTCGGCCTGCACAACGAGTTCCTGAGAAGCCGTGATCGTGTCCGGCCATGCCGGCTGGAACGGTACGGGGACCGTAGTCGCGGCTACCTGGTTCGCTAGATCCTGCGCATCATCGTGAACCTCGGTGAATCGATCCAGTGCCTCGTCGAAGCTGATTTCCCTGTCTTCCCACAGTGAGTTGATGTCGTTGAGTTGCGTGAGGAGGTCTGCGGACACTGTCTCGAATCGGTCGACTTCTCCGAGGAATGCGAGGATTTCGGCAGGCATCGTCGTCGTGGTTGTCGGCGGCAATGTGGTTGTCGTCGTTGGGGGAATGGTCGTCGTCGTGGAAGCAGCGACATCTGCGGGAGGCAGTGCGTTTACGAACACATATGTGAATCCGATCAACGCGGCGATGACGATCGGGAGTATCCAACGACCTGGCTTGGGATCCGCTTTGCTCACGCCGGTGAGCATAGGCGGTATCAACAGAGCAGAGCATCATCGCTACGATCGCTCGTATGGAACTTCATGGCAGGGCAGCCGTCGTGACGGGAGGCGCCGTTCGCGTCGGTCGAGCGATTTGTGAAGCCCTCGCGCGGGAGGGTGCACACGTCTACATCCACTACAACCGATCTATGGAGCCGGCGGCCGCGCTGCGCGATGAGATCGTTGCCGGTGGAGGTGTTGCCGCTGTCGGATCCAGTGATCTATCCGATCCTTCCGCGGCGCAGTCGCTGATCGACAAGGCGACCGACGCGCTAGGGCCTGTCTCGTTGCTTGTGAACAGCGCGTCGGCGTTCCCGACCGACACGATCGAGGAAGTAACCGTCGATGGGTGGAGGGCTACGATGGATCTGACACTCGGATCGCCACTCTTCCTCACGCAGGCCTTCGCGAGGCGACTTGGGAGTGACGGCAAAGGTGCGATCGTCAACATCACAGATGCCAAGACGATGCGGCCCTATCGCGAGCACCTTTCCTACATGCTCGCCAAAGGCGGCATTGACACGCTGACCCGTGCGGCCGCGCTCGCGCTCGCGCCAAATGTCAGGGTGAATGCTGTCGCGCTCGGAGTCATCTTGCCCCCGCCCGGGGAAGGCGAGGAGTACGCAAAGGCGCTCGCCGCGGAGCTGCCGCTGGCTCGGGTCGGGAGAGCCGACGTCGTGGCGGACACCGTGGTGTATCTCGCTACGAACGACTTCATCACGGGCGAGATCGTGTACCTCGACGGAGGAGCGGCTCTGCTCTAGTGCCTCCCTCGTGACGCGGCGGCTGTGGGCTGTGAGTTGTGGGCTGTGAGCCGTCTACCCTTTCCCCATGCGTCTCGATCGAATCTTCATCAACGACCTCGTCGTGTCCGGAATCATCGGCATCAACCCTGATGAGCGCGTCAGCAAGCAGGACATCGCCATCAACGTGATCATGTGGGTTGATACCTCTGCTGCAGCGCAATCTGACGACATCGACGACGCGGTCAACTATCGGACGATCACCAAGAAGATCATCTCTCACGTCGAGCGGAGCGAGCCGATGCTCGTGGAACGTCTCGTGCAGGAGATCGCCGACCTGTGCCTCGAGGACGACAGGGTTGACAGTGTTGAAGTCGCGGTAGAGAAACCGGGCGCGTTGCGTCACGCCCGATCTGTGGGAATCAGGATCCTACGATCGCGCGTTGACACCTCCACCTAGGGAGATGGTCATGGAAGTTGAAGACGAACACGTTTCCGCGGTGATACTTGCCGGCTCGAATCTGGACAAGGAACGGTGCCTACCGGAGGCCATACGGCAGTTGCGTCGACACCCGGACATCCAGGTTCGAGCAGTTAGCCCATGCTTCGAGAGTGCCTCCGTTGGCGGCCCTACGGACGCACCAGACTTCTACAACGCGGCAGCTCTCGTCTCGACGTACCTCGACCCGGAGTCTTTGCGTACGGAGCTGCGCATCATCGAGAAGGCGCTTGGACGGGTCCGCACGGCGGACCCCAACGCGCCGCGCACGATCGATCTCGACATCGTGCTCTACGGCGACCTCGTGAAGGAATTCGATGGTTGGTCCCTGCCTGATCCCGATATCGAAACCCGTCTACACGTAGCCGTTCCCGTCGCACATGTTGCCCCACGGTGGATCCATCCAGTTCTTGGAAAGACCACCGCCGAGCTTTCTGATGCGCTGAGCGTTGCGCACTCGGAGGTGACTCCCAACATGGCGATCAAGCTCAGTACCCCGTACACCACGCGAGCGATCGAAGACTTCGATGACACGGAAGGTGTGTACGCGCCGCGCCTCGAGGCGATCATACGCGAGCAGCTGCTCGAGATCGGAGAAGACCCCGACAGGGAGGGCCTCGCTCAAACTCCGCTACGGGTGGCAAAAGCGATGGATTTCCTGACCAGTGGGTACACGACATCCGTCCACGAGGTCGTCAACGGCGCCATGTTCGACGCCGAGGGTGCTTCGGAGATGGTGGTCGTTCGAGACGTCGAGTACTACTCGATGTGTGAACACCACATGCTTCCGTTCTTCGGCAAGGCGACCGTAGCGTATCTCCCGAAGGGGAAGATCATCGGTCTCTCGAAGATCGCCCGTATCGTCGACGTCTTCGCGAGGCGGCTTCAGGTTCAGGAGCGTCTCACAAATCAGGTCGCAGACGCGATGTGCGACATTCTCGAACCGTACGGCGTTGGGGTCGTCATGGAGGGCAAGCATCTTTGCATGATGATGCGAGGTGTCCAGAAGCAAGAGAGCAACATGGTGACGAGCGCCATGCGGGGGACGTTCCAGACCGACGCGCGCACTCGAAGCGAGTTCCTCGGCTTCACCAGGTGATCACGATCTGGGCGGTTGCGCAGTAGCTACTGTTACGGGATGCAGCGAGACACCGCCGGGCGCCCGATGCGGGATCTTCGGATCTCCGTCACCGACAGATGCAGCTTCCGTTGCGTTTACTGCATGCCGCGGGAGCTCTACGACGATCACGAGTACCTCGCGCGCGCAGAGATCCTCAACTACGACGAGATCGTGCGGTTCGCGAAGATCGTGACGCGATTCGGCGTCGAGAAGATCCGCTTGACGGGCGGTGAACCGCTCCTACGCCGGCAGATCGAGACCCTCATCGGTGGCCTTGCAGGCATAGACGGCACTACCGATCTAGCGATGACGACGAACGGCCTTCTCCTCGCCAAGCATGCCGAGTCCATCGCTGCGGCTGGCCTCCACCGGGTGACGGTGAGCCTCGATGGCATCGACGACGACGTGGTGCGCAAGATGATCGATACGGACGTTCCCGTGGCGGTTGTTCTCGATGCGATCGATGTTGCCGACCAAGCCGGTCTCGGCCCGATCAAGATCAACACGGTCGTGCGTCGCGGCTGGAACGAGAATCAGATCGTTCCGCTTGTCGAACATTTCCTCGGCACCGACCACACCGTTCGCTTCATCGAGTACATGGACGTCGGCACGACGAACGCATGGCGGTCGGACGAGGTGATTGAATCGGCCGCGATTTTGAGAACTCTTTCGGAACGCTGGAAACTGGTTCCTGTTCAACCGGCGTACCGTGGGGAGGTGGCGACGCTGTACAGGTTTGCCGATGGGCAGGGAGAGATCGGATTCATCTCATCAGTCAGCGAGCCGTTCTGCGGCGACTGCTCCCGGCTCAGGCTTGCCGCCGATGGCACTATGTACACCTGCCTCTTCGCATCCACAGGGACAGACATCAAGACTCCGATGCGGAATGGAGCTTCCGATAACGACATCGCTGCGATCATCTCCAAGGTGTGGTCAGAACGCGCGGACCGCTACTCGGAGCTACGGGGAGCGGTCCCGCTCGGCTTCCCGAGGGTAGAGATGAGCTACATCGGCGGATGAGTCATCCGGCGGGGTCGATGGTGCGATCACCCGACCTGGATTCCCACCACACGAGGACCGCTACCGCGGCGAGTAACACGAGGATCGGCAGAATCAGGGACTGCATGCTGGTGAACAGGGTGCCGATGATGATCTCTATGACGATGGGGAGTGACAGCACGGCTGCTGCCACCGAGGGTGGCAGCACGACCGACATTCCATCGACGATTGCCGCTGTAACCATCCCGGACTCGGACCGTATCGTATCGGAGATGCTCCTGGACGATGTGGATGCCGTTTCGAACACGGGTGGTGGTGTGAGCGCGTAGTCCACCTCCGCGTCGGGGAGGGCGTCGGACCCCGTTGGAGGGGTCGGCAGGAAAGCGGCAGCGACGGTCGTGGTTGTTGTTGTGGTTGTGGGGACGGTGGTCGTTGTTGTGGTCCTAGGGTCGGTCGTCGTTGTTGTGGCCGTGATAGTTGTTGTGGTTGTGGGGCCGGAGGTCTTGGTCCTAGGAGCGGTCGTCGTTGTTGTGGTCCTAGGGACGGTCGTCGTTGTTGTGGCCGTGGTAGTAGTGGTCGTCGTTGGAGGCACCGTCGTTGTGGTCGTAACCGGTGCAAGGGTTGGGGCGATCTGGTCGGTAGTGGTGGTGATCTCGTCGTGGGCCGCAGCCGCAGACGTGTTGATCTGCGACTTAGCCGCGAGAACGTGGCTGGCGAGTTCGGTGGGGTAGGCGCTGAGATAGGAATCGAGATCGACGAAGGCTGCGTCGCGGATAATATTGATTTCGCTGTTTGCCTCCGTTTGGAGAGCAAGTAGTTCGGGGAGCGTCGTTACCTGTGTCGCCTCGATCGTGAACTGGTTCAGGACCGTTTGCATCTCGGCTTGAGCCTCCTGGACGACGTCGTTCATATTCACATGAAGCGACGACAAATTGCCCCCGGCCTGGGCAGGCAGCGCGAGACCAACGAAGACAACGACCAAAGTCGAGTAGACAAGTGCGATTCTGAGCGTCAGGTGGCGCATCCTCATGTATCGGCAGGTCAACGTTTCGTCTTGAACGCCGGAACTCAAGGCATCTGACGCGGCTGCCGACATACAACCATCGGCCTCGTAGGGATGGTGACATGCGCCGTGTGTTTTCGAGCGTTCTGAGCGTGCTCGCGGTCGCGGGCGCCCTCGTCGTCGTGCTCATCTCGGTCTCGACACTTGCCACCGATGAAGGTTCGCGAGAAGTCGGCAGGGAGGGACGAGTCGCAATAATGGCCGAGGCAACTCTGAGCGCTGCGTCCGCTACTCGAAACGCGACGACGCAGGCCCACATCCTGGAGCAGGGCCGTGCAGCGGGATGGGTCACCGAGGATGTAGTGACGGAAGCCGTCGCTTCGTTGAACGCCGTCACGGGGGAGTTTCAGAGGCGGACCACCGAGCTGATCGCTCGACTTGGCGAGCCTGAGAGCTCGAGTCTCACTGCGTCGAGTGCAGCGTTCATCTCCTCGACGCGGGGTGTCATCACCGCCCTCACGTCAGGCATAGATACCCCGGTGCCGCGAGTGACGCGTGTCGAGAGCGATGCATACGACGCCGTCGTGGTAGACCTCGTCACAGCGCGGGACTCGCGCGTGCGCGGCGTGCTCGTCGCTGCTGAGAGCGTTGGCCAGGCTGCTGACGCCGTTCGGTTCCTCGTGGTGGTCGTCATCCCCATCGTCGCAATGCTGGCGTTCCGTAGCGTGCTCCGTCGCAGGAAGGAACGCGAAGCGCTTCGCGCCGAGGTGAGGCATCAAACGGAACTCAACACACAGAAGGATGAGTTCGTGGCCAATCTGTCCCATGAGTTGAGAACGCCTCTCACCGGCATCTACGGGTTCGCGCTCGCCCTCGACGAGAGCGGTTTTGAAGACAAGGAGATGGCGGTGGAACTCACCAGTCTCATCATCGCGGAGGCCGGAGAGCTGTCGCGTATGGTCGATGATCTCATCACAGCCGGGCAGATCGAGACGGGCAACTTCGCTCTCGACATCGAGGACACCGATGTCGACCCTGTTATCGAGATGGTCGTCGAGCCGTATATCCGTGCCGGTACCGATATCAAGGTCACCCCGGGTGGCTTCTCGGCCGAGGTGGACGTACGTCGGTTCCAACAGGCCATGCGCACGCTCGTATCCAACGCCGTTCGACATGGTGGCCCCAGGATCGAAGTATTCAGTGAGCACGGTGCAGGCATGGTGTCCGTGTTCGTGATGGACGACGGCGACGGGATCCCGGACGAGACCGTTGAGAGGATCTTCGAGCGATATGTGCACGAGGGCACCGAGCCGTTGCTCCAGGGAAGCGTCGGGCTCGGCCTGGCAATCGCTCGGTCCTTAGCTGTGAGCATGGGCGGTTCCCTGACTTACACCCGGACGAATGGGATGACGTACTTCGTGCTCAAGGCGCCCTCGCGCCCGGTGTCTCGTTTGCACGACAGGGTTCTCGACAGCGACCGTGTGGTCGACGAGGACATGTACGACACGCAGGAGGTCGCGAAACTCTTCGCGAGGTAGCGACGTCAGCCCTATTGCATTGGGCGCTCCGGCCTGACATTGTCGCGCCATGAGCCCGGCTGCTTCACTCGCATGGATCGTTGTGGCGGCATCGGCATCCTGGCTGACCGCGACAATTGTGATCCCTGCAATGCTCCGATCGCTTGTTGGTCTGGTGTGCCGTGTACGGCCGCTTTCGACACTGATGACGATGGTGCTCACAGCGGTCCTGCTCGCGAGTTTGCCTCGCCCGTCGATCGCCAGAGCTGCGACGCCGCCACCGGCGGTGCGCATGGCAGCGACGGTCGGGAAAACTGAACCATCCGAGATCGCTTCGAACCTGGTGGTTGGTCGTCCGCTCGTTGCACGCCGCAGTACCGCTTACACGGTCCTCAGAGGCGACTCGTTGTGGAAGATCGCCAGAAGTGTCCTCGAGTTGAGGCGTGAGGCAACCACGGGTAGCCAGATCACCAAACTCTGGAAGGCTATCTACGAGGTGAACCGCGACGTCATCGGGCGCGATCCCAACCTGATCCTGCCCGGTCAGGAACTGACCATCCCAGGAGGTATTCGTGGATAGCGAGGAATACGAACAGATCCCTTGGTCATCACTCATCCCAGATCAGAGCGAGACTATAGATCGGAGGGTGTATCTCGCGATCGGTGTCGTGGGTGTTGTGATCGCAGTCATTTTCGGAGTTCGGTTGTTCGGTGGCCCTTCACCGCAGCCCTCGCCGCCTGCGGTGGTTGCGCCCCAGACCGTCGCCGATACCACAGTTCCAACGACGAGCGCTGTCCTCGTAGTTTCTGAAGCCGACTTGATGGCCTCACCGCCGGTGAATACATTTGAGGGTGAGAGCATTCGTGTGGCGGCGCTCGCCGAATGGTTCGTGACCGACTACTACACGACCGACGGATCCCAGGAGACCGCTCGATCGCTGAGGGCACTGTTCGCTGCCTCAGCGGGCAACCCCGACCTTCCTCATACCGCCGATCCAGCACCGCCCGTTGCGTATGTCGAGTGGGCGCGTTCGACGGATGTCCGATTCACCGATGACGATAAGGCCGAGGTTGATGTGATCTTCCGAACGATCACGGAATCCGACAGCGGGTTCGTACGTGATGCTGTCGTAGCGGTGACCGTGGCGTTGCTCCTTGGCGGTGAGGATCCGGGCATTGCCGGACCGCCCGTAGCTATTCCCGTCCTACTTCTAGACCGACAACCGTAGAGATACGCCGTACGGATTGCGGACTCCGGACTGTGAGTCGTGTCCTACGGTGGGTGGTGTCTGGCGCGCCGTTACGCTGGCGGGGTGCCGGATGTCAAAGCGTCGTTGACCTGGGATCGAATCCAACTCAACTCGGATTCTCAAGAGAATGACGACTCCAGAATGGCGACAACTCCAGGGACGATTGAATCCCAGGATTCGGCTTCACTGCGGGTCACTGTCACGAAGTCGCCCGTCATGAACACTGACTCGACGCCCTGCATGTTCAACACCGCAGCGACGCGCTCGTCCGCTGTGGCAGGGTCGGTGAACGTCGCGGGTCCACCCACCGGCGTACCAACCGTGAACTTCATGGCACGAGGATTCGGTGTGTTCTCAACAACTACGGCCACGACCACCCTCCTTACATGTTGTGTCCAGCGTAGTGGGAGAGCCACATGATCCTCGGGGCTGACATTGGGGGTACCTTCACCGATGTCGTCCTCGTCGATCGCGGCTCGGTCTCAACAGCCAAGATCCCAACCTCTGCACTGCAAAGTGACGCGATAGCAGAAGGGCTTGACCGTCTCGCGGATGGCGGTTCCGTCGATGCGTTCGTGCACGGAACAACGGTCGCTACGAACGCCCTGCTCGAGCGCACAGGAGCGCGTGTCGTGCTGATCACCGACGAAGGCTTCGAGGATGTGATCGAGATCGGTCGACAAGATCGGCCTTCGCTGTACGACCCCTTTGTTGACCGCCCCGAGCCGCTTGTTGGTCGGTCTGATCGTGTCGGTGTGCGAGGGGTCCCCGAAACAATCGATGTTGGCGACGCCGAGGCGGTCGCTATCTCGTTCCTCGAGGGCCATATCGAGCCGGCACGCGAAGCGGCGGCTGCCGCCAGGGTCGTAGCTTCCTCACCGATGGTTGCGATCAGTCGCTCCTCTGTCGTCTCGCCGGAGTTCCGAGAGTTCGAGCGGACGTCGACGACGGTGCTCAACGCCTACC
>FXBF010000441.1_pt1 | contig 14266 bp, 12 predicted proteins | sample 5335321 | NCBI WGS metagenome assembly FXBF01 (sample SAMEA103928391, study PRJEB20085) | sediment metagenome | isolation source: sediment
GCTCCTTGTTTTTCACCCTCACCCCTGTCCCCGCTCCCATCGAGGGAGCGGGGGACCCTTTGTTATTCGCCCTCGGAAGGCCGATTTTGCCCGAAATCGGGCCGTGCCGAGCTGATTTCTGACAAATCGCTTTAAGTATGGGGGGCAAGCGGATGATGGGTAAGGGGTTCTTGGCTCGGGGATCGTGCGCGGTGCTCGCCGGCTGACACGATTCGTCTCTAAGTTACTGTCTCATAAGCAAGATTTCGCCAGGTTTCGGGGGGATTTTCTTGACAGTGGCGGATCCTAGTAACCATAATTCGTCGATGTGGGAGATTGTGGGGAAAAGTGGATCAGTGGGGAGTTTCGGGGATAGGACGTGTTTCGAGGCGAGTATTCACTCAGCCTAGACGCCAAGGGCCGACTGGCGATCCCCAGCCGTTACCGGGAGCGGCTGGTGGAGGATTGCGGCGGCAAGCTGATCGTCACCATCAGCCTGCTGGAGCGCTGCCTGGTTGTCTACCCCTATCCCCGCTGGCAGCGCATCGAAGACGAGCTCAAGGACCTGCCGGCCCTCGATCGGAAAGCCCAGGCGATCAACCACCTGCTCATCGGCCATGCCGTGGATTGCGATATGGACTCCCACGGCCGCGTGCTGCTGTCCCAGTCGCTGAGAAACTTCGCCGACCTCGACAAGCGCGCCATGATGGTGGGTCAGGCCGACAAGTTCGAGATCTGGGACGAGGCGGGCTGGAACCTGCGCCGCGAGGAGCTGCTGGGTGGCGTGCCCGAGCTTCACGAGGAGCCCTCCGATGCGTTGCGTAAGCTGGTCCTGTAGGAGAAATGAGCGACGTCCATGGCCACGCACACACGCCGGTTCTACTCGCGGAGGTCATCGATGGGCTGCAGGTGCTGGCAGATGGCATCTACCTGGATTGCACCTTCGGTCGCGGCGGCCACACCCGTGCGCTGCTGGAAAAGCTCGGTCCGCGCGGACGCGTGCTCGCCATCGACAGGGACCCGCAAGCGGTCGCGGCCGGCCGCGCGCTGGCGGCGCAGGACGCCAGAGTGAGCGTGGAGCACGCCAATTTCGATCGGGCCGGGGCGGTCGCGGCCGAATGCCAGGTGACGGGCCGGGTCAACGGCATGCTTTTCGATCTCGGGGTCTCCTCGCCGCAGCTCGATGACGTCACGCGGGGATTCAGCTTTCGCGACGATGGCCCCCTGGACATGCGCATGGACCAGAGTGCCGGCGAGAGTGCTGCCGAATGGCTGGCGCACGCCAGCCACGAGGACATCACCAGGATTCTGCGTGCATACGGAGAAGAGCCGCACGCCAAGCGCATCGCCCGCGCCATCGTCGAGCGCCGCACCGACGCGCCCATCGAGACCACCCGGCAGCTGGCGGACATCGTCGCCGCAGCCGGCCGCCGCGGCGGCGCCGGCGGCAAGCATCCTGCGACGCGCACCTTTCAGGCCATACGTATTCACATCAACGGCGAGCTCGAAGCGCTGCAGGCGGCCCTCGACCAGGTGCCCGACATTCTTGCCGCCGAGGGCCGGCTCGCGGTCATCAGCTTTCACTCCCTGGAGGATCGTCGCGTCAAGCGGTTCATGCGCGCGCGCTCCCGGGGTCCGACGGCGCCGAAGGGCATGCCGGTGGTACCCGCCGGGGCGCCACCGGTGTTGCGCACGCTGGGGCGCGCCATACGCGCCAGCGCCGAGGAGGTGCGCGCCAATCCGCGCGCGCGCAGCGCGGTGCTGCGGATCGCGGTGCGGCGCCCATGAACCCGCGCCTGCTGCTTGCCATGGTGTTGGGCGTGGCGCTGTTCGTTTCGGCGGTGGCGACGGTGTACGTGCAGCACTATCGGCGCACGCAGTTCGTGGAGCTGCGCAAGCTCGAGGGCGAGCGCGACGCCATGCAGGTGGAGTGGGGACAACTGAAGCTGGAGCAGAGCACCTGGGCCACCGACGAGCGCATCGAGCGGCTCGCGCAGGGGAAGCTCGACTTGTACATGCCGCCGGCCGCCGACGTGGTGCTGGTGGGTCCGTGAGCGGACACGCGTGAAGGGCGCACGCGAAGCGGGTTTTCCGGGCCGGCGCCGGCTCGTGAAGGTACTGTTGCTGGTCATCACCGGCGGGCTGTTGTGGCGCGCGGTGGATCTGCAGCACACCGACAAGGACTTTCTGATTGGCCAGGGCGACGCCCGCCATCTGCGCGTGGAGGCGATTTCCGCCCACCGTGGAAAAATTCTCGATCGCAACGGCGAGCCACTGGCGATCAGCACGCCGGTGGACTCGGTATGGGCAAATCCCCGCGAGCTGGCCGCCGAGCCGCGTCGCTGGCGCGAGCTCGGAACACTGCTGGGTCTCGATCTCGGACAGCTCGAGCGCATGCTCGCGCAACGCGGCGAGCGGGAGTTCGTGTATCTGAAGCGCCAGGTGGAGCCGGGGCTTGCGAGCAAAGTGGAGCAGGCGGGCGTGCCCGGCGTATACCTGCAGCGCGAGTACCGGCGCTACTATCCGCTCGGCGAGGTGGCGGCCCACGTGGTCGGCTTCACCAACGTCGACGACATCGGGCAGGAGGGCATGGAGCTCGCCTTCGACGAGCGCCTGCGCGGTGTCGCCGGGGCCCGTCGGGTGCTGCGGGATCGCCTCGGGCGCATCGTCGAGGAAGTGGAAAGCATTCGCCCGCCCAAGGCCGGTGGCGATCTGGTGCTGAGCCTGGACCGCCGCGTTCAGTACCTCGCTTACCGGGCGCTGCTGCGCGCGGTGAAGCGAAGCCAAGCGCGCGGCGGATCGGTGGTGGTGCTGGAGGCACGCACCGGCGAAGTCCTGGCGATGGTCAATCAACCAGCCTACAACCCCAACAACAGCGCCAATCGGGTCAGCTCGCGCTACCGCAATCGCGCCGTCACCGACGTCTTCGAACCCGGGTCGACGATCAAGCCCTTTACCATCGCCGCCGCGTTGGAGAGCGGGCGCTTCACTGCCGCGTCCACGGTCGACACCAGCCCCGGCAGCTTGAAAATCGGCAAGTTCACGGTGCGCGATCCACGCAACTACGGCGTCATCGATTTGACCACGGTGATAAAGAAGTCCAGCAACGTGGGCGCCACGCGCCTGGCGCTGGCGCTCGAGCCGCGCGAGCTGTGGCAGACCTTGACCCGCGTGGGTTTCGGTACCGGTACCGGCAGCGGCTTTCCGGGCGAGGCAGATGGCGTGCTCACGCACTACTTCGACTGGGGCAATATTCAGCGTGCCGGCCTGTCATTCGGCTATGGATTGTCCGTGACCGCCCTGCAGCTGGCGCAGGCCTATGCGGTGCTCGCCAACGACGGGCGCTTCGTGCGCATCTCCTTCGAGCGGCTCGACCAGCCGGTGCAAGGTGTGCCGGTCATGGGCCGCGCCACCGCGCAGACGCTGCGCAAGATGCTGGAGTCCGTGGTCGGCCCGGAGGGCACGGCGCGGCGCGCGCGGGTGGTCGGCTATCGGGTCGGCGGCAAGACCGGCACCGTGCGCAAGGCTGTTAGCGGCGGCTATGCCGAGGACCGCTTCCGCGCGGTATTCGCCGGCATGGCGCCGATAACGCGGCCGCGGCTGGTGGTGGTGGTGGTCATCGACGAGCCCGGCGGCAAGGAATACTACGGCGGTCAGGTGGCGGCGCCGGTGTACGCGGAGATCATGACGCGTGCGATGCGTGTCCTGGGTGTGCCCCCCGACGATCCGTCGATCATCAAACGCCGAGCGGATTTCGGTCCCGAGCCGCCGCGGGCCACCCGCTGGGCCTATGCGCCGAATGCGGATGTGACGCCCGAGGCCGGCGGCGGGGTGGTGAGATGATGGCCGCCGAGCGCTTGTCGACGAGCTGGCGGCTGGCGGGTCTGCTCGACGGTGTCGTCGAGGTGCCCGACGCCCTCGACGTGCCGATCACCGGGCTCAGCGCCGACAGCCGCGTGCTCGAGCCGGGCCAGATCTTCCTCGCGCGGCGCGGCGCCAGCGCCGATGGGGCGCGCTTTCTCGATTCGGCCGTGGCCGCCGGTGCGGCGGCGCTGGTGCGCGAGGGTGAGCCCGGCTGCCGACAGCGTCCGGACGGCGTCGTGGAAGTGCGCGTGCCGGACGTGCTGGCCTGCACCGGATTGCTGGCGGACCGCTTCTTCGGCCATCCGTCACGGCATCTGGAGGTGGTCGGTGTCACCGGCACCAACGGCAAGACCTCAGTCGCGCACTTCATCGCCCAAGCTATCGACCAGGCTATCGACCAGGACTCGAGCGCCGGGCACGAGAAGCCCTGCGGCGTGCTCGGCACCCTTGGCCACGGGCTGCACGGCGCCTTGCGGCCGTCCCGTTTGACCACACCCGACGCCATCGCCGTGCACGCCGAGCTGGCCAGGCTGCGCGCCGCCGGCGCGTGCAAGGCTGTAATGGAAGTGTCCTCCCACGCCCTCGATCAGAGACGCGTCGAATGCGTCGATTTCGACGGCGCCGTGTTCACCAACCTGACCCGCGATCATCTGGACTACCACGGCGGCATGCAGGCCTACGGCGACGCCAAGCGCAAGCTCTTCGATTGCACCACATTACGCTACGCGGTCATCAACGCGGACGACGCCTACGGCGCGCGGCTGCTCGAGCAACGCCGCGGCGGTGTGCAGACGCTGGCCTACGGCGTCGATGGCGACGCCGAAGGGCCGCCCGCCGCAGGCGATCTGCCCTGGATTCGCGCTCGAATCACCAGTCCCGGCGATTCCGCCATCGCCTTGTCGGTGCGCGGCTCCTTCGGTGAGGGCAGCTTGCAGACCGGCCTTGTGGGGCGCTTCAACGCCTACAACCTGCTGGCGGCCCTGGCGGTGCTGCTGCTGGGCATGGACTGGCGGCTGCCAACGGCGTTGCAGCGACTGGCGTGCCTGCAGGCGCCTCCCGGGCGCATGCAACGCTTCGGCGGCGACGCCGGCGAGCCTCTGGTGGTGGTGGACTATTCACACACACCGGATTCTCTTGCGCGGGCGCTCGAGAGCCTTCGCGAGTGGTGCAGCGGCAAGCTCTGGTGCGTGTTCGGCGCCGGCGGCGATCGCGATCGGGGTAAGCGCCCGATGATGGGCGCGGCGGCCGCGGCGCATGCCGATGCCATCGTGCTCACCGACGACAACCCCCGGGGCGAGGATGGCGATCGCATCGTCGACGATATCCGCGGCGGTATCCCGGAAGGCGTGCCGGTGCTGACCGAGCGCGACCGCGCCGCGGCCATCGCGCTGGCGTTGGCGGAGGCCGGGCCCGATGACGTGGTGCTGGTGGCCGGCAAGGGTCACGAGAATTATCAGGAGTCCGGGGGCAGACGTTTTCCATTCAGCGACGCGGCGGCGGTACGTGCGGCCCTGCGGGCGCGGCGCACGTGATACGCATGCGGGTCGCGGAAGCAGCGGCGGCATTGCAGGCGCGATGCAGTGACGGTGACTCGGTGTTCCTGGGTTGCAGCACCGACTCGCGGAGCCTCGAGCGGCAACAGCTGTTCGTCGCCCTCGAGGGTCCGAATCACGACGGCCACGAGCATCTGGCCGAAGCCGGGCGGCGTGGCGCGGCCGCCGCCCTGGTATCCCGATCGGTGGACTCGTCGCTGCCGATGATTCGGGTCGGCGACACCTTACAGGCATTGGGCCGCCTTGCCGGCGTGTGGCGGGAGCGCTTCGAGCTTGCCGTGATCGCCGTGACCGGCAGCAACGGCAAGACCACGGTCAAGGAAATGCTCGCGACCATCCTGCGCGCCGGTGCTCCGGTGCTGGCCACGCGAGGCAATCTGAACAACGAGATCGGACTGCCGCTCACCCTGATGGAGCTGAACGACGAGCACCGCCTGGCGGTCATCGAGATGGGCGCCAATCATCCCGGCGAGATCGCGCGCCTGGCACGCCTGGCGCGTCCTCGCGTCGGCCTCATCACCCAGTGCGCGCCCGCGCACCTGGAGGGGTTCGGCAGCATCGAAGGGGTGGCGCGGGCCAAGGGCGAGCTGCTGGCGAACCTGGACGCCGATGGTACCGCGGTCATCAACGGCGACGACCGCTTCGCACCATTGTGGCGCAGCCTCGCGGGCAGCCGGCGCTGTCTCGGCTTCGCCATCGACGCTTTCGCGGACGTGCGTGCCGAGTGGCGCCGCGAGGATGGCGGCAGCCGCATCGAGCTGACCACACCCGCGGGCGGTATCGCGCTGAGCCTCGCGTTGCCCGGGCGGCACAACGTCGCCAATGCCGCGGCCGCGGCAGCCGCGGCGCTGGCCGTCGGCGCCGCGCCCGAAGCCATCGCGAGCGGGCTCGAGAGCATGCGACCGGTACCGGGTCGGCTGGAACCGAAGGCCATCGAGCGCGACATATGCATCATCGACGACACTTACAACGCCAATCCCGCCTCGTTGCAAGCAGCACTGGAAGTGCTCGCCGGGTGTCCCGGCCGCCATTGGCTGGTGCTCGGCGACATGGCGGAGCTGGGCGACCAGGCGCGCGCCTACCACCGGCAGGTGGCCGAGCTGGCGCGCAGCCACGGGGTGGAACGACTGCTGACCGTTGGGGAATTGAGCCGACTGACAACCATCAGCTTCGGTGAGGGAGCGCACCACCATGAGTCCACGGACGCACTGGTCGCGGCGCTCGAGGGATCACTCGAACCGCACACCACGGTGCTCGTCAAGGGCTCGCGCTCGATGGGCATGGAACGGGTGGTGGCGGCGTTGACTTCGGAGTGACCGATGCTGTTGCAACTAACTGAGTACCTGGGTCAGTTTTACAGCGGCTTCGGCGTGTTCCAATATCTGACCCTGCGCGCCATTCTCGGCGCGCTCACGGCGCTCGCGATCTCGTTGATCGTGGGTCCGTCGATGATTCGCCGTCTGAGCAGATTTCAGATCGCGCAGACGGTGCGCGACGACGGACCGCAATCCCATTTCGCCAAAGCCGGCACGCCGACCATGGGTGGATCACTGATTCTGGTCGCCATCGCCACCAGCACGCTGTTCTGGTCGGACTTGAGCAACCGCTTCGTGTGGGTGGTGTTGATCGTGACGCTGCTGTTCGGTGCCGTCGGCTGGGTGGACGACTACAAGAAGCTCGTGAAAGGCGACCCGCAAGGTCTGCGCGCCCGTTACAAGTACTTCTGGCAGTCAGTGATCGGCCTCGCCAGCGCGCTGTTCCTGTATCAGACGGCCATCTCTCCCGCCGAGACCCAGTTGATCGTGCCGCTGTTCAAGGACGTCGCCATCGAGCTCGGTTGGCTGTTCGTTCCGCTTACCTACTTCGTCATCGTCGGCTCGAGCAACGCGGTCAACCTCACCGATGGCCTGGACGGACTCGCAATTCTTCCCACCGTGATGGTGGCAGGGGCGCTCGCCATCTTTGCCTACGTGGTCGGCAACTTTTCTTTCGCCGATTATCTCGGCTTTCCGTTCATCGCAGGAGCAGGGGAGGTAGTGGTTTTCAGCGGCTCCATCGTCGGCGCAGGGCTCGGTTTCCTGTGGTTCAACACCTATCCGGCCCAGGTGTTCATGGGCGACATCGGCGCACTCGCGCTCGGCGCGGCGCTCGGCGTGGTGGCGGTGGTGACACGCCAGGAGCTGGTGCTCCTGATCATGGGTGGCGTATTCGTCATGGAGACCGTGTCGGTGATCCTGCAGGTGGCGTCGTTCAAGCTCACCGGTAAGCGCATCTTCCGCATGGCGCCTCTGCACCATCACTTCGAGCTCAAGGGCTGGCCGGAATCCCGGGTCATCGTGCGCTTCTGGATCATCACCATGATTCTGGTGATGGTCGGGCTGGCGACATTGAAGATTCGCTGACGCGCAATGATCGAACGCACGACAGCACCTGAAAACGACCCCGGCACGCTGGTGGTGGGTCTCGGCAAGACCGGGCTCTCCTGCGTGCGGCATCTGCGACGCTTGGGCCGCCGCGTGACGGTGGTGGACAGTCGGCGCTCGCCGCCGGCGCTCGATGACGTCTGCCAGGAGTTTCCAGAGGTGCGGGTCAGTGTCGGCGGATTTCCCCGGCAAGCCTTCCAGGGTATCGGTGACATCGTCGTGAGCCCGGGTGTATCTCTCGCCGAGCCTGCGCTGAAGCGCGCGCTGGCGGCGCGCATCCCGGTGTGCGGTGACATCGAGCTGTTCGCCCGCGCGGTAGGTGCGACACCGGTGGTCGCCATCACCGGCTCCAACGGCAAGAGCACCGTGACGACCATGGTCGCGGACATGCTGCGCGGCGACGGCAGGCGTGTGAAGGTCGGCGGCAATATCGGTATGCCGGCGCTGTCGCTGCTCGGCGGCGACCATGCCGAGGTGTACGTGCTGGAACTCTCGAGCTTTCAGCTCGAGACCACCGACTCGCTGGAGCCTCGGGTCGCTGCGCTGCTCAACGTGAGCGCGGATCACATGGATCGCTACGCCGATGTGGAAGAGTATGCACGGTGCAAGGCGCGCATCTTCGCAGGCTCCGGCACCATGGTGCTCAATCGTGACGATGCAAGGGTTGCGGCCATGGCGCGCAGCGGGCGCGAGGTAATATTCTACACCCTGGATGTTCCCGGGCGCGGCGAATTCGGGCTGTGGCCCGGTGCCGACGGCGGCTATCTCAGTCGCGGCGAGACCCGTATCGTGGGCGCCGACAAGCTGAAGGTGGTGGGGCTGCACAACGTCGCCAATGCGCTCGCAGCCATGGCCGTCGCAAGCCGGCTCGGCGTCCCCGACGATGCCATGGCCCGCGCCCTGGAGGATTTCCGTGGCCTGCCGCACCGCTGCCAGCTGGTTGCCGAAGCCGCAGGCGTGCGTTGGTTCGACGACTCCAAGGCGACCAACGTAGGCGCCACGGTGGCCGCCATAGACGGTCTCGGTGGCCGTCTCGATGGCCCTCCCGATAAAAATCGCCGGCTCATCCTGATTGCCGGCGGTGACGCCAAGGACGCCGACTTCTCCGCTCTCGAGCAGCCGCTGCGCCGGCACGTGCGCCTGGCTCTGCTCATCGGACGCGATGCCGGGCGCATCGCCGCAGCGGTGCAAGGGGCGGTGGAGACGGTGCACGCCGATGGCATGGCGGACGCCGTCGACATTGCCCACGCGAGGGCGCAGTCCGGAGACATCGTGCTGCTGGCGCCCGCTTGCGCGAGCTTCGATATGTACTCGAGCTATGAGGAGCGTGGCGACGCATTCGCCGCCGACGTGCGCCGGGTGCTGGGCCCATGAATATGGTGACTGCACGACAGGCATGCTCGCACCGGCAGGTGGAGCAGATTCGCGACTCGTGGCAGCGCTACGACGCGCAGCTGATCGTTGCCGTTGTGGCTCTCGTGGGCATCGGGCTGGTGATGGTGGCGTCCGCATCCATCTCCATCGCAACCCGGGAGCTTGGTGATCCGCTCCATTACTTCTGGCGCCAGAGCATCTACGTCGCCATCGGGCTCGCGCTGATGCTGGCGGCGACGCGCATTCCGTCGCAAGTCTGGCGCACGCTGAGCCCGGTGCTGCTGGGTGTCGGTGCACTGATGCTGGTACTGGTGTTCATTCCCGGCCTCGGCAGGGAGGTCAACGGCAGCATGCGCTGGGTGAGCCTCGGTCCGTTCAACCTGCAGCCGTCGGAACCAATGAAGCTCGCCATGGTTCTTTATCTCGCCGGCTATCTGGTGCGGCGCGGCGAGCTGGTGCGCAGCACCGTGGGCGGATTCATACGGCCCATGTCGATGCTCGCCGTGATCGGTGCGCTGCTGTTGTTCGAGCCGGATTACGGCGCCACCGTGGTGCTGTTCAGCACCGCGCTCGGCATGTTGTTCCTCGCTGGCGTGCCCTTCTGGAGCTTTGTCGGCTGGGCCGCGTTCGTGACCGTCAGCATGGGCGTGGTGGTGATGGCCGCGCCCTATCGCGTCGAGCGCATGCTCACTTTCTTGAATCCGTGGGCGGATCCCTACGGCAGCGGTTTTCAGCTCACCCAGGCGCTCATCGCCATCGGCAGCGGCGAGTGGTTCGGCGTGGGTCTGGGCAGCAGCGTGCAGAAGCTTTTCTATCTGCCCGAGGCGCATACGGACTTTCTGTTCGCGGTACTCGCCGAGGAGCTCGGCATGCTGGGCGTGCTGGTGGTGATCCTGCTGTTCACTTTCATCGTCTGGCGTGCCATCGCCATCGGCACCCGCGCCGAGCGTGCCGGGCACACCTACGGTGCGTACCTGGCCTACGGTGTCGGTCTGCTCATCGGCCTGCAGGCGTTTCTCAACATCGGCGTCAACATGGGCATTCTGCCCACCAAGGGGCTGGCGCTGCCGCTCATGAGCTACGGCGGTTCCAGTCTGGTCGTGAACTCCTTTGCCGTGGGTCTGGTCATGCGCGTCGACCACGAGCTGCGGAGACGCTCATGAGAGGTGACGACGGCCGGCATGCGCGAGAAGTACCGTCGGTGCTGATCATGGCCGGCGGCACCGGCGGGCATGTGTTTCCGGCATTGGCCGTGGCCAAGCAGCTCGAGCGCGAAGGTGCGCGCGTGGTGTGGCTTGGCACCCCCGGCAGCTTCGAGTCCCGATTGATTCCCGCTACCGGTATCCCGTTTCACGAGGTGCCGGTCAGGGGGTTGCGCGGCAAGGGATGGCTCGGCTGGCTGAAGGCGCCGCTGGCGCTGGCGCGCGCGCTGCTGCTGGCGCTTCGCGCGCTCAAAAAGTTGTCGCCGGACCTGGTTCTGGGCATGGGTGGCTACGCCACCGGGCCCGGCGGGGTGGCTGCGAGACTGCTGGGAAAACCGCTCGTGATCCATGAGCAGAACGCCGTGCCGGGCCTCACCAACCGGCTGCTGGCGCGCATCGCCACCCGCGTGCTGGAGGCGTTCCCGGGCAGTTTCCCGGCCCCTCGCCGGGCCCGCCACACGGGCAATCCGGTGCGCGAGGAGGTGCTGCAAGTGCCGGCACCGGAGCAGCGCCTGAGCGGACGCACCGGCCCCCTGCGCCTGCTGGTGCTGGGCGGCAGCCAGGGCGCCAGGGTGCTGAACGAGGTGGTTCCGAGCGCCATCGCCGGACTTGCCGATCCGGGCATCGTCGAGGTACGGCATCAGACCGGGGAAGCGCATCTGCAGGCTACCCGGGAGCGTTACCGCGGGGCCGGAATCTCGGTGCAGCCGGTGGCTTTCATCGACGATGTGGCCGCTGCCTACGGGTGGGCGGATCTGGTGGTGTCGCGGGCGGGTGCGTTGACGATATCGGAGCTGGCCGTCGCCGGCGTCGCCTCGGTGCTGGTGCCCTTTCCCCACGCGGTCGACGATCACCAGACCCGCAACGGGCTTTACCTGGTCAACGCCGATGCCGCGGTGCTTATTCGTCAGAGTGAACTGAATGCCACCCGCCTGGGCGGCCTGCTGGCCGAGTTTCACGGTGCGCGGGAACGACTGCTGAGAATGGCGGTGGCGGCCCGGCGCCTCGGCATTCCCACCGCCACCCGGCAGGTCAGCGACTGCTGCCTGGAGCTCGCGCATGCGTGATCGCCGGCGCAACATCGGCAAAACCTACCGCTCGCTTGCCGAGGCCGGCGGCGAGCGCGCGCCGGCGGATCACGACGTGTGGATGAAGCGCGTGCGCCGCGTGCACTTCATCGGCATCGGCGGCGCCGGCATGGGCGGTATTGCCGAGGTGCTGCACACCCTCGGCTTTCAGGTATCCGGCTCGGACCTCGGGGTCAACGCCATGACCCGGCGCCTTCAGAATCTCGGCGTGCACGTCGACATCGGCCACGATCCGCAACACCTGGAGGGCTGCGAGGTGGTGGTGATCACGACCGCTATCCCGGAGGACAATGCGGAGCTCGCGAGCGCCCGCGAGCGTCACCTTCCGGTCGTTCCGCGGGCCCAGATGCTCGCCGAGCTGATGCGCTTTCGCCATGGCATCGCCGTCGGCGGCACCCATGGAAAGACCACCACCACCAGCCTGGTGGCGAGCCTGCTGGCCGAGGGCGGGCTCGATCCGACCTACGTGATCGGTGGCCGCCTCATCGGCAGCGGCGTCAACGCGCGGCTCGGCGCCAGCCGCTACCTGGTCGCAGAGGCCGACGAGAGCGACGCCTCCTTTCTGTATCTGCAGCCAATGATGGCGGTGGTCACGAACATCGATGCGGATCATCTGGAGACCTATGGCGGCGACTTCCAGCGTCTTACTCAGACGTTTCTGGATTTTCTGCATCGCCTGCCCTTTTACGGTCAGGCGATACTTTGTTACGAGGATGCGACTATTCGCGAGCTTTTGCCCGAGATTGCGAAACCGGTGACCACCTACGGCTTCAGCGACGAAGCCGATGTGTATGCCACCGACATGCGCCAGGAAGGCACGCGCAGTCACTTCCGTGTGCATCGCCCCGACCGCGACAGCACCCTCGACGTGGTCTTGGAGCTGCCCGGAAGGCACAACGTGTTGAATGCGCTGGCGGCGATTTCCGTCGCCCGCGAGCTCGATGTGGACGACGCCGCCGTGGCACGCGCGCTGGCTGGTTTCCAGGGTATTGCGCGGCGTTTCCAGGATTACGGAACGCGGCTGAGTCCCTCAGGCCACATCACTCTGGTTGACGACTACGCCCACCATCCGCGCGAGATCGCCGCGACCGTGCAGGCGGTGCGCTCGAGCTGGCCGGGGCGGCGACTGGTGGTGGTGTTTCAACCGCACCGCTACACGCGCACGCGGGATCTGTTCGAGGACTTCAGCCAGGTGTTGTCGGAGGCCGACGCGCTGGTGATGCTGGATGTTTACCCGGCCGGGGAGACGCCCATCGGCGGCGCCGACGGACGCAGCCTGTGTGGCGCCATCCGCGCCCGTGGTCAGGTGGCCCCGGTGTTCGTCGACGAGCTGGGTGAGCTTCCCGGGATGCTGCCCGGCGTGCTCGAGGCCGACGACGTATTGCTGGTGCTCGGTGCAGGCGACATCGGCAGCCTGGCACCGGAGCTCGCCGGGATCTGGGCAGCGCCGATGCGCGCACAGGAGGGCGGGGGCGCATCATGATGGCGCCGGCACCGATCATGGGAAAACTCCGCGGGGAATTGCGTATCGACGAACCGCTGTCGCGCCACACCGTGTGGGGCATCGGCGGGCCGGCGAAGCGCTTCTACCGGCCGCAGGACGCGGCGGATCTGGCGGAGTTTCTTGCCGGACTGCCCGGTGACGAACGCATTTTCTGGCTGGGACTCGGCAGCAATGTGCTGGTGCGCGACGGCGGCATCGAGGGCACGGTCATCGCCACCGACGGGCTCGATTCGATCGCCCTGGTGGAAGGCGGGCGCGTCTCGGTGGAAGCGGGCGTCGCCTGTCCCAAGGTGGCGAAGTTCTGTGCCGCGCGGCAATTGAGTGGCAGCGAATTCTTCGCCGGCATCCCCGGCTCCATGGGCGGCGCGTTGGCCATGAATGCCGGTGCCTTCGGTGGCGAGACCTGGGACCTGGTGGTATCGGTGCAGACCATCACGCGTGACGGTCGCTTGCGTCGGCGCACGCCGAACGAGTACGCCATCGGTTACCGCAGCGTCGAGGGACCCGATGGAGAATGGTTCACGGCCGCGGAGCTGCGACTATCGACAGACGAGGACGGAACCGCCGCGGTGCGCATCAAGGAGTTGCTGCGGTTGCGCGCGCAATCCCAGCCCATGGGCACCCGCAATTGTGGATCCGTTTTTCGAAACCCGCCCGGGGATTACGCGGCGCGCCTCATCGAAGCCAGCGGCCTCAAGGGCGAACGCGTGGGCAACGCGGTGGTATCGGAAAAGCACGCCAATTTCATTATCAATACCGGCGGCGCCTCGGCAGCCGACGTCGAGTCGCTAATCGCGCGGGTTGCGGAGCGCGTCGCCGCCGACAGCGGCGTACGCCTGGTGCGCGAGGTGCGCATGGTCGGGCGTTCGGCGCACGCAGGGCATGAGACATGATCCTCGGGTCTCGCCCCCGACAGTTGCTGATGGTCTCTGTGCTGGTGGCGCTGGCCGCCGCTGCAGTGCCGATTGCCGAGCGCCTCGGCGCGTACACGGTGAAGTCGGTGCGCGTCGCCGGAGAGTTCAAGCACGTATCGCGCGACGCCCTCGAGACTGTGCTTGCGGATCAGATAACCAAGGGCTTTTTCGAGGTGGACGTGGAGGCCGTGAGAGCTGCTTCGCGCGCCCTTCCCTGGGTGCGCGAGGCGTCGGTTCGGCGGGTGTGGCCGGACAGCCTGCACGTCGCCATCGTCGAGCGCGAGCCGGTCGCGCGCTGGAACGACGATTCCCTCGTGGAGGCCGACGGGACGCTCTTCCAGCCCCCTGACATGGCTGCTCAGTCG
>FXBF010000442.1_pt1 | contig 14253 bp, 14 predicted proteins | sample 5335321 | NCBI WGS metagenome assembly FXBF01 (sample SAMEA103928391, study PRJEB20085) | sediment metagenome | isolation source: sediment
TAGATGCTTATCCTCACCCGCAGACCCGGAGAACTCATTACCATCCGTCATGACCTGACCCTGGACCCGGCCACCCCAGTCGGTGAACTTTTCATGGATGGCCCGATCGAGATCGGTATCGTCTGGATCAAGGGCAGCCAAGTCAAAATCGGCATCCAGGCCGATCCCCGGTTGCACATCCTGCGGGGCGAATTGCATGATAAGTGATTATGCTTAAAACTTAACTTAAACACTTAACAGGACCGGACAAACACTCAATCATTGTGTTGTCTCTAAAACAGTCATATCCCCGCTACAATCAAGCCTTAATCCTCCCTTACCTAATACCGGAATGATTACTTTATGAGGGAAGATTAGTGTAATATTTTTAACCCCTGTCTCTTGACACCAATTATTGTGAAGACCTGATTGATGGATGATGAGATTCACCTGGTGTACGACAAAGAGTGCCCGCTCTGTGATAATTATTGTCAGATGATCCGGATTAAGGCATCTGTGGGTGAGCTGAAATTAATTAATGCGAGAGAGGACAGCGGCATTATGGATGAAATTACTGCTGCTGGTATCGATATTGATCAAGGCATGGTTCTTAAGCTAGGCGATAAAATGTATTATGGCGCCGATGCCATTCATGGATTAGCTTTGATCGGCAGTCGCTCGGGCGTTTTTAACCGACTGAATTTCTGGATTTTCAGATCCCCTGCCCTGTCACGAATCATTTATCCTGTACTTAGATTCTTTCGGAATCTTTTGTTGAAATTTCTCAGAAAAACAAAGATTAACAATTTAGGCCTGGATAATAACGATAAATTCTAGATCGACAGAGTATCAGTTTCGGATCAACGAACTTTAAATGCGGTCAACTAGGGTAAAATTAAAAAGCTCGTAAAATAAAACTTGATAAATGATCATCTCTCACTATCCGCGCATTAAGTTAGTATTATTTTTTACCCACCAAATACTCCGGTTATTCGCCGGCATCTCGCGGTCTTCGACGAGACTTAGACCGGCGACGGCAGCCAGGTCATTGACCGCCTCGAAGTCGCGGACCCCACTTTCGGGGTCTCGCTCTTTCAACCAGCGGTCAAAATCCTCATTGCTGGGTTCCAGTGGCCGGTTGGCGTAGCGGTATGGGCCGTAGACATAGAAAATGCCATCAGCTGAAAGGGCCTGTCCAACGCCGTTAAAAAGTTTTTCTACCAGCGGCCAAGAAACGATGTGGATGGTGTTAATACAGACGACAACGTTGGCATGCAGCACCGGCCAATCAGCTTCGTTGAGATCAAGCACCAGCGGTGACAGTACGTTGTCGACGTCGGACTCTTCGGTCCAGGCACGGATGCTGGCGTGATTCTCATCCAGATCGGTTGGTTGCCACTGGGCATAAGGGAACATCTCGGCAAAATACGCGGCATGCTGGCCGCTACCGCTGCCTATTTCCAGCACCAGACCTTCGCCGGTGATAATTTCACTCAGGACCGACAGGATTGGATCACGGTTACGTTCACAGGCTGGGGCAAACTGTTTCATACACTCGGTAAAAAAATAGTTTATTATTGTCATCCCTTAGGAAGATCCATCGAGGTGTGAAGCATGCCTTATTTACGCATCCAAACCAACCAGGATATCGACAAGACCAGGAAACAATCAGCCCTGAAGCGGGCATCACAACTGGTAGCTACGGGGTTGGGCAAGCCGGAAAAATATGTCATGGTCAGCTTTGCCCCGACCCACCCCATGGTTTTTGCCGGTGATGACCAACCCTGTGCCTACCTGGAGCTAAAATCAATTGGCCTGCCGGAAAGCAAGATCCAGGCGCTCTCCGCCAGTCTGTGTCAGTTGATGCAGGAAGAACTGGGAATCAATGCTGAGCGGGTCTATATCGAATTTGCCGATGCCCCGCGGGCGATGTGGGGCTGGAACAGCGCCACCTTTTAGAACAAGACCGGCCGTTAGCCGGCCTGGGCAATCTCCATATTCCAGATAGCGACCCGGTTGCCAGTCGACTTGGCAATATCAACAGCCTTGTTCGCACGATCAAGCAATGCATCGAGACTATTTTTATCGTCGGCAATACCGGACTGCGCCACACCAAAACTTGCCGTCACCTGGATTTGTTTATCCCTGACCTTTAGCGATAATCGTTCAAGTTTGGCGCGGATCTTTTCTGCCTGTATCAGGCCGCCATCGGCACTACCCGTATTGAGAATACAGAATCTCCCATCGCCGAGGTAAAAGAGGTAATCACTATCCCGTGTAGATTGCTGTAAAAGCCTGGCGACATGTTGGATGCTGTAACCATCGGCGAGATAGTCATTGCTGTTATTAATCATCTTAAGTTTATCGATATCGGCAATCACAATGACCAGACGTTTTCGGTAACGCTTGGCTTCATAGAGGTGTTTCGGATACATCTCATAGAGTTGGCTGCGGGTTCCCAACCCGGTAAGGGGGTCTGTCTGTCCCGGGAGATCGTCTTGAACTTGGGTCTCAGTGATATCAATTTGCTTGCTATGCAGGGTCTTTGCCAACTTGAATATTTGGCGCTCGATGTAACCCAGTTCTTTATCGTTTCCATATTGCCGGGAGGCCACAAACTTACCTTGTCGTAAATCCTTGATAATCCGATGAACACTGCCGGCAAAATTAGTCAGTGGCAGCAACAAATTTCTCCCAGCCAATACCAGCAGGAGTGCACCGACTATCGCCAGCAGAAATAATATCGGCAGCCTTTTGCTCACCGGCTCCAGGACTGCATCGAGGGGTCTGACCAACCAAAGTTTCAAGGTAGAGGAGCCACTAGCCTGATTCAGCATAAGGTCCCTGATAAGATAGCTTTTTTCACTCAGTAAAGCCTTCCTGTCACGGATGATAAAAGCACTCCCTAGATTCTTTTTATCCAGCGTTGTGAGTACAACCTTGTTTTCATCTGTCATCACCAGAGGATGTTGACTAATGACGCTATGCTTCTTCAGCCACTGGTCATCGATTGCATGCGAAATCGCCACTGTCCCCAAACGCCGTTGCTTAATCTTGATCTGGGCGGTGGCGACTCGATCAACGCCATTTTTGTTCGGTAAGTAAAACAGCTTCTTCGGCGGTTTCACTTGCTCGCGCCGTTTCACCAGGGCATCTACGAGCATGGCCTCCTGCTTACCGGCTATAACATCACCAGAACGACTAATAATAACCAGCTTTTGGCCTGGTAATAGCGTCGAACGGATATCAGCCAGCAACCGCCCGGGAACAACATTCCGGTTGAGTCGCACTGAGGTACTGAGCTGACGTTGTAGACCGGTATGTTGAGCCAACAGATTAACCTGTTGCTGTATACCCTGAGTCTCACGGTCCATGGTCATTTGCACCTGTTTGCCGATGATCGTCAGGGTATCGTGGCCCTGATCAATGAGCGTAGAACGATGGAGCCAGTTAGTCACAAACAATACTGCGACCAGGAATAACCAGATCACACCCAGCATCAGCAATAAGCGGTAGCGATAAGATAAGAATTTTTTATTTGCAGGCATCATAATTAATACACCCTCCCTGGTTTACCCATTGAACGCCCGCTGAAATTTGAAATCAACACGGACTGGTCTATTTCAGACAGGCGGTGCTTTGAAGCGGGCGAGCCGTGATTAGCCAACTGCCGAGCCTATCAGCTCGCAAACCCGATCAATATTGACTTTTGACATCCCCGGATAAATAGGCAGCGAGAGAACTTCCCGGCTTGCCTGCTCGGAAACCGGTAGATCCCCGGCCTGGTAACCCAGCTGCCGATAAACCGCCTGCAGATGTAACGGTACCGGGTAACACAGAGACGAGGCGACCTGATTGTCTGTCAGAAGCTGGCGGACAACATCCCGTTGTCGCAGGCGGATGGTAAATAAATTATAGACATGCCCGCCTTTATCGGGCTCTGCCGGTAATATTACCGGTAAATCCTTCAGTTCTTCCCGGTAATAATTGGCGACTTCCCTGCGCGCGGCGATGGCCTTTTCGATCAAGCGCAATTTTAACCGTAGGAGCGCCGCCTGGATCTCATCCAGGCGGCTATTGTAGCCGATCTCAGTATGCTCAAACGGGCGTACAGCACCGTGATTACGCAAACGCCGCAGGTGTTCATCGGTCTCAGAACTATTGGTGGAGATCATGCCACCGTCACCATAGCAACCGAGGACCTTGGTGGGATAAAAACTGAAACAGCCGCTGTAACTGAAGGCACCGACTCGTTTATTTTCCCAGCTGGCACCGAATGCCTGGGCGCAGTCTTCAATAACGGCGAGATTGTGTTGATTGGCAAGCGGCATCAAGGCGTCCATGTCAACTGGGCTGCCGAACAAATGTACGGCAATGATTGCCCGAGCTTTATCGGTGATACGGCGGGCGATATCATCGGTATCTAATGTAAAGGTGTCGGCATCGATATCGGCAAAAACCGGTGTCGCGCCGACGACACCAATCGCCTCAGAAGTTGCAAAAAATGTGAACGTAGTGGTAATCACTTCATCGCCGGGACCGATGCCACGGGCCCGGAGCGACAAGATCAGAGCGTCTGTCCCGTTAGCGACTGCGACCGCGTGTTTGGCGCCGATATACCGGGCACATTCCTCCTCGAAGGCGGTAACATTGGGACCAAGGATAAAGCTGCCACGAGCTCCGGTCTCACGGATTATCGACAACCATTCCTGTTCCAGCTCCTGAAACTCAGTTGTCAAATCCAGAAAAGGTACCTTCTCTACGGCTGACATGCGGCGATTTTCTCCTTGACCAGTAACGCTACCCGCATGGCCTCCAAACCAATGCGGCCGTCGACAAGTGGCTGCTTGCCGGTACGGACATTATTTACAAAGTCTTCCAGTTCAGCATCCAGAGGTGGCTTCGGCTCAATCTCGATCTTCTCAGTCACCACCTGGGGGGCATCGTCCAAGTGTTTTGTATCGGCTCGGGTAATTCCGAGCTGCTGATCGATGTAATCGAGACCATAGTAGTTGTCATGCTCAAAGACACGGATTCGACGGAGTTTCTTATTCGATACACGACTGGCGGTAACATTGGCGACGGCACCGTTCTCAAATTCAATCCGTGCATTAGCAATATCGGGATGCTCTGTGAGCACCGATAGCCCCATGGCTGCAACATGTTTAATAGGCGAATCGACCAACGACATGACGATATCAATATCGTGAATCATGAGATCGGTAACGACATCGACATCAGTCGCCCGGTTAACGAAGGTGCCGATACGGTGTACCTCGATAAACCGGGGTGATTTCACCCGTTGCGCCAATGCCATCACTCCGGCGTTATAACGTTCGAGGTGGCCAACCTGCATAATGAGTCCCTGCTTTTCTACCAACTCGACCAGCTTCAGAGCCTCATCATAGCCATGGGCAATCGGCTTCTCCATCATGATATGGATGCCACGCTCGACAAATGGCTGGGCGACTTCGACATGGTAGATTGTCGGCACGACGATGCTGACAGCGTCGACTTTATCGAGCAGGCTGGATGCATCGATATAGGCCTGGCATCCACATTCCTCGGCGACCCCCCTGCCCTCGGTCTCATTGGTATCGGCAATCCCTACCAGATCAACATCATTCAGGCGGGCAAAGATCCGGGCATGGATGCGCCCCAGGTAGCCGACACCAACGACCCCGACACGTAGCTTGCCTGTGTCTGCTGCTTTAGATTTCATGGTGTCGGCAATATCGATTCTCGACGAGTCAGTCTGGCTTTTTTATGATGAGACAACGTAGTTGGTCGGTGCATGTTGATCGGCGGGCGTTCACGGGCCCGCCTCGTGCAGGATTATAAACGATGTGATCTAGGGCGCAAAACCGGCGGCAATCAGCTCTTAGCGACGCTCCATGCTCCCGGTTTTCGCCAGGAGCCAATCAAAGGCCCGGTCGGGCAAGAGCCGGCGGAGACCGGCATAAACATAGGTCGGCACAGTCACACTGTAGCGCACTCGTGGACGGCGGGCTTCGAGCGCGTGGATGACGCGCTTCAGCACTGCCTCCGGCGGCAAGGTAAACGGGGCGTCGTCATCTTCACTTGCCAATCGCTGTTCGACGGAACGATAGACCTCCCGGTGGGGGCTGTGTTCCTGGTCGATATTGGCCTTGAAAGCAGTGTAGGCATTTTCGCGAAAGCGGCTGGTGATCGGGCCCGGTTCGATCAGGCACACCCGGATATTGGTACCCCGCAATTCCAGGCGCAGAGTATCGCTCAGTGCCTCCAGGGCATACTTGGTCGCCTGATAGGCCCCGCGATAAGCGAGGCACATAAAACCGAGGATGGAGCTCATCTGGATAATACGGCCCTCGTTGTAACGGCGCATCAATGGCAGTACGGCGTTAGTCAATTCATGGGTACCGAACAGATTGGTCTCGAACTGACGCCGCAAGACTTTACGTGACAGGTCTTCAACCGCCCCCGGCTGACCATAGGCGCCATTATTGACCAGGGCATACAGCTGGCCATTGCACCGTTTCGCGACCTCATCGACGGCCTCGCGGATAGAGCTGGAGGAATCCAGGTCGAGTACCAGGCCCTCCATTCCCAATTCAGTCAGCACCGCCACATCATCGGGATTACGCACAGTGGCGAATACCCGGTAACCCCGTTGATGCAGTCCAAGCGCGATACAGCGACCGATCCCTGACGAACAACCGCTTATCAAAACGCTTTTCTTTTCTGCCACTGTTACCCTTACCGCCCGAAAGGGCGTGAGCTTAGCGTGAATGGGTCAATATGATAAGCCCCAAAAGCGGGTATACTCTTTCATAATATATGAACACAATCCATCCTCGTTTATGACCAAGGTAATCAAAGAAGACCAACAGGCAAATGACCCGGTCGTACAGGTCCTGCTTGGTCGCGGGACCGAGGAATTGTCAGCGGCATTGGCCCAACTACCCTGGAAGTGTACCGTCAGGACCTATTCGGACCCGGAACACACCCCGCTAGCGGATTCGATAGCCATCCTCACGTCGGAGCAACTGCGGCAAACCCTCGCTGAAGGCGAGTCCCGCCTTCAGGGACAAACGGCCATTATCCTGTATGCCGCCAGTGGTGACCCGGGGCTCGGCAACTTGCTGGAAAATCCCGATGTCGTCGGTCTCATCGAGCCATCGAGCTCACATGAAGCGCTCTTAATCAGCATTAAGGCCGGGCTCCAGCGACTTGGGCAGATCGATGGCCTACATTCTACCGAGATGCTCGAGCGCATACTCGAGATTGGCCGGGCACTGGCCGCCGAGAAGGACCTCGATACCCTGCTAAATCTCATTCTGACACATACCCGCAGCATCACCGGTGCCGATGGTGCCTCGATATACACCCTCGACATTGAGGGCCGGCTCTACTTCCGGCTTTGGCAAAACGCCTCGACGACAACGATGACCGAGGCCCAGAAGACCCTCGTCGGCGATTACAGTGTCGCCGGTTATGTTGCCCGTAGCGGCAAACCACTGAATATTGATGACGCCTACGCCATTCCTGAATCCAGCCCTTACCGGTTTAATCCGGCCTCTGATCGTAGTCTTGACTACCATACCCGGTCTATGCTGACCCTGCCGTTGATAAACAAGAAAGCTGAGGTCGTCGGTATCTTGCAGCTCATCAATCGTAAGTCAGACGCTGACCTCATATTAAAAAACGATACAGACTTCAAGACCAAGACGATGCCGTTTGACGACCAAAGCATACAGGTAGCGCTGGCGCTCGCCGGTCAAGCCGGTGTCGCCATCGAAAACAGCAACCTGTATGCCGATATCGAGCGCCTGTTCGAGGGTTTCATCAAGGCCTCGGTAAAGGCCATCGAGGCCCGCGACCCAACGACTGCCGGTCACTCCTTCCGGGTCGCAAACTTTACCGAACGACTGGCCAAGGCCGTCGACAGAAATGATGGCCATCGACTACGGGATATCTTCTTTACCGTCGAACAGATGCGCGAGATCCGCTACGCCGCACTATTGCACGATTTTGGCAAAGTCGGCGTCCGCGAGGATGTCCTCGTCAAGGCCAAGAAACTCCATCCGCAACAACTGGCCCTGCTCAAACAACGCTTCAATTATGCCCGTGCCTGTATCGAACGCGATGCCTTCAAGGCGCTGATAGTGATGCGGGACGAAGAAAGCCTGTCTCCGGAGGAGTTTGCGGTAAAGCGGCGTGAGATAGAACAGCTGCTCGTGGACGAGTCTAGACAGCTCGAGGAGAATTTACGTTTAATCCTGAAGGCCAATGAACCGACGATCTCGTATGCGGAGATCGAGGACCAGCTGAAAGCGCTCACTACCTATACCTTCAAGGACGAAACCGGCCAGGCAATCTCATTGTTGCAGACCTTCGAGTTTGCAGATCTATCGCTCACCAAGGGCAGTCTTAATGAACAAGAACGCCGCGAGATTGAATCGCATGTGAGCCATACCTTTTCTTTTCTCAAACTCATCCCCTGGACCAGCAATCTCTCCAAACTGCCAGAGATTGCCTACGCCCATCACGAGAAACTGGATGGCAGTGGTTATCCTCGCGGTATCTCTGCCACCGATATCCCCGTGCAGTCAAAAATTATGACGATTGCCGATATATTTGACGCCCTCACCGCCGGTGATCGTCCCTACAAACAGGCCCTGCCACGCGAACACGCCCTGGACATCCTCAGTGAAGAAGCAAAAGCAGGAAAGATCGATCGTGACCTCTATCAGGTCTTTCTTGAGGCCCGTGCCTATGAATCGGCGATAACTTGAGGAGAGAACCACTACCGGTAACTAAAAAAACGCCCAAATGGGCGCTTTTTTAGTTACTGCAGCAGCCAATCAGGGGAATGCCGGCAGGCTAGGCTCAATTCCCTGAGACTTGGCCTCGGGATGTTGACGTTTCATGAGTTTGTTGATATCTGCGACCTTGTCGGCCGATACATCCACCATCAACAGGATCTTGCCGCGCCGAATGGCCTGCTCAAAATCCTTGAGCTGGGTATTGGGGACATCAAGCCCAATAAGTCCGGACACCCAACCACCGAACATGGCGCCGAGAAGAATAAAAAATGCAATTGAACCGATCCCCAAATCGAGTATCGCCGGTCCAAATTTATAGGCCGCAATACCAGTAACAAGACCGGTTACCCCGCCGACGAATACCCCGAGTTGAACGGCATGGAGGACATCGCTTTTCTGGCTGAGGGTTGCCTCTGGTAAGTCCTTGAGATCTGCCCCTTCCTTGGCCATCACGTGGATATGGCGTTCTTCAATACGGGCCAGCAAAAGGTGATTCAGGGCCTGCTTGGTGTGCTTGAGATCTGGGAGCAGAAAGTAGAGCCTTTTACGCATAACCACCTCCTTATAGTATTTGGTGGAAAGACCTTGTGGGCGTACTCAAAACTTTTTGACATATATCGTCTAAGTTTAGTTCAATTACAGAAACCCCGATATGCAGGAAACAGGCAGAAACAGGCCCTTTCCCCGGCCTGCCGTCAGGATTAGCACCCTGTAAGCGGGAAGGAGATTAGTGTAGGCTTGGCCCTTTTCCGCTCAGGGGTGGGCGAACCAAACAAGAATAACTGATAAAAACAGATTGTCATTATGCAAATGCCCAGAGAAAAACCGAACAGTTACAACCACGAGGAATTGCTTGCCTGTGGCCATGGAGAAATCTTTGGCCCCGGAAATGCACGCCTGCCACTACCACCCATGCTGATGTTCGACCGCATCACCCACATCAGCGAAAATGGAGGCACAAAGGACAAGGGTGAACTTATTGCCGAACTCGATGTGCACCCCGACCTATGGTTCTTCGACTGCCATTTCGAGAGCGACCCCGTGATGCCCGGTTGTCTGGGGCTGGACGCAATGTGGCAACTGGTGGGATTCTTTCTCGGTTGGATGGGCGGTGAAGGACGAGGCCGTGCCCTGAGTGTGGGTGAGGTCAAATTCTCTGGTCAGGTAACACCGAAAAACAAGCTGGTGACTTATCGAATTGATCTCAAGCGCGTCATCATACGCAAGCTTGTTATGGGTATCGCCGACGCCTGCATGGAAGTGGATGGTCGTGAAATTTACTTGGCCAAGGATTTACGCGTGGGTCTGTTTACATCTACTGAGGATTTCTGAGGATTTCAATTGTGAAACGTGTTGTCGTTACCGGTATCGGTATTGTCTCCAGCATCGGCAATAACAAGCAGGAGGTTGTTAAATCCCTGCGTGAGGGGCGCTCAGGCATTGTATTCAGTGAAGAATATGCCGACCTCGGTTTTCGCAGCCAGGTACATGGTCCCATCAATATCGATATTGAATCCCTGATCGATCGCAAGCAGCGCCGCTTCATGGGTGACGCCGCGGCCTTCAACTACATCGCCATGCGTGAGGCCATCGAGGATTCCGGCCTGGCTGAGGACGCCGTGTCCAATCCACGCACTGGCATCATTGTCGGCTCCGGCGGCGGCTCGACAGCCAACAATCAACTCGCAGTAGATAATCTACGGGAAAAAGGCCTGCGCCGCGTGGGGCCTTATATGGTGACGCGCGCCATGTGCAGTACCACTTCCGCCAATCTGGCCACACACTTCAAGATCAAGGGCGTGAACTACTCCATCAGCTCCGCCTGCTCTACCAGCGCTCACTGTATCGGTAATGCCGCCGAATTGATCCAGATGGGTAAACAGGACATCGTTTTTGCCGGTGGTGGGGAGGAAGTGCACTGGACGTTGAGCCTTTTGTTCGATGCCATGGGCGCCTTGTCATCCAGATTCAACGAGACACCACAGTTGGCCTCGCGCGCATACGACGCCAAGCGCGATGGTTTTGTCATCTCCGGTGGTGGCGGTCTATTGGTAATGGAGGAGCTGGAACACGCCAAGGCCCGCGGTGCCAGGATTTACGCTGAACTTGTCGGCTATGGTGCGACTTCAAACGGCTATGACATGGTGGCACCATCTGGCGATGGTGCAGTACGTTGCATGCAGCAGGCCCTCGAGGGTTTCGATAGCAAGCCGGATTACATCAATGCCCACGGTACCAGCACACCCGCCGGTGACATCAAGGAGCTGGAAACGGTCAAGGAAGTATTCGGTAGCGAAATACCGCCCATCAGTTCCACCAAGTCCTTGACTGGCCACGCGCTTGGTGCTGCCGGTGTCAATGAGGCGGTTTATTCACTGCTGATGATGCAGGCAGGCTTCCTCACAGCCTCAGCCAACATCGAAGAGCTCGATGCCGAAGCTGAAGGCGTGCCGATTATTCGTGAGCGCGTGGATGGTGTGGAAATCAATGCCGTCATGTCCAACAGCTTTGGTTTTGGCGGCACTAACGCCTCTTTAGTATTCCAGAAATATCAGAATTAGCGCCTTATAACTCCTGGCGAGATATTCCCGCTCCAGCTGCATCTAAAACCTAACTGCCATTCAGTCTTTGCTGAGGAGTTTTCTAAGCCGCAGGGGAAGCCGGTGTTTCGGGAAGGCCTGCCTGAATGCCGCCAATTGCTCGCGCGCCTCATCGGTTTTGCCATTTCGTTGGAGCAGCGTGATCTGCTGCAGCCAGGCCGAGGGACTATTCCGAAAGCGCTCATTCAAGGTGGTGTAACCGCCGGCAGCTGGCTGGTCGAAATTCAGCGTACCGCCAGGTACCGTTGCTGAACGGGGCGGTTTACCGGCTTGTTCTCCCCCCGTCACAGAATTTATATTATCACCTGGGGTAATTCCCCGGGTATTGCTATCGGTTTCTTGACCATCAAAGGGGTTGCCCGGATAGAACTGCAGCACGCCGATGGCGATGACCAACGTCGCTGCCAGCGATAATGGTACCAACCAAGCGGGACGCATCGACTTCCTGGCCGGCTTATCGCCCACCGCTGCTCTGGCGACAGCGCGAATATTGTCATTGATGTGTTTTGGCGACTGCAGGTCCCGTGTTTTCTCGTAGACCTGGGTAACTTCATCCAGTCCCTCTATTGCGTCCTGGAGCTCGTCATGCCCGTCATGTTTCTTGCTCATAACACACCTCGCAGTGATTTCCGCAACCGTCCAGTGGCATAACGTAAGCGACTCTTGACCGTTTCCCGAGACACCCCGGTCAGTTCAGCGATCTCCTTCAAGGTCATCCCGGCCTCCTGGTGTAGTAAAAAGGCCTCACGCTGTTCGGTTGGCAGTTCTGCCATTCCTTCGAGGATCCGTTCCCGTAGCAGCCTGGATGCTACCCGGGTTTCGGGCTCGTGACTGCTGTCACCCTGGAGCTCATCGGGTTCCTTTCTGTTCTGGCTGTTTCGCATCGCCTGTTGCTCTGCAGAATATTTCCGGTAATAGTCGATCAGGCGATTGCGAGCCATACTGTAGAGATAGGTCGTGAACTTGGCCTTGACGGTATAGTTCTCACGGGCACGGATGAGATTCATCCAGATATCCTGAAATAACTCATCGGCAACCGCCGGGATACCGCATTGCCGGGCCAGATAGCGATAGAGGGCATCCCGATGACGATTAAATAGTAGATCAAAGGCCCTGCTATCACCGTCGCGGTAGCGCAGCATCAAATTCTCGTCCTGTCCCGGTTCACGCATTGGTATAGATAGGGTACCGTCATGACCCGATTTAGAAAAGGGGCGATTGAGCGGATATTTGCCTTTTTCCGCTGTCGCTTTCTCGCCGATAGTCGCAGTCGACCGTATACGGTTTGTCATATCACGTACTGTACCAAAAGTTACAATTTGGGTTGTCATCGGCAAACCGCATCCTGATATTACTCCCGATCAAATTAAAACGGTTATGCCTGGAAAGTGGGGTTAAGGTAATGAGTTATCTCGGATAGCGGCGGCTGAATTCCAGTGTTTGAGAGAAATTAAAGCCCTTGCCGACGATGTATTTCTTAAAGACCTTGCGGATCTTCTGATATTCGGCCCGGATAACATAGTTACGCACGGCAAAGATATCGTCCACCGCCTCCTTGCTTTGCTTGTGTTCATTGGCCCAGCTCATCAAGGCATGATACTGGACATCATCAAGGCGCCCATAGAGTGAGATGATGTGTCTACGGGCAATATATGAATAAATAATAATGCCAAAGCACCCGACAGTGCCAGCGAAGGCCATTAACGTCGGCAGACGCTCGATCGTCACAACCATATAACCGACCAGCACCACACCGGCAATCCCGACCAACATCATGAACAAGTAGATCGTCGCCCAATTAAAGCCAAACCTGACTTTCGCCCGGATCGCCTTGTCGGTAAGTATGGTGTTAAGAATGGGTTTCTCGCTCATCTAAGTAACTTCCTGTTTGATAGTTTCTTCGGAAATAGCCAATTCCTGTCCTTGAATAATTATAGGCGACAAAGTCGAATCTGTTTGAGCTTGTTCTCTCTCCATTGGAGGGACTAAACCAACACATGCGAGACCAGACCATCGGCGAGTTTGGGTTCGAACCAGGTGGACTTCGGTGGCATGACTTCCTCGGCATCGGCAACGGCCATGAGATCGCCCATGGCCGTCGGGTACAGGGAAAAAGCGACAGCCATCTCACCACTGTCGACCCGGCGCTCGAGTCCCTTGAGACCACGGATACCACCAACGAAATCAATACGCTTGTCCCGACGTAGGTCGCTAATATTAAGTATTGGTGCAATCAGATTATCGGCCAACAGGCTTACATCCAGGCATTTGACCGGGTCCTTCTGCGGGATCCGTTCCGGATGGATTATTAAGCGATACCACTGACCGACCAGGTACATACCAAACTCACCGGGTTTTGCCGGTTTAACCGGATGATCGACCGGGACAAGCGTGAAGGCCTGGGCAACCGCGTCAATAAACTGATCTGTCTCCAGGCCATTCAGATCCTTAACCAGCCGATTATAGTCAAGGATCTGCATCTGATTGTCAGGAAAGATGACAGTCAAGAAATAATTATACGGCTCTTCCCCCGTGTGATTCGGGTTAGCTGCCTTGCGTGACTGTGCCACCCGTGAGGCCGCTGCCGATCGGTGATGACCGTCGGCGATATAGAGGCAGGCCATGGCATCGAAGGTATCGGTGATAGTCTGGATCTGTCCTTGATCGCTCACCATCCACAAGCTGTGTTGCACCCCGTCATCGGCGGTGATATCGACGACGGGCTTCTCTAGTGTCACCTCGTCGGCGATCGCATCGATCACGGTATCATGCTTGTAGGTCATGAATACCGGCCCGGTCTGGGCATTAAGCGCATCTATCTGGCGCACACGATCATCCTCCTTGTCCGGGCGGGTGAATTCGTGTTT
>FXBF010000443.1_pt1 | contig 14236 bp, 10 predicted proteins | sample 5335321 | NCBI WGS metagenome assembly FXBF01 (sample SAMEA103928391, study PRJEB20085) | sediment metagenome | isolation source: sediment
GCGTAAATACCGTTAATTCGACTTGCCCAGTGATCGACAATGTCTTTTGACTATTCTTCCGGCAAACAAATGGCCGTAAATACGATCCAGCTTAAACATAAAGATGGCAGCCGCCAGTCTAATCTCGGCATCATCAGTAGTCTCTTTTCTGAAGATGATGCGCAGATGGGCCTGTAGCAGATGAAAGATAGACGACCAGCCTCCTGAAAACATTCGCAAACCCTGTGCTGCATCTTTCTGCATATCCGGCAAGCGCATTTTTAATATTTCGGCAAACAGATACAGGCGCAGATATTCATGATGAAAAACATTTAATGCCGCGAACCGCTTGTGCAATAACCATGACTTAAATTTACCTGCTTTGCCGAGATGTTTCACATTTACAGCAATGTCTACTGCTCTCTGCCCCACACCTCTGGCTTCAAAATCACAGCGGCCAATAACGCTATTTTGGTATTGATAATAATCATATAAAGCCTGATCCACATAGCCAAGTTTACCGCGGCAGCGGGCAACACAGGCTATCCAGTGATCATGAAACACCTGCCCCACTGCCTGTGGAAAGGGCAGAATATCGACCAGTAAATCACGTCGGAAAACCGATGCCGCACCGGTCACTGTATTTGCCAGAAACAACACATCCGCATCCCGGAAGTTATTCTTTCTGCCGCTCCAGTAAGTCTCCGATATCGTTCGGCTTTTTTCATCAACGATACGCATATCACAATAAACCAGCGTCGTACCCTTATCAAATGCTGCTACACTGGTCGCCAGCTTTTCCGGGTACCAGTCATCATCTTGATCGGCCAGGGCAACGTAATCTACATCTTCCGGCACTCTGGATAATGCGACTTCAAAGTTTCTGTAAAAACCGAGGTTATTTTCGTTTCTGAACAAGCTGAAACGCGGATCATCGCCAACCATCTCCTGATAGCGCCTCCAGGTTTCATCAGAAGAAGCATCATCGTTGATGATACAATGCCAGGACTTCAGTGTCTGTGCCTTGATGGACTCTATCTGACGTTTAAAATGATCTTCATCGGGTTCCCAGCAGGCCATGCAAATAACAACTTTGCACTCCGATGTCCTGGCCTTACTGAAAGTGCTTTCCTGCATTAGTTCAATTGTGCTGTGGCCAATTGTTTCATTCCTGTTTGCCTTAAATTCGGCTCGGAGTTCTACTGTAAGCGCATTTGTCTGTTTGACTGGCGGAAACCTGACCAGTGTTGTAAAGCCTGATAATAGACACAAACGGGGGCTAATCTTAGTGCAGCAGTCGTCAATCTGTGCTGTCGCCAGTTGCAGCAGGGTTGATGACGACAAAATGCCGTCTGCCTGAACACTGATATCCTGAAGTAAACTCTCGTTGGCCGCATAGCCAGAGATTAAACAGGCCGTACCACGACCCGGCCAGATTCTTTCCGGCAATGTCTGGGTCAGCATACTCACAGGTGGTCCTTCACATCCGCTTAACGGATGCTGTAGTCCTCACGGTCATGGGTCAGATTCGGGTTGTAGTAGGGATCTCCCTGTTTAAATATGCTGGCATGCCTTTCTCTGAGACGCTCCTTTTCACCGCTGAAGCGCTGCTGCTTTTCATCGGTATCCTCATATCCTCTTGATATTGACTCATGGTGATACAACTCGGCATAAGGTGTGAACACATTCAGCAGACCCTGTTCTCTTAAACGTAGACAGAAATCCACATCGTTGTAGGCGATCTTGAAATTTTCTTCATCGAAACCATTGATGGCATCGAACTTGCTGTGTGAAATCATCATGCAGGCGCCTGTCACAGCCGAAATATTTTGAACTGTATGCAAGCGGTTGAAGTAACCCGGATTATTAATCGAACAGAATTTATGAGAATGCCCCGCGTAACCGCCCAGACCCAAAATGATACCTGCATGCTGGATGCTATGATTTGGATAGAACAACTTCGCACCGACAGCACCAACCTCCTCACGCTGTGCATGCTCCAGCATTGCCTCTATCCAGTCCCAGCTAATGATTTCGATATCATTGTTAAGTATGACCAGATAATCACCTTTTGATTGACTGGCGCCGTAATTCACAATTCTGGAAAAATTAAATTCTTCGTTAAATTCGATACAGTGGAAGCGAGTAGATTTTTCTTCCAGCTGATGTATCAGGCTGAATGTTTCACTTGACCGGCTATTATTCGATACTGCAACAATTTCGTAATTCTCCCAGGTAGAGTGTTCGAGTATGGAGTTAATACAGGTGTTCAGAAGATCAGGCTTATCACGAAAAGGAATGATGATACTCACCAGCGGAGCGCCTTTTATACGACGTTTAATTCGAAAAAAGAAAGGCTCTTTTTCATCTACAACGTCCGCATCTATTTTCCGTCTTTCCAGTGTAGACTGCAGTGCCATGCGTGCACTGATTAATGCACCCGGCTTGGCATCTGAATTAAAACTGGTTGACGTTTCACTTCTACGCCAGTGATATAAAACTTTTTGTACATGATGTATCTGCAGAGCCTTTTCTGTTACCCGCAATAAGAACTCATGATCCTGCGCCCCGTCAAAACGGCTGTCCAGCAGACCCGCATCCTCAGCCAGTTGTTTTTTTACCACCACAAAATGTGTAATGTAATTATGTGATAACAGCAAATCCGGGGAATAATCCGGCTTGTAATGCGGGTCACAATAGTTGCCGTCAAGATCAATAAAATCCTCATCAGAATAGATCAGGTCAGCATCAAAGTCATTGACTGCACTAACCATTTCAAACACCGCATCCGGTGTTAATTCATCATCATTATCCATGAACGCGAGATATTCACCTTTGGCAAACCGTATTGCTTCATTGGTTGCACCGGAGATATTTCGATTATTATCCAGATAGCGGATTCTTATGCGCGGGTGTCGAATAGATTTGAGATAATTAACGGTCTCTTCGGAGCTGGAAGCATCGTCGACAATACAAAGCTCCCAGTTTTCATAGAGCTGGCACTCTACACTCTTAATTGCAATCTGCAGCCACTCGGGAGGAGCATTGAAGACCGGCATCACCAGGCTGATCAGAGGTTTTTTAGCAAGCTTTAATATCTCTCTTTTTACCCGTACACGTTCCGCATCTACGAAGCTGTAAGTATAGCGATTTTTATCACTCGCTTTACTTGTAATAGCGGCAGCACTATCTTCCGGGCGGGTGACAGTAAGTGCTTTATTACGCAACGAAGGCAGCCGGCCAAGCAAACGATCATAGATCAACTCACGCCCTCCCTCTATCATACGCCAGGCCTTTGATCGTTTGATATCCTCAATTTCTGCTTTGTATTGTTTATGCGCCTTCAGCTCAAATTCCAGCTCACGAATACGACTGATGTAATCATTCTCCTGTCGAATAAAACCATCCTGTGCAATTGCATAATCAAGAGAATAAGGGGCAGACATCTCTATGCAAAGCTGTAGAGTTTCTTTGGCATTCCGCCCGGCAGACTTCGTTTCAGCAAGCGATATCTGAAACGATGGATTTGGTCCGGTTACAACAAATACTTCGCCCAGGGCCGAATGACGATATCGAAGATCATTGAATTGACAGACCTGGAGAATTTCATCCGGTTCATCATAGTGAAGCAAATACTCATCCGTTTTACCTTTATGCCTACTCAGGACAATTCGATAAAGATGAATAAAACCATCGCGCCAGACGCCTGAAGATCGCCTGATTGATAAAGTCAGTGCTGTTTGATCTGCTAAAATGTTATCAAAACAGAGACGTTGCCTCTCAACCAGCGGATAGATAACAATTTGCTGCTCAGTATCATCCTGCTGATGCAGAACAAGTGACAGTGTTTGTTCTTCAACTGTCATACCGTTCCTCGTCATCACCGTTGGCATCAATCGACATATCCATGTTCAATGCGCTAATTCCAAAATCACTATGCTCTGCCTTTACCTGAAGATGAATCAGGTCATAACGCCGGTCCACTGCCAGATTGTCTTTTTGTTCATCATCGTCTGCCAGTCCAAGAGAAATAAAATAATCACCACCAATCAGGCTAATATCAAAACTATAGCGGACCAGAAATTCGCTGCCTGCTCTGCCAGCGGGAACATCGAGTTTTCTTTCCCTTGTGTTCGCACCATATACGGAGATGCCGTCAGAAGTCTTTAGAGTAAGTCCCAGGATAGGATTGAACACATCCTCTTTAAAGACAATCCTCAACAACAGATCGATACGGTCACCACTTTGGCACATCCCTTTGGCCGGCTCGCCATTGATCAATAATACGTAATCCTGAATCTGGCCTCGCTGATCACCCCAGCGGTATTCAGCAGCATTATATAAAGGTCGCAGGCGGCAGCCATCAATTTCCCTGTCCCCTATCAGACCTTTCTCATTATAGTCCTGTGGCTCAGCATTTGGTGAATCTGTTTCCACCTGCCCTTCTTCATTACTGAACAGAAGATTCAGGTATTCGTTGACTACATCAGCTGGCTTGCCCGTTGCGCGCACAACCCCTTTTTCCAGCAATACTGCACGATCACAGTGCCTTACTATCAGGTCACTGGAGTGGGTGACAAAAAGTGTCGTAGTGCCCCGTGACTTTAATTCACGAAGCTTGCGAAAACATTTATTCTGAAAACGAACATCGCCGACAGACAGCGCTTCATCAACAACAAGGATATCCGGATCCATGTGTATCGCTACAGCAAAAGCCAGTCTTACATACATACCACTGGAATAGGTTTTAACCGGCTGTTCGATAAAATCTCCGATGCCGGAAAATTCAAGGATATCATCAAATTTGCTGTCCATTTCTGTTCGAGAGATTCCCATAATCGAACCATTTAAATAGGCATTTTCCCGCCCACTGAAATTTGGATTAAAGCCGGCGCCCAATTCCAGCAATGCAGACAATCTGCCGTTGACCTCTACCGTGCCGGTCGAGGGATACAGGGTCCCGCTAATGATCTGCAATAATGTAGATTTACCTGAACCATTCTGACCAATTATACCGATGGTTTCTCCAGGGTAAATTTCAAGATCTACCGGCTTCAGCGCCTGTATTTCCCGAAACCGGGTACCGGATTTTCGTATGCGTGAACGATGCAGAACTGATTCCAGCACACGATCTATGGGACGGTTGTAGATACGATAAGCCTTACTTAACTGCTGGATACGAATAACGGGTTCAGAGGACATCAGCAAATCCCCTACGACTTTTCTGGAACCAGACAAAACCAATAATGGCTATAATCAGAGAGACCAGGGTGTAATAAAACAGCAATTTGAAATTCGGTGCATTGCCCCACAGGAAAATCTCTCTGCTCTGCTCGATAATCAGGGTCAACGGATTCAGATAAATCAGTTTCTGCATACTTTCCGGTAGCGCAGAGATGGGATAGAAAACTGGGCTAAGAAACAATAGAGCAGTCGTCAGCACACCCATTAGCTGCCTGATATCAGAGAGAAAAACACCCAGTGCTGAAAATAACCACAGGCAGCCAACCAGAAAAAGGATATAGGGGATAAATACAACTGGGAGCCATATTACTGTAACCGGAACACTGCCATTTACCAGCAGGTTGAATACCATCAAAACGACAAAGCTCATCAGGGCATGAAAAAATGCAGCATATATAGTCACCCAGGGTAATATCTCTATCGGGAATACGACTTTTTTTACGTAATTGACGTTACTGGTGATCAGTATGGGTGCCCGATTGATGCATTCTGCAAACATGCCGTGCACAATGAGTCCAGCGAACAAAGTCAGTGCGAAACTTCCATCACCCAGATTCATGTCCCCCCAGCGTGCCTTGAAGACATAGCCGAAAATCAGAGTGTAGATTGTCAACATTAGCAGAGGGTTTAACAGGGTCCAGAAAAAACCCATGACCGAGCCACGATAGCGACTGGAAACCTCACGTTTTGCCAGCTGAAGGATCAGCGACTGATGTTTTATCAGCGAACTGATAATACCTGAGGGTCTGAGGCTGTCATTTATGCCTTCCATCGATAGATAGGCGGCTAAAGCAGCTCTTCTTCCGCTACCATCTTCAAATATTGTCCATAGGCATTTTTCGACATTACCTCGGCAAGATCCAGTAGCTGCTGTTTATCGATATAGCCTTTGCGAAAGGCTATTTCTTCCGGGCAGGACACTTTCAGGCCCTGACGCTTTTCCAGGGTTTCAATAAATGTGGTTGCCTGCAATAAAGAATCATGGGTACCGGTATCCAGCCATGCGCTACCGCGTCCCATCAGCTCTACCGACAGACTTCCATCATCAAGATAACACCTGTTTATATCGGTGATTTCCAGCTCACCACGTAGTGAGGGTTTAATTCTTTCAGCATAACTGATGACTTTATTATCATAAAAATACAGCCCAGTTACCGCATAGCGAGAACGTGGCAGTTCCGGTTTTTCTTCCAGACTAATAACGTTGCCCTGTTTATCAAACTCCGCAACGCCATAGCGTTCTGGATCCTGTACCGGGTAAGCAAACACCGTCGCACCCTTTTCTAACGAGGCCGCTCTCTCCAGCATGGATGACATATCATGACCATAGAAAATATTGTCACCAAGTATCAGTGAAACAGAAGATTCGCCAATGAAGTCCTTGCCAATTAGAAATGCCTGTGCAAGACCGTCAGGCTGATCTTGAATCGCATATTCCAGATTTAGCCCCCAACGGCTACCATCGCCAAGCAGCTCTTCAAAGCGTGGTGTATCATGCGGGGTAGAGATAATAAGAATTTCGCGTATCCCTGCCAGCATCAGGGTCGACAACGGGTAGTAAATCATTGGCTTGTCATAGACCGGCAGCAGCTGTTTTGAAATTACGGTCGTTACCGGGTAAAGACGTGTGCCGGAGCCGCCTGCAAGAATAATTCCTTTCATTTTTGGGTACCTTTTTCCCCTGCCCCCAGGCGTTCGCCCTTATAGGAACCATCAAGCACGCGGTCTATCCATTTTTCATTGGCAAGATACCAGTCTACAGTTTTCTTCAGCCCGGTCTCAAAGGTCTCCTCCGGTATCCAGCCCAGATCCCGCTGAATCTTACCTGCATCTATCGCATATCGCCTGTCATGGCCGGGACGATCAGTAACAAATGTTATCAACTCCGCATAGGGATGCCCGCCCTTAGCTGGTTCACGTTCATCCAGAATAGCACAAAGTGTTTTCACCACATCGATATTCGTTACTTCATTGTGCCCTCCTATATTATAGGTTTCACCCTGCATGCCCTGTTTCATGACCAGGAGAAGGGCACATGCATGGTCATCGACATATAACCAGTCGCGAATATTTGCGCCGGTGCCGTATATCGGCAAAGCCTCTCCGGCGCGTGCCTTTAGAAATACCAGAGGTATCAATTTTTCCGGGTACTGACAGGGGCCATAGTTATTTGAACAATTGGTCAATACCACCGGTAGTCCGAATGTTCGATGCCAGGACCGTACCAGGTGGTCTGAGGATGCCTTACTGGCAGAATAGGGTGAACTGGGGTCATAAGGCGTAGTTTCGAGGAACAGACCGTCATCGCCAAGGCTGCCATAGACCTCGTCGGTAGAGACATGATGGAACCGAAAACTTTCTTTTTTATCACCCTGCAGCCCTGACCAGTAATCACGTGCGACTTCCAGTAAGGTGTAGCTGCCAACGATATTTGTCTGGATAAATTCGCCCGGGCCATCAATTGAGCGATCGACATGGGATTCTGCAGCCAGGTGCATAATGGCATCCGGTTTATATTCGGCAAAGACTTCTATCATGGCACTGGCATCACAGATATCCGCCTGCACAAAATGATAGCGTGGATTATCAGCGACCGACTGCAGAGAATCCAGATTCCCTGCATAAGTCAGCTTATCAATGTTTACGACGATGTCATCGCTGGCATTGATGATCATTCTGACCACAGCGGAGCCTATAAACCCTGCACCACCTGTCACGATATAGGTTTTTGCCATCTTTAAGATATTTTACTGTTTTGCTAGTGTGAATCGCTTATCTGTAAACAGATCAGGATGACGCGGACTTTTCTATCAACCGCCCGACATAACGACTGACCCCTTCCTCCACAGTGAGGAAGTCCTTTGTGTAGCCGGCTGCCCGCAAAGCGGAGATGTCGGCTTCGGTAAAGCTCTGGTATTTACCCTTCAGAGTTTCCGGAAAATCGATGTAGCGAATGATATCGCTCTGTTGCAATGTCTGCAGATCCTGTGGCTCTTCTCCCTGCTCTGCCCGACAACGATTGATAGTCGCCACTGCCACATCATTAAATGACTGACAATGCCCGGTACCCACATTGAAAATGCCACTGACAGTCATATGCTCGAACAAAAACATGTTGAGACTAACCACATCCTCAACGGAAACAAAATCACGTAACTGACCACCATTTTCATAGCCATCAACGCCTTCAAACAATTTGACGCAGCCTGCTTCCTGATACTGGTTAGTAAAATGAAAAGCAACCGAAGCCATGCGCCCTTTATGCTGCTCTCTGTCACCATAGACATTAAAATAGCGCAGTCCTACTATCTGCGCAGTGCGGTTGTCATACATCCTGCGTACATATTTATCAAACTGAAACTTGGAGTAGGCATAAACATTCAGAGGTGACTCAAACTCAGGTGACTCACGAAATACCGGGCCGGCGCCATACACAGAGGCAGATGAAGCATAGATGAAAGAAGCCTTGTTCTGCTGGCAGAAATGCAACAGCGTTTTCGAGTAATCATAATTATTCGACATCATGTACAGGCCGTTATATTCCATGGTATCGGAACAGGCACCCAGATGAAAAATGGCTTCCACTTCGCCGTTGAATTCACCACCATTGATCATATCAATGAAGTCACTTTTATCAATGTAATCAGCGATTTCCAGATCAACCAGATTTAGAAATTTTTCACCCTTCTCAAGGTCATCCACGACAATAACATCATCATGACCGCTGTCGTTCAGGCCTTTGGTAATATTGGCACCAATAAAGCCAGCACCGCCTGTTACGATGATCATTCGACCTCCTCTTTTCCAATCTCAGCAAGTATTTCCTCAACCGAGACAGTGGCAGCGCCTAATTTTCCGACCACGATGGCGGCCGCCGCATTGGCGACATGAATTGCTTCCCGGTAGTCTGCACCGGCAGCAAGCATGGCGGCTATGGCGCCTATCACCGTATCGCCGGCACCACTAACATCAAATACTTCCAGTGCACGTGTCTGCTGATGAAAGACCAGTCCATTTACATCAAACAGGGCCATTCCCTTATCACTGAGCGTAACCAGCAGGTTTGACACTTCGATTGTCTTTAGTAACTCTGCCGCCTTCACTGCCATATTTTCAAGTGAAGTGCAGGGACCAACCACATCCTCAAATTCATGCCGGTTAGGTGTAATCAGGCTGGCTCCCCGGTAACGCGCAAAATCACGCCCTTTTGGATCAACCAGTACTTTTATCCCTTTTGCTTTTGCCGCACCAATCATCTGATCAACGTCACGCAATACTCCCTTTCCATAATCTGACAATAAAACAATATCGGCAGTATCCAGACTCTTTTTGAAACTGTCCATCGCCGCGATGATAGAAACATCGTCGGGCATTTGTTCAAAATCGGCCCGTAGCAACTGCTGATTACGGGACAGCAGGCGAAGTTTTACTGTGGTGACGTGGCTTTCATCGCGGGTGAAACAGGTGGTTACCCCCCTTTCTAACAGCAGGCGTTCAAGGCTTTTTGCCGCATCATCATTTCCCACCACGGAAATCAAATCACACTGGCCCCCCAGTGCAGAGATATTGCATGCAACATTCGCCGCCCCGCCGGCACGCTCCTCATTATCTGTAATAACCAGCACTGGAACCGGTGCCTCGGGGGAAATTCGATCAACATCACCAAACCAGTAACGATCCAGCATGGCATCACCAACCACCAGCACTCTGCCATCTGCTATCTTCTGAAGAAACTGACTCATGCTAGCAATTAATTCCTAACGCCCTATACCAAAATATTCAAAACCGGCTTTTCTTATTATCGCCGGTTGAAAGATATTTCTACCATCAAAGATGACTGGCGTCTTCATTTTCCGCATCATGCTGTCAAGGTCCGGGCTGCGGAAAACCTTCCATTCAGTGGCCACAATCAGTCCATCCGCATCATCCAGCGCATCATATGGCTCAGCGACCAGATCGAGATCATCTCTGTTTCCATAAGTCCGTTCTACTTCTTTCTCTGCCACAGGATCATAGGCGGCAATCGTCGCGCCGCGCTGCCACAGCGCTTCGATAATGGTGCGACTGGGCGCTTCACGTATGTCATCAGTTTCAGGTTTAAATGCCAGGCCCCAGACAGCAAACTTTTTACCCTGCAGATCATCACCAAATCTTTTGACTATTTTGTCTACAAGTACTGATTTCTGACGCTTGTTAACCGCTTCAACCGCATCCAGAATTTGTGCATCGTAACCGACGGCTTTAGCCGTACGATGTAACGCCTGTACATCCTTGGGGAAACAGGAACCCCCATATCCACAACCCGGGTAGATAAAATAATAGCCAATCCGCGGATCCGCACCGATGCCGTGACGTACACTTTCTATATCTGCCCCAAGCAATTCTGCCAGGTTCGCCATTTCATTCATGAAAGATATCTTGGTCGCCAACATTGCGTTGGCAGCATATTTGGTCATCTCAGCTGAGCGTATATCCATGACGATGATACGTTCATGGTTACGATTAAAAGGTGCATAGAGTTCACGCATCACATCAATCGCACGGTCATCATCTGCCCCGACAACGATGCGGTCCGGCTTCAGAAAATCTTCAACGGCGGCGCCTTCTTTGAGGAATTCAGGATTGGAAACAATACTGAAATCTACCGACGCTCCTCTGTTCTGCAAGGCATTACTGACCGCATCCCGTACCTTGTCAGCCGTACCCACCGGCACCGTTGATTTAGTGACGATGACGCGGAAATCATTCATATGTTTACCGATGTCACTGGCAACGTCCAGCACATGCTTCAGATCTGCAGATCCGTCTTCATCAGGCGGTGTACCCACTGCAATGAATAATATCGAGCCATAGTCCACGCCCGCCTTAATGTCCGATGAAAAAGATAAACGTCCTGCATCAACATTCTTCTTCACCAGGCCCTCAAGACCCGGCTCATATATCGGAACCTCTCCATTATTGAGCATATCGATCTTGCTCTGATCAATGTCTACACAGACCACATTATTGCCGACTTCAGCAAGACATGTACCCGAGACCAGACCGACGTAACCTGTCCCAATGACGGTAATCTTCATTCATTTCCCTCAAAACTAAAAATTCATCAAATGCCGCTGTATACTTCATTTTGCGACTTCTAACCATAACCCCTAATTATCCTGCGTTTTCATGTCGTTGTCGAGAATTCGGGGGTATTTCCTGTTTTATTTTTGTGCTGGCGCACGGAGGGGGTTCACTTTTCTGTTGTGGTGTTCTTTTTTGTTCTTACGCTAACGCTGGGCTGATGTTTTCGTCCTTCATGGACGAGTTACCTTTCTTTACTTGTCTAAAGAAAGGTAACCCAAAGAAACGACACCCGACATACTTGCCCATATTAGAAACCAATTATGGGTTCCCTGCGATGCTCAATCGAGCCGGCGGGCTGTGAAACTCGGGCTTCGCCCTCAGACAGCACATCCCGAAATCTCCGGCTCGATCTGCGCTTCTCGGCAAGCCTGAACGGGATTCTAAGGTCAAAATTAAAAGCAACATTGTGGAGCGCCGTCTCGGCGCGATTCTGTTTCATCAGTGCTCGATATACTGAAAGGGGTTGGGAGATCAAAACCGGCAAGTTCTAAGACTTTTGCCGTATACAACACGAATAACCGCTTTCGAGATTTCGCAAATAAAATAAGCAAATCACCGAATACCTGCAGGTAGCTCCGAAGCAGACATCATGGCGCTAGATGGAACCGCTACTTTCAATCAATTGCGGAAATTGAATTCAGGAAAAACAAAACTTTGAAGGCTTATACATTGTAAAACAGGCTTGACCAATGTCATTATTTTTGTACCAAGAACTGCCTTCTAAGCCAGAAGATCAACTACTTTTTATAGAAATAGTGTTTAACATCAAGAGCCTGTGATGGGCCGATCCCTTGATCTCATAAAACATTGCTCCACCTTGTATGCGAAAATTTAGCGAGTATAATGCTGACTTGTAACAAGAACATGGCAATAAATGCATGCAGGGGTGCTATCAAACGATCAATATAATTTATAATTTGAACCTTCAGTCTAACAATTACGACAATATGTTAACAGCAGGAACAATCTCTATCTAACCATTTGTGTTGGGAGAGCATTAATGAATTACAGCGGATTTACCTGGGGACTACTGATCGCGTTATTTTTGTTAATATCGCCTCTACACGCAGCCAGTAAAGGGGTACCGACAAAGCTCCTTCTTAAAAACACAGCTGTTCAATTAAAGAATTATCAATACACTGCAAAGACCTCACAGGCTGTAAAAAAGCAGGGAAAAGTCAGGGCAGGCAGGCTTACATGGGTTTGCAAATCTAATACTTGTGTAATCAAGGGCCCCTGGCCTGCGCCAGGTGTGGGTACTTGCGCTGCACTGGCCAGACAGGTTGGTCGTATTTTGAGCTATGGGCATCCGTCTAAAAAGCTCAGTATGTCGCAGTTAAATCAATGCAATGCCGGAGTTGCATCAAAGAAAAAATTATCTTCCAGGCCACTGTTAGACGTAGGGGTACCAACAGGGTTTGGTAAACCTGCTGGCTCTAATGCCTCAGTAAGAATTGCAAAGCCTGGACCCTCTTCAGTACAACCTAAAGTGAGTTTTGGTAAACCATCGAAAAAATTCGCTACACCATCCCCAAAAAATATACCTGGGAAAAGTTTATCACCTGCAAAGTTTTCACCGGGCTTTGGCAGTGCTCCGAAGGCAGGAAGATTACAGAAGAAACCACAAAAGGGTTTTACGCCTCAGAAATTTTCATCAAACTTTTCTTTATCTCCACCATTAGCAAAGCCTATGGGCACAACACAGAACGTGGTGAAGCCTCAAATAAGTTTTGCAGGAAAAATGACGACGACGAACGAACTGCTCAAAAACCCGAAGGCCATGCTGACACCCCGCCAAAATACCTTCATCAACCAGGCGCTCAGCCTTGCGCAACGTAACAGCCTGCGCCAGATGAGTGCGGCACTTGCACGACAGCCGTCGTTCTCTACAGTTCGGAGTCAATGGACTAATTTGATCAAACAACTCAAGGCCACCGGTCGGCCAATTGACGTAAATGCTCTGGTTCAGTCGGTGATGCGGCAGCTATCTCTACAGGCCCGTGCGAATATCACCTCTACGGAAAACAAAATCAGAACCTGTAATGAATCGAAAGAAGTGATGCGCACTGAAAGGAGGCGAGAACTTCAGTCCCGGCAACAGATGCTGAAATCAAACAAGCAAACAACTCCCTTTGCTGCAAAGAAGCTAGCACCACCACAGCGATCCCAACTGAAAAAAGGACAGATCGAGCAAACCAGGAACATGGCAGTAGAAACTAAAAAACCAAAGCCAGGCCCGCAATCGCGCCGCATTACGACGCCCAAAAGACTGGGCGCATCTATATCAGGCCTGAAATTCCAGCTTCCGACCGATTGTGGAGATGATCAACTGGCAAACGTTGATCTGCAGAACATGCTGCAAAAACAGCAGCAGACTATGCAAATGATGTCGCAGATTTCCAAGATGCTAAACGACACTGCGATGGCGGTCATACGCAAGATTGGGTGAGTTGCTTGATGAGAAAAACAGAGGAAAGGGGAAAAGGGGAAAGGGAAGTCAAAACCGGGTTAAGCCACCGCGACGTGGATAATTTTATTTCTTGAATTAATTCAAGGACACCAAAAAAAGAAACTCGCCTGTGAGAACATTAGGCGAGATAAGAACGAGCGGTATTGGTGATCTCTGGAAATTCTCGAAGAATTTTTTTATCGGATGTAACAAGAGGAACATCCAGATATTGTGCTAAGGCAATAAATTCACAATCATATGCCGAGCATTGGCTACTTTTGACGAGCTGCATAATATGTGCAGAAGAAATTTCATATTCATGGTCAGTCAGTAATTTTTCTGCTTGCTGAATGATTATTAAAGTTTCATCAATATTTAAAAGGTTCTTTCGTAAATATTGGGCTAAGACATTTCTGAATTCACTACGCCATAATATTG
>FXBF010000444.1_pt1 | contig 14230 bp, 15 predicted proteins | sample 5335321 | NCBI WGS metagenome assembly FXBF01 (sample SAMEA103928391, study PRJEB20085) | sediment metagenome | isolation source: sediment
CGTAGGCTGCGACGAACCGTTCGCCGATGCGTTTTCCCGGATTGCGATAGAAGACACCGATGCGCGACATGGCGTGCCGGATCTCCACATCGCGCACTTCGTCATCCTGCCCCGCTCGCCAGAAGCGAAATGCCCACTCGAGTGTTCGCAGCCTTTGTTTAGCCGCTGCAGTCCGCAACACTCGACCATTGAGCGAGAACCGCCCGCGGGGGACATCGTTCGCCGGTGTGCTTACGTCTGCCACATCGAGACCATGGCGGCCAAAGTGGCGCTCGAACGTAGTCGCGTGGGTATCCTTGAGGCGCTGCAGCAAAGCAGGCAGCTCGCCTTTGGCGCTGCCGGCGCCGACTGTCCACTGGAAGGCACCGAATGTTACGAACGAGTTGTCCCACGTGTTGATCGCCTCGAGCTTGCCCTCATTCGCCGATACCGCCTCCATCACTCGCAAGAGTGATGGGGAGGCGTCTGGAAAGTCGGCACGATGGTCGCGCACGAAGTCGCCGATCGAGGTGATGCCAGAATTAAAAACACCCTTCCTGAACCGCTTCGCGAACACCCGGCCATCCGGGGCAAGCGCATCCTTGCCTTCAAAGCGGAAACGCCCTCCCTCCGCGGCTGGGGCGTCAACTTCGCGCGTCACGAAGCGGCCGAACACGAAGCCGACTTGCCCGTCAACCCGAACCTGGAGCCAGTCTCCCTGATCCTCCAGTATCTCAAGCGTCGTGCCGTCAGCCAGCAGCGAGATGCGCTCCCCACCAGGCGTTCGCCGGAAATTGAGCCCCGATCGCACGGCTACAGTTCCCATCGTCATGGCGCAATCCTCTCGCCGTGCAGACTAATGCAATTTTTGTTGTCTTCAGTCATCTTACGTTCCTGCGAACTGCACTTGTTCTTTCTCGATGAATGAGCGCAATGCCTCTTGGTGCCAGACCATCCCTTTGAGCGCGCCTGTGTCTCGAGTGTTCCATTTCCTGCCCTGAGGATTTTTCTTCAGGGTTTCACGGCCATCGAACGGGCCTAGTATACTTGCGCCTGTGGAAGCACGTTTTAGCGGTTCCAGAATTTCTTGCTCCATCACATATCTCCACTGATGTCTGACATCAAGTCAATTCAAGGGATTCGACCCCAAAAGCCACTTGACCGTCCTACCTGCACCGCACCTCATTGAAAAATTCATTCTCATCTCGACCCTCTTCACCCGATGATTTCTATGCTCCACCGATTGAGCTTGCCTTCGTCCCGCTGAAGTTGATCAATAACATTTAGTTGCCAATTGCCGCCGGCGTCCTGCCCACGCAATGGCTGCAATGCTGGAACATCTTGCGAGTGCCAGGTCCGCGTGAGATTTTCCCCTCTCTCGCCCCTCCCCTCGTAGAGCACAATCGGGCTATCGCCGGGCGGCTTGAGCGATACGCGCAGATCTCCGATCCACGGATGACTGATATCTACCGCCACCGAAACTTCACGAATCCTTGTTTCCGCTGGTAGCTGCAAGCCGCGGCTAATCCCAGCAGGATCATTATCTGGGATTCTCATCGACGCCAGGTCTTCGAAGATGCGTGGTTCCGGAGACACGGTGAGCTCCAACTGCCAGTGGTTGAGTGTGCCAACGTCGGCAGCCCAGTGATCCTCAGTACGAAGAACCCAATCTCCCGGTTACGGGCCGGTCGCGGAGCGACGCAAGTGCAGGCACTTCAGCCACATCATAGGTCTTACGAATGTTGTCCTCGCTAGCCCCCGACAAGTTATGCAAGAGAACAGCGCTCCCGTCAGGGGATATCAGGGACACACGCAGGTCACCGATCCAGCTGTGTGTAATATCGATAGTGATGCGCATCTCCTGCAGGCGACCGGCATCAGGCACATGGATCACGTCCTCTACTCCGGCCGGATTGTTGTCCGGAATCGTGGCGCCAGGTCTTGATTCAAAGCGCAGCTCTCGGATGGCGTCAGTTCGTAAACGCAGCGCTTCGGCTATTGCCTCCGGTGCATCGATGCGCCCGTGCCCAAACCACGAACTCCACGTCCCATCTGGATCGTTAGTATCCGTGAAGGCACCGCTGTCGAAGGGCGCTATAGGCGACACGTCCCAGGTCGGGTTAGGGTCAAAGCTGGCCGGGGGCGTACGCGCATAGCCCTGCAAACTCAGATCCTTCGAAGCCGTGCGCTTCAAGATAGAGATCACGTCCAACGCCGTCAGCTCCGGATTGCCCGAGATCGCTAGGGCCGCTACCGCAGCGACCAAAGGCGTCGCACTCGATGTCCCGCCAAAGCCCCCAGTGACACCGCCGCCAGATCCGCTCGTCGTTGTGATGGCCAAACCAGGTACCGAGAGCCGGAAGTAAGCGTGCCCGTTGCTGGTCGGTGCGCAAACGCTAATCCCGGTGCCATAGTTAGAGTAGTGACTGCGCTGGGCATTGCTTGCGAGCGCGGCCACATGCATCACGCCGGGAATACCCACGAGATTATTTCGGAAGCGGCGTGCAGTCTGCACACCCACCCAGACCCACGAGCCGTCTTCACGCTGTTGCCAGCCGTCCGTATAGGGAACATCGACCGCTGCCGTGTGTTCGATCGGGCAATTCTCGTTACCCGCGGCCCACAGGAAAATGATGCCGCGCCCGCGTCGGCCACCTGTTTGCGCCAGTTCTGTGATCCGATTCGTGACGGCGGGCAGCCACGTGCTCGTCGGAACGCCTCCCCACGAGTTCGACAGCACATCTACTCTCGTTGCAACATAATTCAGAGTAGTAAGTAACTTCGAGTCACTGATCAGCAGAAAGGGGCCCTGGGATTCCCACTTGATCGGCAAAAGGCGGCACCCAGGTGCGCCACCGACGGTCAGTACGGCGTCGGCTTCCCCGGCAATAACGCCGGCGCAGGAAGTCCCGTGGTTGGCACCTGCCTCGTACATGTCATCTGAATTCGCATCGGTGTCAATGTTTGTAACGAGTCGTGTACCCCGGAAATATCCCCAATTCGCAAACTTGCCAGGTGAGTTGAAATCCAGATGATCCAGTCGACAGCCATCGTCAGTCAGACCTACCACGACATCGGAACTACCGAAAGTTCCTAGGAGTTCCCACGCATCCTCACAGCGTGATGAAGCCCGTGGATCGAAATCCGGATTATTGGCCCGGGTATGGAGATGCCACTGCTGCTCATAGAACGGATCGGTCGGCAGCGACAACTGGTAGGTGTTCATCCTGTAGTTGAGATCATGCTCAGCCGACTCCACCAACGGTTCCTTTTCGTTTAGCCTTACAACCAACTTGACCGGATTCATCCCGGTGTGATCTGTGAGCTGAAAAAGGTACTCCCGGTCAGAGTATTGCTCCCTTTTCACGAGAGCATAACGGCCGGCAAAGGCATCCACCTGATCCGCAGGTAGCGGCTCGCGAAAGCTAACGAATATGCGGTCGGTAATAAGAAACTCCTCATCTGTACCCGACAGATAATAAGCATGGTGCGTTGGCGCGACCTTGCGCGCACGCTTCATCAGCCGCTCCAAATCCCCGGATCGACATGTCACACGTGTCGACGCTGAGGACATCTGCTCGCCTTCCGGCAGACCTAACTGCCTGAGCCTGTCAGGAAGGACCCGAACCACGAACTGGTCGTTCCGTCGCTTGAGGCCTATTTTCTGGCCGGCACGATACGTATAGTCCCGTCTAACTTTTGCCATGGTACCCCCCGTTTGGTAGTGCCAATCTCACTCTAAGGCCCGTGCCAGGTTTGTCAACGCCGATTGCAGCCATCAGCGTTTGCTTGCCCGATCAACGTTTTCCGAAAAATATCTGCAGGTCTTGTTCACGGGCTTACCTTGCGACGACTCACAATGCTAACGTTGGTTGTTTACGGGCCCAAATCTATTCTATCGTACCTAGCAAAATGTGCTTGCCATCTGAGTGAACATTCGCAAGACCATACATTAGTCTGTAGATATCGACATGTAGTCCAGTTGACGGTAAACCGCAGACCCATCAACATTTAACCCGCCTCGTTAGGTAAGGCCACCCACCTTCCGATCTCGCTTCAGGCATTTCACCTTCGGCTAACTGGGATATCCATCAAAGATCAAGCACGGCTGATACGGGAAAGTGATCAGAAGTTTTTAGCAGCGTGTCCTTAAGAGCTTTCACCTGGGCCTTCTTTTCGTCAGTTTCCTGCTCTAGATAGGGATTCCATACCATAGCTTCGCTAACGCCAACGCCCTGGGTTACCAGGATATGGTCGATCAAGACATTAAACTTGTCTCCAGTGAGTCGATCTTGAAAGCGGCCGGTGGATGGCGTCCAGCCGTATTTTCCGAGTTTGGGTCGTGGCAGCACGTGCTTAAGGATTTGCTCGGGGTGCCACACATCGCCTAATAGCGTTTCAACAGCGCTGCGACTAAAGCGTTGCTCGTAATAATCCGAGCCGAAACCATCGTTGATATCGCCCATCACGATAACGTTCATGTCCGGGTGGTCCTCCAACCACTGGTCACAGCGCGCGCGGATCGACAAGCACTCCGCGTAGAGCTTTTTTCGATTGCGCTCGGAAATCTGCTCAAAACGGGCGAAATCAACATTATCGAAAATGCCTTTTGATTTCGCATGCGCAATAATAATGCGCGCCAGTTCATTCCCTCCTCCTTCTGCGCGCACCGAGAGCTCCAGCGGGGGACGATAGTGTTTATAGTATTCCTTGATCAGGGATTCGGTGGTGTCCACCAGAAACGGCTCATTGAAAGGATCTTTGGACTTGTCTTGCACCGGTACGTGCGTCACCGCCACTTTATTGCTTTTGTAAAGCGCACAGAGTTCCTGACGCCCACTAGAAGGAAAGCCATGCACGCCTTTGTAGGCGCTATCTAATCTATGATGTGTTGCCCATGCCTCTAACTGCGCGGATGCCGACTTCGTACCACTGGCCGTCGTGTCCGGACCCTCTACCACCCCGAGAATATCCGGATCGATTGTTCTGACAACCTCGGCTAACTGCGTGCTGCGCTCCCCATCCTTACCGGTAGTTTCTGGATCACCTTCCTTGGTAAACAAGTTAACCATCCATTCCATGTTGTACACGGCAACTTTAAGCTCCATTTTGACCTCCGTCACTGCACCACTGGATCGTGTAACGTCTGAACACTACCATTCGAGCAGAGCCGCGCGTCAGGTTCTCGCACTGCTGTCGGAGATCGACGACAAGTGCGCTACCAGCACTGGGTGGTTGCCACGACGCCAGCCCCGATTGTCTGGTCCAATGTTCTCCATAGGCTGCCTGGCGTTTCATCGCTCCAATCCTTGACTGAATCGGCCAGCTTCATGAGGCTGAGCGGTTGGCCACTCGTCTCGTAGACGTGCGAGTAGACTGAGTGCAGTATGTCGAAGCTCTCGCGTACGAGTTCTTCGCGGCGGTCTGCCGGAGGTGCATGAAACGACACGTAGAGTGTCGGTTGACTGCGACCCAGATAGTTTCGGATACTCGGCAGCACGATAAATTCACCGCCTTCGATATCCATTTTGACGAAGTTGCAATCTTCGATACCGTGCCCATCTATGAATTCTTCTAGAGTTGTTACCTTTACCCGAGTGCTAATTTGTCCGCTTTCAGCTGAGAGCCTCACGATACTCGACATGCTATCTCCAAGCCTGCTCGCGCTGTCAGAGTAAAATCCGCCAACATAGAGCTCAATTGTGCCGCTCTCAGATGCGATACATTGATCATAGACACGAATACGACCACGCAAATCGGAGTTTAGATCTACGTTGGTCCGCAGCTCAGCGAACGCCACCGGGTCGGGCTCTAACGCGTATGCTACCCTAGCCCGCTGCACACCATAGAGCACCGTCGGACCAATCCATGCGCCAATGTCAATGTATGAACGATCCGTACGCAAGAATCGATCGAACACGGCAAACGTTCGCGGCTCCCATGTACCTGTGGAAAACCGATCCCAGAAAGGGCGATAGACGTCGTTAGGCGAGACGTTGAAACTCAGTCCATTGATTTGCGCGGTGAGTATCGTCGGCTCCCTCACATTGCTAACACAAGCCTACCCCTACACCAGCTGCCTGAAGCGGCTACTGAGAGCCTATCGGATAGCTACGAAGTATCTTCGACAGGCGCGGTGGGTGCTGTCTTCTTTACCGCCTCGATGCCGTTATCCCGAGCCTGCTCGGAAGAATACATCTCGCTATTGCCGATCGGTTCGTTGTTTGCGGCCACTAGCACGAAATAGTATTGGCCATCACTCGCAGTCTTTCGTTGATAACGTTCGTCGGTAGTAGCGTTTTGTTTAACCGAGCGCATACCGTTTTCGCAACCGGATTTCGACTGATAGCCCTCACTGCTGAGAATAATCTCGCCGTTTACGGCGAATACTCGAAAGTAGAGCTGATTGTCCTCACCGACATAGATTTGAAATTTAGGATTCTTCATTAGCACCTCCAAATGTTCCGATCTCTCAGTCGATTGAGTCAGTAGCGGTACATCTATTAAATAGAACCCCGAGCGCACGGTTTGCAGGGTATCGACAATCGGGTTTCCTTGCGCATCAACCTCAAACTCGCTAGCCACTGCGCTAGCTTTGTCTGCTTCGTCGGTTTGAGCTCGCAGTCGGTATTTGCATTTTAGCTTGAGCCTGGGATAACTTTCTTTTAATTCTTCCAGCTATTTTGCAGTTAATTGTTTGCAATACTTAGTTTTTCCGACCTTGTCAAGTACCGCTTTAGGCCCTTCAAGCTCGATAATCCCCTCTTCGTCTCCGTCTTTCACACCAACATGAAGTGGTAATTTTTGTCTTGCAGCACCTTTGGTGAAAAGAGCCCTGCTTCACCGCCGCCTTTTGGCTGGACCATTAAAGCAATCTGATAAAATGCGCTACGCATGGTCGCTTCCCATTGGATATTGACGAATATGGCAATATACCCAGTGCCTTCCTTGTGCGGCTCTAAGGCCTTGCCGATGATGGCGCCTATCTTGGGTCGGTCGCCTTTTGGCGTGGGCGGGGTTACTAGAGGACGTCAATAAATCACCCACCTCAATCGGTGCTTCTGTGGCGTCGACCTTGCAATGGGCAAAGGAACCCAGGGTGACTACGTATCGTTCTTAATTGTTTGGGGAGACGATTAATGAAGCACGGACCCATTCTAGCGTACCCGTTCTCGTGGCAGCGTCATCCTTATAGAGGGGGATGGCGAAGTCTGTATGTCTATGCTGGACTCCGCGTGCTTGTTATTACCTTTCGAGTAATGTCAGTTCTCGGATAGGCTCTAATTGGATGGTCTGCTCGATAGTCTTCGTAAAAAAGTAGATCCTCCCCTGGAACAAACGTGGGGGCATCCATCGTCCGCCAGCCACCCCGGACGAGAAACTCACCTGGCGTGAACTGCCACGAATTGGTGTCGTGACGCACATAGATAAACGTTCCATCATTGGGAAGCTGCTTAATCCTTGCGCCACGCTGGATCAAGGCCTTTAAGCATGCGGCATCTTCGGCCAGCGATGTGTCTGGGAACCGAGCACCTGCGCACCAGAGCGGTTTGTGGAAGGCGAGCGTGCCGCCAATGATGCCTTTGAAGAACATACGGGCCTGGATTTCAGGATTGCACGCCCAAAACTGCCCGGTGGCAAGCGATAGAAACAGACCATTACCTAAGCCAGTGACCTCAGCGGTGCCCGCTAGAATGGGCCCTACTTGATGAGTGATGCGCTTGTACCCATACCAGTCGTCGTCATCCCAACACACCAAAACCGTCCCGTTAGCAACGTCACAGGCGAGGTTGCGCTTGTAGCCGATGCTCCGCCTGTGTGACAGGCGAATATAGTGAATGCGGGAATCCTCTGGTATCCCTTCGACCACCCGTTCTTTGCCGTCATCGATGATGATTAGCTCCCGGTTCGGATAATCCTGTCGCATGAAATACTTTACTGCCTGCCGAACCAGGCGCGATCGATTGCACGTCGGCATGATGCACGAAACTAGTGGATATTCTGCTGAAGTGACGGAAGTATCCGAACAGACTTTAGACGCGCGTCCTTCCCCGTACTCTCTATAAAAAAGTAGATCCTCAGGTGGCACAAAGGCGGGGGCATCGATACATCGCCACTCGTTGGGATGTAGGAATTTGCCGCAGTCAAATTGCCACACGTTGGTAAAATGCCTGATGTATATCACTTGGCCGTCATTTCTCAATTTCACGATTTTCGCTTTCTTTTCTAAAGCTCTCTTCAGGAATAAGGCATCCTCCCGCAACGAAACGTCTGGGTACTGCCCGTATTTCTCCCACAGCTTTTTGAAATACATGATCGACCGCCCATGAACGTCCGCAAAAAACATCTTCTTATGAAGTGATGGCGTACACGACCAGAATCTATTTTCATGCACATCGTAGAAGAATCTGGTATCCAGACCGCAGATTTCAGCGTCGCCATTGAGTAGCGCTTGCGCTTGATAGCCAAGCCTGCCCTCGGCGTACCAGTCGTCGTCATCCCAATGGGCAATAATTTCACCTTCACTATTTTGTACTGCCAAATTACGTTTGTGGCCGACGGTCGCCCTTTCATCCAACCGGATATATGTTATTGGCGCATGAGAAGGCACCAGATCTGCCACGTCCTCGATACCGTCATCCACGATGATCAACTCCTTATTCTTATAATCTTGGCGCAGGAAGTAACTTATTGACTGGCCAACAAACACTCGCCGGTTGCGGGTAGGCATAATACACGAGACGAGCGGTTCTTTACTCGAAACCGCGGAATGAACTTTCTTCGCACGCCGCTCGCTACGCATCTTGTCAGCATCACGCTCCACAAGCCTGCTGTAGAAACTCCAGTCTTTACCGAGAAAATATCGGATCTTTTCCACGGGATAAGGATGCCAACGACTGCCCGTCGTATGCCTCGCATTCGTGTTTCCACGATGGGTCAAAGCCACATAAAAAGTGTTATCGTCGAGTGCGAGTGTCCTTTTTGGCTTATCGCTCCACACAAAGCGGGTGTCCTCACCCAAAGCAATCTCAACAAACGGATTGCTTTCCCAGTAGCTCTTGGTATAGCAGAGGCTGCCGCCGGCGAGTAGTGGTATCTCTTTCTTCGGATAAGTATATTGCCATAATCGATTTAGCTCGGGATTATAGTAAAACAATCTATGTAGCCCACAGATATCTGCCTTTGCCGTGAGCAAACTGCTAACTTGATAGCTTATCCGCCAATCTGCCATCCAGTCATCATCGTCCCAATGAATGACGATTTCACCGTCAGCCTGCCCGCATGCCAGGTTTCGCTTTGCCCCCAGAAGGGATTCCCGATGCAAGCGCACATAACGGATCCTAGGATCGTCCGGGATCAGATCTGCTACGCTGGTACTGCCATCATCGACGATAATAAGTTCACGATTGGCGTAATCCTGGCGTAGGAAATATTTGATCGCCTGCGGCACAAATACGCGCCGGTTATAAGTGGGCATCATGCACGATACCAACGGGCGTTGATGGGTGATAATGACAGCGGTATCGGGTTTGAATTCTGACCTACTCGTCACAGCGATTAGTGCCTAGAAATCAACACTGACGCAACGTGGCGCCGGACAACGCTTACCTCAGATGCGGACACCACTACCGTGGTCGATTGAGGTCCGCGCACAAACCGCTCTCTCTGCCAAAGCTTTCTGTGCGGTTAGTTCTGTCGCGTTCGGACGCGTTCTTTGTGAGATCGTGTGCGGATGGCGACAACGCGGGCCTTAATCTGATGCACCTCAGATTCATAAGTCCCCCGCCATGGATCTCGATGGGCTTCACCGCTAGCAACTTGACGCGCGATAAAAGCGGTATCGGACCCAAGCGGACTGTCACGTAGTTATACCAAGAGCCGGTGGACTGCACCGTATTCAAGACTTTTGTGCTTTCAACTGATAGTTCAAAGCTATTGCCTTCAGAATTTGGAGGGGCCGCATAGGTAATCTCGCAAGTGAAATCGGCGCGAACTTCTATTGAGAACTCCCAGGATACCCAATCGCTACAGTCTGTCCAGTAACCCAAGTTCAATCCGTCTGCCTCATACCTGATTTCTCCACCATGGATGGTTGCCGCGAAAGCCGGCAGAAACGTACTCTGATCCCCATTCTGCCTTAGACGCGGCCACAGTTCCGAAGGAGTTAGTCGCTGCCACGGTCCGGGGGCTTTGTCGCCTCTGCCCGGACTGTAAACGTCGGAGCTATGCCGGTGACAAATCGAGATTGTCTTGCAAGGATTGGACACCAGCAAACCCGCCTTCTGCGTCTCCCAAACTAGACGCTCGTCGCATCCCATCAGACCAACCGGGATATCGAATGGCGAATCAGGAAATGGCGTTTCAAATATCCAAGCGTCTTGGGAGCAGCTCGGGCAACCAAAATACATCTCGCCCGTATTTCCCATCTCTCGTCTGGAAAGGCACAGCAATTTACCGTTTAAGTCATAGCTGTCAAGCAGAGCCAAAGTTTGATCAAAGTAGATATCTCCGTTAGACGTGAGGATGCGCCGGCCTGGATATTTCGAATTGGCGTGGCGGATGAGATCTCTAAAGGTCGGACGCCCTGTAGTCCACACAAGTTTCAAAGGGAGCGACTGCAGCTTTCCCAAAAGGTCCTTGCCCAAAAGGTCGTTGTGCTTCGAGTCGAGAGAAGTGTCGTAGAATACAACGATCGCCTTAAATACGCGCGTTGAGGTGGTTTCGCAACAGACATTCTTCGAATTCAGCAACCCTCGGTCCGGAAGTCCCGTTATACATGGTTGTTATTAAAATAAAGTGGCTTTCACGCATGCTGAGTCCCCGGGAGACAATAGACGCTTGGGGCACAAGCGATTGAACAGGCGCCCAGACCGGGGCTGGACAGCCCCGTTAAATCAGCATCCCTTGCTCTTCGATACCGCTGGCAAAATAACAAATCTTCGCCTGACAGAAAGCTGGGGGCACCCTCCGCTCGCCATCCACCAACGATGCCTTTGAAGAACAACCGGGCCTGTAGTTCATGCTTATGATTCTCCCACCTACCTCCTTCAATGGGTCGAATGAGTTTTTGGCTCGTTAAGGATTGCAAAATCTTCTTATGTTGTTTTATTCCTCTTTCAAAATTCCTGGAATAGAACTCCACAGTTTTTCTACCAGAATAGGACAAGATGCTTGCAAATAGCCCCTTTTCGCCTTTCCGAAATATCTTCGATTAGAGAATCTAGCTCCGATAATATTTCTTGAACTAATTGACTGGCTTCTTCAGCCCTTAGAGATATTTCCCCACCACCAGGTATTTTTACCAGCACACTACTGCTGTGTATAGCAATAAAATCACTTATGGAGTCCTTGAACTTAGCTAGAACATACAATGCAATAACAGGCCAAACGATAGAAGTTAATAGTTTTACAATGTCATCCATTATTTATCCCTGGGCGAGATGCGCGTCACCCAGCGTTGGTTAGGGCGCTCCGCGGTACAGGGCACGGCAGATCTGCAATCCCAATTGCTGCACTGGCCGAATCATCAAGATATGAAAATCCGGCTGCTGCGCGACTACGTCCCCTTAACTCGCGTATTGGTGGTGACGAAACTGCCCGTACCCGTGTACTGCGGCGTCGCATCCGGGACCGGAGCTCCTGCAACAATCTGCTGTGCTGGAACCATGACTTCGAACTTGGCGTTGAAGTCGCTGCCTTTGAGCAGCACCGCTTTACCTCCAGATTTCGTTTTCTTGGCCGCCTGGTCAGTCGCAAGCGAATCGATACTGAGCGTGCCCACGCCGGGAATGACGTATGGTGGCGCTTGGTACGCACAACCCGGTACCATAACGTTGGATTCATCCCCTTCCACGCAAACGAGTTTTCCACCGACCTTGTCCTTACCCGTGCCGCTCAGCGTCCCCGGTTGAACGACAACAATAGCCTGCCCGAAGCTCGGCTTGAACATCACCATGTCGCCGGTGATCAATACAAAATCCGCCATAAATACTCCTAGCTCACGTAATAAGCTCTGCACAGCGGTTTCGTTACGAGCTCAAGCAGAACCAATCTCAACTCTGGCGAGGTGGGCAGCCGACAGTTTTTATCGCCCAACCAAAAAAACGGGTCGCTGAACGCGAAGACGATCCTCGTTCCCGTCGGCGGGTCCCTCACTGCGGCAAGCGTCTCACACGATGCGCTGGCGGGCGTCCTTTCCCGCCGGATCGACCACCCACGGGCACCCCTGATCAGTGAACGATTGAGAGCGCCCATTGGTCGAGCGTGCCAGTGCCCCAGCCGACGAGATCCCGGACGTGCAACGCCCAGATTCCGTCGCCCGTTTGCCCGAACAGGGCCCCGAGTGTGGGCGTCGTCTCGCTGGTGTAGGTGATTCGCACATCGTCCTGGCTGTCCCCGTCCCTGGCACGCAGCAGCGCACGGTCGCCGGAGGGTGCCACGAGCTCGATCTGGAGGTCGCCCCGGTAGGTGTGCGTGATCTCGGCCTCAACTGCCAGATCCTTCACCGTCCCGATCCCCGAGAAGGTCAGCTCGGAGCGGACCCCTCGCGCACTCGCGTCCGGAATGTCCAGCCGCGGCGAGGAATCGGGCTAGTGCCGGTGCTTCAGGATCGAGGGCCAACGTTGCGAGCGCTTCAGATACTCCGGGTTCGTTCCAGATAGAGTCCAGCACGTCCTTTTCAGACCCTTGAAAGAGTTCGATGTACCCGATCGTCATTAGCCTATTTGCGAGTGCAGAGGAGTCGCTCTGCTGGCCTTTTTTTCTCTGGATTCACTATTCATGGTCCTTCCTTCTAACGATGTTTCGCTGGCTTTTTCCGGTCGTCGGCTATAAATGATGGCTCAACGCGGAATCCTGTGGGTGAATTCTAGCGAGAAGCTGGCATAAGTATTTGCGGCCATTAGCAAGTTTCCTTTCTGTCGGTGCCTGACAATGGTTCCGTTTTCGAATCGCGTGTTCAGATGAAAAACCCCAAGTCCATCCGTGCCCTGTTCAACGTGTCCGGTTTCGTAGCGAGCGCGAAGTTGGTTAGCGTGTTCGGCGACTGATATGCCCGTGTTATCCGGCTGCGGAGGCGAAAAAAACGGCTGTCTGCTCGAACTGTGGGCATCGGTGCCGCGGCCATTACGACAAACGCCGTGGCCGGGTCCGGGACCTCCCGGTGGCCGGTTGGCGGATCTTTGTGGAATTTGAACGTTGGCGCGTCAAGTGCCCAAGGTGTTGCGGCGTGCATGTAGAGCAGCTCGATTGGCTGGCGCAAAACCCACGCTATCCCCAGCGCTTCGCGATGCATGTGGGCAAGCTGTGCCGCGATATGCCCAACAAGGCCGTGGCCGAAATGGAGCGCTTGCACCCCAGCACGGTGAAGGACCTCGACAAGCTCACCATGCATCGCCAGCTCGAGCGCGCCGGCGCCGCGGGCCATTGGTATCGATGAGATTTCCATCCGCAAAGGCCATAACTACCGTGTCATCGTCAGCGACCTGGACACAGCGCGCCCCATCTGGGTCGGGGCGGTGAGGGCCGCACCGAAGCCGATATCGACCGGTTTTTCAAAGACTTGGGGGCAAAGAAAAGCGTGCGCATCGAACTTGCCGCCATGGACGTGTGGAGAGCGTTCCGTAACTCGGTGACGAGGAACGCCCGCAACGCCCGGATTGTGTTCGACAAATTCCACATCATGCACCACCTTTCAAAGGCCTTGGACGAGGTTCGTCGGGCCGAATACAAGCGGCTCAGCGGTCAGGACCGCTCCTACATCAAGGGCCCGCGCTATACACTTCTGTCCCGGCGCGAGAACCTGAGCCTGGAGGGTCGCCGGGCACTCAAAAAACTGCTCAAGGCCAACCGGCGTCTGAACACCGCCTACCTGCTGAAGGCATCCTTCGGTCAGCTCTGGGATTACCGGACCGAGCGCGGTGCCCGCGCCTTCTTTGAACGATGGAAGGACAGCCTGAAATGGCAGCGGCTCATGCCGTACCAAAAGTTCGCCCAGATAATTGAAACACATTGGGACGGTATCGCCTCCTATTGCCATCCAGATAACAAAGTCAGTCTCGGTCTCGTCGAGGGGCTGAACAACAAAATCCGAGTGCTCCAACGAAGAGCCTATGGTTACCGTGACGAAGAGTACCTACAGATCAAAATCATCGCGGCGTTTCTGCCTCCGCTACCCCGAAGTGCTGAATTTGACCCACACTAATCCGCGTAGACCCTTTTATAATTTCAAGTCCGCGCGCGATTGTCCGGA
>FXBF010000445.1_pt1 | contig 14223 bp, 4 predicted proteins | sample 5335321 | NCBI WGS metagenome assembly FXBF01 (sample SAMEA103928391, study PRJEB20085) | sediment metagenome | isolation source: sediment
CCTGCCCTTTGCTTGATAACCTTATGGTTCCCATGGCTTTTACCAAAAAGTAAGAATAATGTAAGACAATCTTAGACCTTTCAGCCCCCAGGCTCAAGATACGGTTATACGCGTCGAACCAACAAAAGCCCGCAGCCGAAGGCCTGGCGGGATCTGGATCAACATTCTATTTATTCAGGAATAAGCACAATTGCCGATGAGATGAGCCCGGTCGACCCCGGGTCGGCACGAATAGCCACCGCGCGCACGTTTATCGGCCGCAAGCGTTCATTTCATCCATAAAAAGCACTATCTAGGCACGGCTCAAAGTCCTGTTCTCCTAACTCCGCTGATGCTGACTCGATAAGCGAGTCAAAGTTTGTCGAAATAATCGCTTGCAATGCACCACAGCTTAGAAAATCTGCTAGCGCAATATGCCCTATGTTAATAGGCGCATTCCGCATCACCTCCCATAGGACAATGCTCTGGAGAAAAACGGATTTCAGCTCATTACGACCAAGATAATATTGAGCAATCGCTTCTAAGTCGACATCTTCAAGATCATCTGGCAGGTTGTGGCCAAAGATACCTCTGTGTCGGTTGACACGCATCTGGGCTAATGCAGCAGCCGAAGGCAAATCCGATGGCAAAGCCATGGACAACCCTGCCCCACAGACGACTACGAGGCTGTCATTGATGATTGCATTTAACAGCTTTGTTTTTAACTCATCATCTAGCATGATCAAAAAGATTCCTATTACGCTATAATTAGTTCAACAAAGCCATTGCCGACAACGCGGCTCTAGGTTGCCATTCGTAGGTCTTTTCGGAGAAGTCTCTCCGACTCGATTGCGCCACTTAGCTGAGCCACTACATACGGAGGTTTTCGAAGCTCTTCCGGAGGCTCGGTGGTTGTTGTTAATATATATTGGAACGGGGGCTCGGTAGCGACGCCTTCCAGTTCAGCTATAAATCGAAAAAGACGATGGTAAAGCGACAACCCAAGGTCTGCTTCTCGGGGGCTGTCATGGATTAAGAACGCAGGAAGTCCTGTGCGACCTTCAATGCTCATCAACAATGTTGCCAAATCAAAAGCAATTGCTTTGAGCGAGTCCATGGCCGCGCCGCCAACCTGAACCTCCGCCCTAATCCCCTGAGCCGTGAAGTTTAGGTTCGATTCAATCTCTGAACCGAGCATGCCCTTACATACATAGCTGAACAATTCACCGAACCTATTAATTAACTCGCGGTGCTGCATCTGATGGCTCTGCCGTTGCTCCTTCAGGCCTTTTTCTTTTTCAGAAAGCTGTTCAATTTGTTGCTCCACATTACTGGTCTCTCGGTAAAGGGTCGACAGCTTTCTGGCTTTTTCCGCAAGACTTCGTGCGTCATACCATTGTTGCCGAAGTTCATTCCGCCTCTTCGCTATCTTTCGCTCCGTATTCTTGATCTGCTGACGTAAGGAAGTTTCCTGTGCTTCAAGACCCTGTCGGATCGATGCACGCTCGCTTTTTTGCTGTTGGTATGTTGCGATCACCTGCTGGCACTTGTCTATCTGGGCACCCGCCCGAACCTTATCATCCACAATACTCTCCAAGTCAGGAATCACATGTGAGAGACCACATCCTTCCGCCAACGCCTGATCGATCGATACATTGCACACTGGGCACACCGGTCCTAGCCTTGCCTTTATTTCCTCTGCATCAAGGTTCGCTCTTTCACCCCTGAGAGCCTTGATCTGTTCTTCCTGTATACTCAGCATCCCCTCAGCTCGTTCTTGCTGTTCACTGATAACGCCAAGTTGCTTCATCACCGTTTCGAGCTTCTCACGCAACGGTGGCAACTCAGAACTGATAGCATCTTGCTCTAGCTCCTCCTCAACGGCCCGTAGTTGCTCATCGCCTTTCTGGCAAATCGCAGATGCTGCAAGAACCTGGGCACCAAGTATGTCGGCATCTGATCCAAGGGCGTCCGCTAGCTCGGAGCCGAGTTGTTCTGTCCTCCGGTTGAAATCGGAGGCCTTATGCTCCAAAGACTGTTTCTGCCTCGATACTTCTTCGAGCTGTTCCCGGATCTTCATCTCGGCGCCACTCATTACATCAAGGAAAGATCGCACAACGACTACAAGCTCTTCCTTCGAGATACCTGGCACTGAGGAACGAGAATCCGATTTAGGATCCCTCCAATCCAGTAGGCCACTGAACCGGCACTCCTGATCCCTGGCTAACCAAGCAAGGGCCAGCAGCCAGCTTTTCCACTCTTTGTGGCCTGGCATATTGGCGTCAATTCCATCAGGCAGTATACGTTTGGTAATGGCTTCGAGGAGAGGTCGCATGCCTGATTCCTGCGCGCCATGTTCCAACAACTCTTCGGGCGAAACTCCTTCACAAGCCAAGTGCTTCCGGGTCGCTCCGAGCGGGCGTACCACTCCCCAAGTGTTACCCTTGATCACGACCTCGGCCCCGACGATACCCTCGGGGAACTCGTTAGCGATCGATGCATGTAGCTGGTCGTTGGCGAAAGTCTCCTCTCCGAGGCAATATCGTAGCAACCGGCAGAAGAGACTCTTGCCAGCACCATGACCGCTTCCCCCACTGCGACCGAGGTCAGCTTCTGATGCGCCTGGGTCGGGCGACCATACTATGTTGAGGCCTCGACGTAGCTTGATTTCGCGGATGACTTCGCTAGGTTTCTCCCATAACACCAGCCGTCTTACCCACAGTCGCGGTTCGCCGCGATTCTCATCCACCTCGATGGTGGTTGCAAGGCTAGGAAACAGCTCGGCTTGCTGTGCCATCCTGCACGCTCCTGATAAACGCAGCCAGGTTCTGTTCGACACTGACTAGATCGATATCGGCTAACAGTCGAACAGCTACGCTCGCCCGTCCCTCGATCCAATTCTGTCCTGATGTCTGAGGCAGTTGAATACCTGCCGACCATCGCCCTGAACCGCGATCTTCGACAAGCGCCCCACTCGCTTTGAGTTGGCTTACAGCATCGCCCCATGCGCGGTCGGTCGCGCCTTTCCGGAACTGAGAAATCGGGATCACGTTCGCGGGAAGGGGTTGTGCCTCTTGTCCGATTAGCCGCACCCATTCTTTCTTTGCTTTGTCATCCATGAAGGGAAGCGCCAGCGCGGGGTTGCGCACAAGAACCGACACGATTCGTACGTGTTCCACATCGATGGGAACAGATGTCTGGCGAAGTACATCAATTAGGGCGAATAGGGCAATATTGTCAGAGGACACTCCCGGCGGTGTAGCCCATGCGCCACTTGCGACAGCAGCAAGATCTGGCATTCTTGCCGCCGTCGCAACACTCGGAACGGTGACCTCCTCTCTTGGAGGATGTGCCACCCGTGGATCCGCTGGTGGGGGATCGAGAAGTGTCTGGTAGGGTTCGCCAGTGTCCATGGCAGTTTTCATTTTGTCGTAAATATCCAGGATCACTAGCTTGGTGTGGTAGTCGTCGTATTTCAGGACATCTCTCTTCTTGACAATGGGGAAGGTCTCCATGATGTAGTCCACATCATCTCGTTCAATACCGTAGAGGTGGAAGAAGGCCGCATCGAGTTCGCACCGAATCATAAAGCGGCGAGTCTCGTCCCACCGGAAAGGATTGCCAGTTTCGTCAAGATTGTCTGCAATCGACTTTAGATCCCATGCCGTATAGGTTAACTCCAAGGATCGTTTTCGTATCCATACTGTGCAGTCGACTCCCAAATCCCATAAACAGGTCTGAGCTAGAATCTCAGGAGTAGGCGCAGGTAATTGCTTAAAAAGATAATAATTAAGGTGTCCGCCTACGGCTTTTTGCCGCAAGGCATAGTCGAGAATAAAGGAATTAAGAATCGCAACAAGGGATAATGCATCCGCTGCGCTGTTGGTCAACAGAATTGGTAGGGTGTTGCCAACACCTGCTATTGGTATGATGGTTGAAACAAGGCTCCGCGAGTCTGCAACGGCACTAATAACGTCCCTGAATGTTAGGAGCCATTGCTTATCGCCTACCCTGTGATTAACTTCTTCGTCTCTAATCCAATATCTAGGCTCGGCAACAATATATGGATCTGCAAGGTCTTGCGCTTCCAATCTAGCTGTTCCAGCGTGTGTCCTGAAGCGACGATCTGCAGGAATCCCACGGTAGGTACTCGCCCGATGGTTGAACTGATAAGCTAATTTTGCCTCGTATAAAGGTACAAACACACTTCCTTCTTTTCGGAATTCATTTCCTACTAGAAGGTATCCTTCATCCTCAAGTTCTTCACGCGTAGCAAATAGAGAAGAAGCGTTAGTAAGATGGAACATTGTTGCGTATTCGATCCCCCATGAATTGTTATTCCTTTTACCTTCCCTCACGAATACTGGGAGTCTGGAATAAATAGCTTTATTAATTTCAGCATGCCGCCGGTTGCTGAACGTCGGGCAATTCAAAGTATTCGGGTTGATGTTCGAAACATCCTCTATCGACAAATTGTAGCGAAGACCCTCGTTATTTAGCTGCCCAGGGTCATCTAGTTGGGCAGCAACCTTAAAATAAGGTCCGGCACCGGAACCGAATGTCAACAAACAGAACCTGATATTCCCCTGCACACCTGGAAATATCTGCCTTCTATTCTCAAAATCCAGAAAGCTGACTAACAGATGATCTTTGAGTAGCCGTTGAAAAAAAATACTCGTGCTCTTGTCTGTTGCTACTCCAGATGGAGCAACACAACCAACTCTTGAAAATGGTGAGCGAATGGTTGAATTAGTTTCAATAAACAATGCATATGTATTTATATCCCCCGTTGCCATCAGAGGGTACCGAGATGAGTTACGAGCGAAGGCAATGACAGCCTCAGATTTCCTAACCGCACGCTGATATTCTGTATATAGTGTCGGGTCTGTATCTGCTAGGCCCAAGATTTTCTTCTGACGTGCTACCGCAGTCTTAGAATTTGCAATATCTGGGTTTCGACCTGCAAACCACTCTTTCTCCTCTAACTTGATGCGTTCCCATGGTGGATTTCCCAATACCACATCAAATCCACCACTCCATCCCGTCTGACTATTGTCAGCCTGCTCACCCTCGCCCGGCACCTTGAACACATCCGGGAACTCCAACTGCCAATGGAAAAACTGATACTGCCGTGAAAGCCAATATATCTCTTTACGCATCCACGGCGGACAATGCTCCGGTCCTTCCTCAATCTTGCGGAAGACAGTCTCGGTAATGGGATAATCCAACTCCCCTTCTTTCCGTTTCTTCCAAACGAATGCAGCACACCAGGCATGCGCAATCAGGTGGCTATGCCGACATTCCTCTGAGTTCATTACTGCATCGTAGACAGCGGCCTGCTCCTTGACACCATTGATACTGTCATCTGCCACCGCATTGATGCGTGAGACGGCCTCCCTTAGCTTGCAGTATTCTTCATGAGGTGTTTCACCGTACCCAAACATATCCTGCATTCGAGCTTCACGTTCTTTCTTGTTCTGCTTCTTGTATTCCTTGCAGAATTCCTTGTCGTCACCTGTTATCGGCTTGAAGGCCTCATCAGGTATGCCCTTGGCCATCAGTGCCGGGGCAGTTCCTAACAGACTGTTGCCATGGCGGATGCGGTGATCGAGGAAAGATAGAGGCCGACCCGGCTCAACAGCCGTCATCCACAGGCTGACTTTGCACAATTCCACCGCCATTTCATTGATATCCACGCCATACAGGCAGTGGCCGACGATGTCGCGCAATGCGTGACTCAGTTCGGAAGGTGCAGGCTCTTCATCACCAGTTCGTACGGATGCCAGCCGTCTGGCAATACGATGGGCCGCTGCAACCAGAAAGTGCCCCGAGCCCACTGCCGGGTCACAAACCTTCAGATCAAGAATGGCTTTTTCGGGCTCCGGTTTTGCTGCCGCCTCGTCCAGCACTGGTTCCAGCGCAGAATCCAATAGCTCGTTGATGAGGCTGGAGGGCGTGTAGTAGCTGCCAGTAGTCTTTCGCTCGTGGCCAGCTGCGGTCATAAGCTCAAACGTACCTGCCTCTCGATGCAATTCTGGGTGCAACTCCAGCAGCGATTCGTACACGCTGCCCAGTTCTTCGCTGCCGAGGTTTCGGTAGTCGATGGGACGTAGGGCATGGTCTTGCCGTGAAAACGCCAGGGCGCGAATCGCCTCAAGGAAGTCCCGATTCCGGATTCTCAACCCTTGCAGATCCTGAATCTTTTCCGGTGCCCAGAGAAAACTGCCCAGCGCAGGAAGTCCCAGCTCTAAACTGCCTTTTTCGTACAACCGATCCATGACTACCTTGAGGCTTTCAAACAGATCATCGTGACGTCCGCCCCGCAGCTTGCCTGCAAGATGGCGCAGTCGCTGCGTGGAATAAAATTCCCGATACCTGCCCTTTACGGTATCGGTTGCTTCCGGATCAAGCAGCATATCCCGATCCTCTGCAACGAACAGAAAGATCAGACGGTAGACCAGCCGCAGGAGCTGGCGGTAGTAATCCTGGGCATCCAGTGTTCCATCTGCCAGTTGGTCACGTAGTGATCGGTTGGGGGGAGCAGCGAGAAATCCTGAGCCTAACGCTGCTATTGCGGTTTCCACCCCCTCTCTAAGCTGGTCGAGCGCACGGGCACCCTGCTCGCGTGCAGTCTGGACCCATTTTTCCAGCCAGCATTGCTCTGGACGCTCACCTTCCACACGCGACTGATGGCATAACAGCCATAAGAGCCGAAAATCGCTATAAAGCTCCCCCTCCATCATGGCCTCAAGGTCAAACTCGACGTAGGCCTGACGCACCAGACTCAGGTTGTCGCGGAGGATACGAAGCTTCAGACCGTTCGAAAGGAAGGCCCACAGGTGGTCTTCCGACCGATTGAGAAACTCCTGTACCAGACTATGAGGACTGGCCTGGGCCGCACCAGCCTGGCCGGGTGTGCGTTTGTCTATTTCGATACCGCTACCCACCAGATGAATGGGCGTGTGTTCCCAAATGTGGGAGATCGGATAACTCTTGTGATCTATTGTCACCGCTTTGTGTCGCTGCAACCGGCCGAAGCCCAGTTCCTGAAACAGCGGCAGCAACCAGCGATCACGTGTCAGCCCCGTACCGGCGTCCGTTTTCGGTAACTTTTCCATGGCAGCGCGAAAACTCATCCATAGGGCCAGCAGTCGGTTCCAGGAACGGTTGACCGCCTCGTTAGTTCTCTCCCCCTCTGGCAGGTGATAATCCGCCGGTGTCAGCCCATCAAGATTTGGTTTGGGTTCAGCAACACGGATCAGGATATCCGGCGGCAGTAGAATGCCCTCGGTGTGGACGTTCGGGAAACTGTCGTTCTTGTTACGTTTCATGCCGTAACATTCGTTATTGGCAGGAAGACGTATACCCCAAGAACATCCACGGGGAGAAAAGGTGATACCGTTGGCTTGCGGCCCTTGGCCCTTGCCGCGATACGCACACGTTCATGGGCTTCCAACAAGCCTTCAGCATGTTGCTCCGCCGCTTTCTCCAGATCAGGAGCCAACCCGCCGAATCCTTCGACAACCCGGCGAATAAACTGGCTAGCCTGCTCAGTTGCTACATTCTGATCAGGGCTGGCGTTTAACAGTGCCTCGGTGGCCTCTTCATCCAACCACTGGGCGTTGTCCGGCGCGCCTTCAAATGCCAGCAAGCGGCAATCCTCAGCGAGGATCTGATGTGACTTCTTTGCGTCGTTGCTGGTTACGGAAAACCGCATGCGCACTAACAAAAGCGTGGTTCGCCGATCCACGCTATGTGTGCGGATGACACCGCATCGGCGCGCGACATCATCCTCCACTGGATCCAACGCTGTGTCGAGCACCCAGGCTGCCAGGTTTTCGACCATTGGATGTGTCCGACAGAGATACTCCTGTTTATCAGAAACGGGCAACTCAAACCGCACCTTGAACTGAGACTCAGTAGGCAGTAGATCGCGCAGGTTGCGGGGTGTTTCCGTGAGATCAATCTCCGCAGGATCAGCACCGGTCACCGTACCGCCACTGGCTTTGATCGCCTCTTTTACAAACCATTCGACATCACTACCCAAACCGATGGCAGCCTGTATAGCTGACAGTTCCCTGGCCACTTCTTCAACCTTAATTGTTTCCTGGGCAAACATAGTGCGAGATCGTTTTTCCCTCGCGGATACGTTCTCCCACTCCTTAAAGAGAGCATCTCGCTCGGGTTCAAAACCAGGCAGGCTATATTGTTCGTTCCCTGTTCCACCTCTAAGAAGTAAGCCCTCCATGATGGCTTCCACAATGTGGATGCTTTCCACGGGCATAGGGACTGATATGCCTAAAGAGTCCCGGATCTTGCGGTGTTTGCGCAGCAGCACATTGAGTACAACGCCGTCAATCTGGTTGTCCTTGCCGTAATAGGTCAGCACACGTATAGGTGTGCCAGTTGCCGCTCTGGGTTGACCGTAGCGATCGACGCGACCTTCGCGCTGCTCGTGACGGGTCGGGTTCCAGGCCAGGTCATAATGAATTACGGCATCGAAGTGTTTCTGCAAGTTGATGCCTTCACTTAGGCAGTCGGTCGCGACAAGGACGTGTTTTTCGGCTTGACTTAGCTCCAGTACTTGTTGCTCACGATTTGCAGGCGGCAGGTTTCCGGTTACTGCAGCTACTTCTACGTTTTTAAGTACGGCACGTAGCTCATCGGCAACATATTCGGCCGTTGGGATAAAGCGGCAAAAAATAATTGGGTTATACCCGTCCTTGATCAGGTCCTTGACAACCGGAATCAATCCTTGCAGCTTGGCGTCTTTCCTACCTGTCAGGCTTTCTGCTTCCCGAGCCATGTCAAAAAGGCGGCGGCGAATTTTTTGAGATTCTTCGTCGTCTCCTCCCAAATCGGCTCCGGGCGCGCTGTCGAGCACTTCTTCTGCCTCGCCGTCCAGGAGGTCCATGACCGTACGCCGTCCGAGATCATCCGCTTCATCGACATCTTCGGCATCCGCACTCGCGGCACGGTTTCGTAGTGTGGAGGCTGCGGCGGCTGGGCTTGAGGCCAAAGAACGTAACAAGGCCAGAGCTGACCACCAGCGGATGCGTTGCGTACGTTTGTCACCTTCTTCACTCTGAACCGATTCTTTAGCAAACTTCATGACACGCTCAAACAACTTCCGGTACTCCGCGGTCAGGAGATAATTCAACTCTGCTTCTTCGCGATCAGGGAATGGTGTATCAGTCTTCATGAAATGCCGAATATCCGCACGCCTGCGTTGCACAAAATATTGCGCCAAGTGTTTGCGGTGTTTTTCGTTATGCTTACCGCCCAGATCGTTCGGTAAGTTGGCGAAATCCGGTTTCAGGAATGACAAAAGCGAACGAAATGCCTCTTCTTTACCGCTGTGGGGTGTAGCGGTGACAAAGACCAGATGGCGGTTTTCATCCTTCACCAGCGCATCGATTAACTGGTGGCGCTGGTGCCTGCCCTTCGATTGTTCATCTCCCCCCGCGCAGGTATGTGCCTCATCAACGAGCACCAGCTCGGGGCAGTCACGGACAAAATCATACCGATACCGGTCTGATTTAATGAAATCAATGGAGATAATGAGATAGGGGAAGTGCTCAAAGACAGATTCCCCCAAACACTGTCCTTCCAGCTTACGTATCGTACTTGGGAGCAGAAGTTCAGCATCAATATGGAATTTCTCCCGTAATTCTTCCTGCCATTGCTCAGCAAGGTGTGGGGGGCAAAGCACGGCCAGACGTTCAGCCTCTCCCCGGTCGAGCAGTTCGCGAGCGATCAGGCCAGCCTCCACCGTTTTACCGATACCGACGTCGTCCGCGATGAGGATACGCACAGGATCCTGCTTGAGGGCAACCAACAATGGCACAAGCTGGTAAGGTCGTGGCTCTACGGCGATTCGCCCGAATGACCGAAATGGGCCCGCACTTCCTCGAAAACCAAGCCGGACTGCATTCCTGAGTAAACAGGCCGAACGGAAATCGCCTGGTCGTTCCGGGTCGGGCAGGTCAAAATGTGCTGGCCTTACGTTCTCAAGCGCCGTCAGTACACCTGTCACCTCTTCATCACGCCCGCTCAGGGGACGGATGCGTAGTACCTCATCGCTGGAATCCGGCAGGACAACCCATTCCCGTCCCCGTACTGAAACCAACGAGCCAACAGCATAGTTCATTGTATTGTTCCAAATACATGGGGATGTTTGGAGATAATGCTTTCCCAATCATCTTCATGGTGAAAACGGATAACCTCATATCCCGTGTCTTCCAGACATTCTGTTTGCTCCTGATCACGAAGTTGCCGCGCGGGATAATCATGAGGTGGTCCGTCCACGTAGATAACCGCATGGGCTTCGTTGTAGATGAAGTCCGGACGCGTTTTACACCCTTCAAGAAAGCGCTGAGCATGACTGGGTAGATTTAGCTGATTCTCATCCAGGAATCCAAGCCAACGCTTTTCGAGTCCGGAGCCGCATTGCCTTATTAAACGTTCCATATGCTCACCACGGGGCGTGGGCATGGGGGAACTGGTGACCAACGCATCTCGAAACTTGAGAAGCCAATCTTTTACCAACTGCCGATCAAGCAGGCTATGATCACGTTGGTTGCCATAGCTCATCATGCAGTTATAACAAGCTGTCTCACAATCCTCTTCCATACCCGGCGCCCTCCGCTGATCCTCTCCCGTATCTGGGTCAAAGTGACATAAGATCAAGGCCTCCCGTGCTACGCTCGCTAAAGCAGATGGATCATCGACAAGCCGACGTAATACACCAGCTCCACCCTCGGCCGCTTCATACAGCAACAGCGCACTGCGGTCATCTGCAGAAGGAAGGGGCTCGGCTGCAAGCTCATTGTCTTCGAGTTGATAAAGCACCTGAATTGCATTTTTTAGAATCGCTTGCAATGAGGCCATGACCTTGGTCGCTGTCTCTTTGTCTGCAATATCGAGAGCAGGCACTACTAGTAAACAATTACGGCGATCTTCGACATAGGGAACGACGCGTTCCCGCATTTCGGTGAGCGGGTCCTCGGGATCTTCTTCCTCCGACAACACTTCGTTCCGTTGCCAGTAACCCCGCTCGGTATCCAATACAAAGCCAAACAGATCCTTGTTCTGCCGCCTGCGCCAACCCAGATTGATACGCCATAGAGTGGCCGCCTGCCCATAGGTAAGTCTTGCCTGTTCTGTTTCTCCATCCAGGACTGAGGCCACGCGGAATGATGGCCCCTCACCGTGGTCCGCAAAGCGGATGCCAGACAACAACTCATAACCGAGGCGTTGCCTTTCCTCTTCATCCGAGTTGATTCGATCCCGGCGACGCGTCGCCACGTTCTGCAGGCGGAATAGAGAATGTAATGGCCTCTCTAACGGTGAATGGCAATATTCACAAAGATCCGGGCCATCTCCAGTGCTTATTGGATGGAGATAGCCACAGCTGGTACACCTCTTGGCCTGATGCGTGATGGCGCCACTATCCTCACGCGGTGGCATGATGACCCTGTTGATGATATAGCGCGATCCCTCGTGGTACACGATAGCCCTGGGTCCGAACTCTGAGATCGCGAGAAATCGTGGGCGGGAAATAAACTCGTCCTTACTGCGGCGACCAGGTATATAGGCAGATAGCGGTAACCGCGGGAAGTTGTACCCTGGCAGGAAGCCTTCGCTTGCAAAGTAACGGTAGCTGTAGAAATCCGATTGCATGAGATTGTTAGATTCAGTTAGAAGCTGCAGCTGATTATCCGCCTCATTACGCAACCGGCGCGCACGGCTCTTTTCCATCGCTGGGCGGCTGGCATCGCTAACAACCCGATTCTGCGTCTCGAACTGCTCTAGTGCCGCCCGATACAACCCACGCCAACGCTCACACGCTTGTTCAAAAGAAAGTGGAATCTTCTTCAGGACTTCATCCAGCCACCCCTCGCTATACCAATCCGCTTGTTCGAAGTCTTCCCCCACCGTTTCAAGTATCAGCTTCGCGCGGCCTCTTGCACGATTGATAGGCGCATCCGCAAAAACGGCATCCTTCACCGAATCCAACAATTCGAGGCTGGGGTCAGACCCCTCGATGTCGAGGACCTGTCTCAATGAACTCCCTAAATCTAGACCTGACTCAGCCAGCCAAATCGCCTGGATATGCGCCTTAATCAAATCCTCATTGCCCAGATCAAGACGCGGCGGGCTAACTGCTCCTGCCACCATTCTCTCTGGACGTTTGAAAAAGTACTGATCGTGCGAGTTGCCCGTCGCGCAATAGGTAAACACAAGCGCAGGCTGCCCACTTCGCCCTGCCCGCCCGCTACGCTGGGCATAGTTGGCTGGTGTCGGCGGTACGTTCCTCATATTAACTACATTCAATTCGGAGATATCGATCCCAAGTTCCATGGTTGGTGAGCAATACAGGATCGGTAATTTTCTAGGCTCGTCGCGAAACGTGTCTTCTCTTTCCACGCGCTCTTCATAGGGGACCTGTGCGGTGTGTTCCCTTGCCACGAGACCTTTGCTGTTGAGTGCAATACCGCGATAGAAATCTATGAAGAACTGGTTTGTACGCCCACCACCTTCCGGTTCATTTGGCACAGAAATCGGATCATGAAAAGCCCGACTTCCATCTCCTGCCACCCACAGCAATGACGCAGCAGGAATCTGATAACCCGGCACATCTCCTTGGGTATCGATAATCTCAACGATTCCCGCCAGCCTTAGCGCTTCCAGAACCCCCTCGATTATCTGCTGCTTGTCGTCAAGTTTGAGTCGGTCAGACCATTCAGGAAATGTCCCCGGACGTCCAAGATACTGACCAAATCCACCCCGTGCAGATAGATACACATGTCCTTTGTAATCGTCTCGTGTTCCAGGACGTGGAAAAACTACCGCCGCGTGCTCCATACGCTCATTCTCATCAATTGCCCAAGGTAGTCTTAGATGTTGATTGCTCCTCTGCCTAAGGCGATCCTGAAAATACGTCTCTAGATAGTCGACTTTTATTACCAGCTCACGTCGCATGTAGTCGAGCAGGACCTTCGCGATTCCTTCCCTCGTATCCGCAGTGGCTTGCGCAAGACAGGGGTGCCGAGTGCCCCAAAGGTCTTCTGCTTCACACGCTTCCCGGAGCGACAGGTATCGGATTTCGAGTAAGCCACACTGTTCCAGATTCGGCGCGATGATGCGCCAGCCACGCCGCAGATCACGATATAGCCGATAGCACAGTACATCGCGGAAAGCCCGATCCGTCTCAATCTCCGCACGGAAACGAACATCGGGATCTTGTGCATAAAGTTCCTTTGGTAATTCCAGTGACTGAAACACTCTGTCACCAAGTGCATCATGTTCAAGCCCGGCCTCTCCCGCCTCGAATACGGCCTTGTAGGTTGCGGCGCGTAGCAATCCAACTTCAATGAAGTCATTGAAATGACCTGCCTGCAGGGACGCATCCTGACGGTTATCCGTAAAACTGAGCAGTTTGCGGGCTTTTTCCTTTAGCCCTTCGACTTTATCCAGACCCAAGATCGTTGAAAGACTAAGGATTGTTGTCGCCGTACTACGGCCTTCCGATCCAAGCTGTGCCAGCTTGGCGTAATCTGAGGTTTGTCTGAATCCGTATGAAACACCGCACGTGGGACAAAAGCGAAATGGTGCTGGAAAAAAAGCGCACTCGATACCATCATCACTTTCGTGGCCATCCGCTACGATCTTAGTTATTTGGGGTAAGTATTGCTGGCGGTTTTTCCTTATACGAAGCTGGCCACGATGTTCTTCTAACCAATCATCTGGCACTCGGGTGAGGATGTCCACGTTATCAGCGGGCCATGGGTTTTGCTCATTGATGTAGAGGAAACCTGGCTCAGCGCTAACATCAGACAGCCGATCATGTAACTGCCTTGCAGAAAACTGATAACTATCCGAATCCTCTTTTTTGTCTCTGGAAACAGCGTAGTATTCCTGCCCACACTGCCGGCAGAAGGCCATGGGAAACAATAAGCTACCAGCCTTATTTGGGACGTAATGCTGACCATGAACAGTAACATGACGTTCCGCTTGTTGTTCGATGGAACTATAGACTGTGTCACCGCGACTAATAAACTGATGCAGCCGGAACGCAAACACTGAAAACCCAGTCTCTCTGTGTTTCGTTTCAAACCCTGCCAACAGGGTCTTTTTTATCTCATCGATACACCGTTCTCTTGGAACATCTGTTTGATCAGCAAGCTCACTAGCGGCATCCGAGATGGTTCTCGGCAGATTTCTGACAAGACTGCCTGAATG
>FXBF010000446.1_pt1 | contig 14199 bp, 14 predicted proteins | sample 5335321 | NCBI WGS metagenome assembly FXBF01 (sample SAMEA103928391, study PRJEB20085) | sediment metagenome | isolation source: sediment
GGGCATAGACCTCGCTTCTAAGATCGAAAATGAGCCCCTCGCCTACCGTAGAGCTAGCGTAGCGCTGAGCCACGCCGAGCAGCCCGTTGATGACCGGGACCGCAATCATCCCAAGTGCGAGCAAGCTCAGGCGCGCAACGTCTTTTTCAGGAAGGGCGACATCGATCAAGTTGCGGATCAGAAGTGGGGGTACCAGGCTCAAGAGTGAGATTCCGATGATGGTCACAAGGGTGAGCGTGACCCAGCGCCAGTAGGATTTGGCGAAGCCCGCCACTCGACGCAGCAATCCTCTGTCGACTTGCGGCTGATCCTGGTCCTCGTCGTAGCGGATGAAGGAATACCAGTTACCGGAGCGAAACCCCATGGTGCCCTCGAGACCTGCTTGGCTGACTACGTTCTAAGCGAAAACGGGAATTATATCGCACGCCCTTTTCGGGTCCATGCACAGCACAATTGTTCTCCCGCATATGTGGGGGACGGATTTCCTATTTCCCCTAATTCTTCCGAAGAGTAGCATCTGACTGGGATTGCTGGAGGGCCCCAACCATGGCGGCGTTGAATACCGCGTTGCACCTGAATCACACCACCAAGACAGAACTCGACCACCTTGTAGGCCAAGTGGCAGAACGCGTCTCGCAGGCGGCCAACTTTCTGGACGTGCGAGCCACCCCCACCAGCTGGCCGGCAGGCCCACCCGATGATATGCACGGCGTTCGACCACATGTCTCCGCGCTGGAATGGAAAACGATGAAGTGGCGCGAGGCTTTTTGGTATGTGATCAATCGGGATGGGCTCGCTTCTAGCGTCTCTGAGAAATCGTGCAAGATGCTGGCACGCCGGGCCAAAGTGGGGAAGGGTTCTTTCTACGTCGTTGCGCCAGATTCTTTGGCGGCCAGCGTGAAAGACTGGGCGGATCGAAATCAGATCCGGGTGACGAGTTTCTGGATCTTCAGCGAATAAGCTAGCTTCCTGGAAGCGATGCGGGCGATCGAATTGACTCGGTTCGTCTCATGCGCTAGGATGGTTACAACAGGCGGTCACCGGTCAAACTGACCGGTCGGGGCAGCTGATGGCTCGGCTGCCCCTGATTGTTTAAGTCGGCTTCCATCAACCGGTTGCCCAATTCCCTTTACAAATTCTCTAGGTGGAGTGATTGTCATTGACTCCAAGCCGCTTGACCATGTAGGTCTCACCCAGCTCATAACCTAGCTTTCGATAGTAGCCCCGTGTGCCCAGTGCCGAGATCACTGCCAGCCTGCCGAAGCCGCTTCGACGGGCAATGGCCTCAGCTTCTAACATGAGGCGGGTGCCCAGTCCGATGTGCTGGGCGGCTCCGGACTGATCCGCTCCGACCTCGAGCGACTGACCATAGACATGGACCTCACGCACGATCGCCGCTCGTCTGAGATCGCGCAGCTCTATGCTCGGAGAGTCTGGACCGGGCAGGCTGAGCCGTAAAAAGCCCGCCAGCCGATCGGCGCGCGTGGTGAATGTAAGGAAGTGTTCCTGCGCCCCACCGGCTTCGTAAGAGTAGTCCTCAAGCTGCAGTGAGCCCCAATCCACCCTCTCACCGCGTATTTCGCGGCAACGAATGCAGCGGCAGCGCGTGCCGCGCAGCCTCATCTCGTCATGAACATCCTGCCGCAAGCTGGTTCTCCTGTTCCCGTCCACAACATTGGTGGAAGGAATGTCCCGCACCACCCGGTTAACGCGACAGTATTCGGGGATCGTAGGCTTGATGTCGGTGATGAGCGCGATCAACTCGTTGGTCGAGTAGGGCCTGTATTCGCCCCGCTCCCAATATTCATAAAGCTCGGCACTCTCTAGCAACTGGCAGGGGTAGATCTTGATCTCATCCGGCCGCAGGTCTGGATCGTCCCAGAGTTGCCCGAAGTCGCGGCGATCCGATCCAGGCGTAGAGCCCAGCAAGTTTGGCATCCAATGCAGCACGATCTTGAATCCCGCGGCACGGAGCAATCGCACGCCCTCTCGTGTCTCTGCCACCGTATGCCCGCGTGCGTTTAATTCAAGGACACGGTCGTCGAGGCTTTGGGCTCCAAGCTGAACCTTCGTGACACCCAGCGCCCGCAATCGGGCAATTTCGGTGAGAGAAACGTGATCGGGACGGGTCTCGATGACCATTCCAACGTTCTTGTGTCCCGCGCCCTGGTTGGCCTCTTGAGCCTCGATCAGAGTGGATGACTCAAATCCATTTATGGCATCCAGGCAGCGCTGGATGAACCATTCCTGGTAATCCTCACGGTAGGAGCTCCAGGTCCCTCCCAGAATCAGCAGTTCGATCTTATCTATGGGATGCCCGATGGCTTCCAATGCCGCCAATCTGGCTGCGGTCTGATCGAATGGATCGAACTCATGCTGGAGGGCGCGCATCGCTCCAGGTTCGTCCGGCAGATACGACTTGGGCATGCGCACATCGGTGGGACAGAAGATGCATTTTCCGGGGCACGGGTAGGGTTTGGTAAGTACGGTGACGGTCGTGACACCGGATAGCGTCCGAGTGGGCTTCATGCGAATGCGGCGCAGCAGCTGCGCTTCGAACTCCCATGTGCCGGCCTCGGTCAGCTCCCGGTAGGCATGTACGAGCACGTGCTTACCAACGTAGCCCCCCTCTGGGAGTGGGTGGGCACGCACGGCCTTTGAGACCTTCTGACCGGCGCGCACATCCTCCAGAATCTTGCGTGCCAGGCTGAGCTTCGCGGGTGTGTACTTGCGGGCTTCGTACCAGTCCTTGGCCACCGCTATAATCCGCTGGTGCCGCGTGAGGTACTCGTGCGTAGAGAAGTCGTCGATCGTCTGCTGAGCATCAACCGCGGATTCTATCAGAGCTTTGCCGAGCCCTTCCGGGCTACCCGTGGGCGCCTGCAGCCGGGTGTGGTTCGAGTTCTCGAATCTGTGCACTTGGACATGAACGTGCTCGACCTCGGCTGCGCACACGGCGTGCTGGCCGAGGAGCTCGGGGAGCACGGTTTTTCCGGACGGTATGTGGGATTGGACGCAAGCCGCCCGCTCTTGGAGTCGATCTCCGACCAACTGCAGCCGCCGCGCTACCAGTTCGGGTTGGCCGACCTTAGCGATGACGAGTGGGCCGAGACCGCGCGAAGTCTGCTAACGGAAGGCACGGCCACAGGGCCAAGCGATGCAGGAAACTCTACACAGTTCGATTGGGCATTCGCCTTCGCGGTGTTGCACCACCTACCGACCACGGAGTTGCGCAGATCGACCGCGATCGAAATCAGAGCGCTATTGGGCACCGAAGGCCGGGTGGCGGTTTCCGTATGGGACTTTCTGGCGAGCCCACGTCTTCAAAATAGGATCGTGCCGTGGGAGACCGTGGGGATTAGAAAAGATGAAGTGGATGAGGGGGACCACTTAGTCGACTGGCGTGAAGGTGGCCGCGGGGTGCGATATGTCCACCACTTTACGGAGCACGAGCTCCATAAACTTGCGGATGATACCGGATATCGGGTGGCCCAAGAATTCCGTTCGGATGGAGAGAACGGCCGATTGGGACTTTATCAGATCTGGGAAGTCGCATGAATAGTTGCCCACGATGGTGTACGATAGCGGCCAAGGGTGATAAAGGGCGCGCATGGTAAAATCCGGGCGCTCTGGAAAGGGAGCCCGAATCCCGGAGGGATGGCCGAGTGGACGAAGGCGGCGGTCTTGAAAACCGCTGTAGGGCAACCTACCGGGGGTTCGAATCCCTCTCCCTCCGCCTGACATGGGGAGGTGCCGGAGTCTGGCTGATCGGGACCGCCTGCTAAGCGGTTATTGGGGCACAAACCTCAATCGAGGGTTCAAATCCCTCCCTCCCCGCCTAGACTCACAGTTAGTTTGAAGAGTACTCCACCAGGGTAATGCGCCTATAGCTCAGCTGGATTTTGTGCGATGCCGCAAGGGCCAAAGGCGCATTAGAATTGAAGCAGCATTTGCGCCCGTAGCTCAGCTGGATAGAGCGCTGGCTTGCGGAGTCAAAGGTCGCAGGTTCGAATCCTGCCGGGCGCGCTAAACCGCCCACTTCATTGCGAGGTGGGCGGATTGCATTTTCTGCGGGAGCTCCCACTGCAATTGAAGTCAATGCGACCAAGACAAGCGTAGAGTCGAAGCCTGGAAGCTCTCCATCTCATAGGCACGAACGTGCATATGGCTAGTTGCGAGAGTTTGGATTCCGCTGCAATTACGGGAGGAAGTTGAGGGGATTCACGCGCCCGAACGCGTCGCTGCGCATCTCGAAGTGCACGTGCGGGCCGGAGCAGTTGCCGCTGCAGCCCAAGCTGGCGATGACATTGCCTTGAAAAACGGCTTGACCGCACCCGACGTTCACCTGACTATTGTGGGCGTAGAGTGTCTGCCACCCGTTTCCATGGTCAAGCACGACGGTGTAGCCATAGCCCCAGTCGTTCCAGCCTGCATACACCACGACTCCGTCATCGGAAGCGAAGATGCCGCTGCCCGGACTGCCTCCGATATCGATCGCATCATGCACGCCTGGAATAAACGGGTTCCCTGTAACGGCCCTGTTCACGCTCGGCCACCCGAAGGCACCGTCCCCGGTCGGACCGTTTGAAACGGCGGCGCAGGCCCCCGGCCCAAGGATGCTCGCCGCCGCGGGGTTTGATCGAGTAATGCGCACCTGCTGCCAGCTGGGTGCATCGCGTTTCCCTCCCGGCACAATCAGCAGGCTGCCTTCCTCGATGGCCGGGTTTGTGAAATCCATACCGGGATCGAGATCGTTACCCGGCCAATCTAGGATGTCCTGCACCGCTACCCTATAAAAGCTTGCCACCCCGTTGAGCCCCTCACCCTTCGACCAGAGGTGCACCGCGCCGTCAACCGGCAGGATGTTGAGATCCTGTCCGGGTGCAATGTAATGAGGATCTCCGTCCAATTCGTACCAGTTGCCCCACAGGATCGACTCGGGCTCCAATCCAAATTTATCCGCAATGCCAAATAAGGTGTCGCCCGGCTGAACCTGGTATTTGAGCAAGCCCATCCTGGGGCGGGTCGGGATGATGGTATGGACATCCGTTTGCCGCGTGATCCCCAGTTCCTGTGCTTCCGTAAACGGAGGCAGGTCCTCGATCCCCAGGGGAGCGGGCGCGGAGGTTGGCGGGGGGCTCTCATTGACCACCGTTTGCGCGGGTGTCACCGCTCGAGCCCGTACGCCCGCGGCCGCCACGCCCAATACCCCCAGCGCGAGCACCGCGCTCCAGAACACAGACGAGCTTAAGATAGATAGCGCACGTGCCCTCTTCACCGATCAGCCTGCATGCATCGCATCATGGAAGGAAATTGAGTGGATTGACCTTCCCAAATTGATCACTTTGCATCTCAAAGTGTAAGTGATTGCCGGTGCTGTTTCCGGTGCTGCCCATACCTCCAATTATGCTGCCCTGGAACAATCCATCGCCGCATCCTACGGACAGAGAGTTCATGTGGGCATAGAGGCTTTGCCAGCCGTTTCCATGATCGATGACTACTACGTTGCCGTACCCCCCATTGTGCCATCCGGCATAGACGACCACCCCCGCGTCGGTAGCGTAAATAGCGTTGCCTGCACTGCCGCCAATGTCGATTGCCGGATGAATGTTCAGGCTAAATGAGTAGCCGGAGATAGAGCGCCCGGGCGTAGGCCATACAAAGATTCCTGCCCCGACCGGACCGTCGTAGATAGAGCCGCAAAAACCGGGCCCCAGAATCCGGGCCGAGGCCGGATTGGCACGGGTGATGCGCGGCGCCCGCCAGTCGACTGTTTCTCGCTGCCCACCCGGTATCACAATCGAGGTCCCTGGCACGATATCGGGATTAATCAAATCCAAGTCCTGCGGCAGTTGGTTGCCGGGCCAATCCAGGATGTCCTGCGGAGATACTCCGAAAAAGTCTGCAACACCGATCAGCCCATCGCCCTGTTTCCACACATAGAATGTGCCGTCCACCGGCAGGATGTTGAGATCCTGACCCGGCTTCAGGCTGTGCGGGTTGTCTTCCAACGTATCGAAATTGCCCCAGAGGACCGTCTCCGGTTGAAGTCCAAACCGGTTGGAGATCCCAAAAAGGGTGTCGCCCGACTGAACGACATACTTCAGGATCGTAAGCCTGTCACGCGTCGGAATCAGCGTGTGAACATCGGCGGTTCGACGAAGAGATTGATCCGGGGGCTGGATGTAGTCAGGAAGTTCAAGAGCAACAGGTTCGGAAACCACTGCCGGCGCTTGAGACCGCTCGGGTAGCGCCTCGAGCCCGGCCTGCGCGACGAGCAGGCCAGCTGCCGCAATGAGCAGGAAGCCCGCATGCTCTGCATATCGGGGCAGCCAAATTCGCTTTCGATCCGAGGGGTCGTCGGGATTCAATGCTGTTCCCTAGGGAGAGCTGAGCAGGCCCCAAGAAATCCGCTTGCCGCGGCGCAGCTCAACATTTCCAGGACAAGCGCGGATGATAACACATCGATCGAGCCAGTGGCTCACAGGCAGTATGGGGGGTCGATTGGGGGTTGGCTGAATGCGACGCGCCGCGAGCCCTTTGAGGAGTTCGGTTTCAGTCCTTGCGCCTAGCCGGCGTCATCGGTCAGCGTTTCGAGGAACTCCACGTTGTTGTCTGTACGCCGAACCCGGTCGATGATGGCTTCCGTAGCGTTGACCATCTCCATACCGGCCCCATTCGGCGGCGCCGTGACCAGCTGCGAGTACATCCGCCGCATGAGCCATACCCTCTGAGTGATGTCCGGCCCAAGCAGCAGCTCTTCACGTCGAGTCGATGATCGGTCGATATCGAATGCGGGGAATACTCGGCGCTCCTGCAACCGGCGCGAGAGATGCAGCTCCATGTTGCCGGTGCCCTTGAACTCCTCGTAAACCACGTCGTCCATCCGTGAGCCAGTATCCACCAGGCAGGTGGCGATGATGGTGAGCGACGCACCTTCCTCCAAGTTGCGCGCGGCGCCAAAGAATCGCTTTGGCGGATAGAGCGCAGCCGGATCTAGCCCACCCGATAGCGTCCTGCCGGAAGGCGTGACCATCAAGTTGTAGGCCCGCGCCAGGCGCGTGATGGAGTCGAGCAAGATCACCACGTCACGATCACACTCCACCAGCCGCTTAGCGCGCTCGAGAGCCATTTCGGCCACACGTACATGCGAGGTGCCAGGATCGTCGAAGGTAGAGGAAATAACCTCCGCATCCACGGAGCGATCCATATCGGTCACCTCTTCTGGACGCTCACCAATAAGCGCCACCATGAGGTGCACATGTGGGTAGTTCTGCGATATTGCATTCGCAATACCCTTCAACACGGTGGTCTTGCCTGCTTTAGGAGGCGAAACGATCAAACCACGCTGCCCCTTTCCAATCGGGGCAACCAGATTCAACAACCGGTTCGCCAGCGCGTGTCGATCCGTCTCGAGATTGAAGCGCTGCTCCGGAAAGATCGGCGTCAGGCTCCCAAACTTGGGACGATCCTTGAGTTCATCTGGATTCATGCCGTTGATGGATTCGACCCGAAGCAATCCGTAGTACTTCTCCGTATCCTTTGGCGGCCGAATCTGGCCGATGACCATATCCCCGGTGCGCAGACCGAAGCGCCGTATTTGCGATTGCGAAACATAGATATCGTTCGGCCCGGGCAAGTAATGCTCGGCGCGAAGGAAACCCATACCTTCGTTCATGACCTCAAGCACGCCGCCACGAAGCTCAAGGCCTTTGCGTTCGGCCTCGGCCTGCATCAGACGAAGGATGAGATCCTCCTTCTTAAGGCGGGTGGCGCCCTGAATCTTCAATTCCCTGGATTTGGCGCGCAAATCAGGAAGGGATAGGGCTTCCAGTTCCCCAATGTTCATAGGCTTACTCCCTGCGGGAAGTGAGGCTATCCGCGGACTTTGAGCGCTGCGGTGTTCTGGATAGGAATCACTTGGTGGATGCTAGATAACAGCCAGGCTTATTCTGCGTGGTTGGGGATGTCTCGAAAACGCTCTGACTTGTTGATTATAGCATTCGGTTATTGGCCGCGCAAGCAGACCTTCGGCCTACAAGCAGACCTTCGGCCTACAAGCAGACCTTCGGCCTACGAGTCACCTTCCCCGATCACGATCATGCCGTCGATATCGACGGAGATGAGGACCACGCGCATTGCATCCACCGCAGCCTGGTCCCCAGATTCTTTGTCTCCCCGACCCATATGGGGGCCGGCGGCCAATGCCGCCGCCTCCGTCACGCGGGTCAGTTCAAGCGCCAAGTTCCTTGAAGGTGCCTCTGTCACTTTTTACACTGCCCAAACCACGGCATAGAAGCCCAACACACCCGCCCACAGCCAAGAGTCGATCCTATCCAGCGCTCCGCCGTGTGCGGAGAGAAGCGTGCCGGTATCCTTGGCGTTCATCTCACGCTTGATCATGCTGATACCCAGATCTCCGAGGGGAGCGATGGTTGCCACCAGGAATCCGACGATGGCACCAGCCAGGGGATCCACTTTCCCTCCCAGACTGGTAAAGAGGGCCGCCAGAGCGGCGCCGGCCAAGGTCCCTGTGAGCACTCCCGATAAGTAGCCCTCCCAGGTTTTGTTAGGGCTCAAGCGGGGCGACAGCGGCCGCCTGCCGTAACGTTTGCCGACGAAGTAAGCCGCCGAGTCTGCAATCCATATAACCGGTAGGGCAATCAGAACCCACCACTGGCCTTCGGGCAGCGACCTTAGCGATACCAGGTAGGCGCCGATCCAGCCAAGGTAGAAGATCCCGGCGAGCGTCACGGTGAAATCGGTGCCGGAACGCATCGCCCCTCGCTCGTAATCTACCAGGTGCCAGATCATGCTCAGCAAGGCAATTGCGGCGAGCAACAACGCCGTCTGCTCGGCATCCAGCTGAAAGCGGGCGAGGACCAATCCGATTACTCCCACCACCAGCAGCGGGATCGAAGGTCTCAGATCCGCGTGGCGAAATAGCTGCCCGAATTCGGCCGCCGCGAGCCCCAGGGCCAAGGCGACGCCGGCCACGTACAGCCAACCACCTAGGAAGATCAACCCTATCAGCAGAGGAAGGAAGAGGATGGTAATGATGACGCGCTGGCGCAGCATCAAGCGACCGGCGCCGTCACTGTGCCGAAACGCCGTTCTCGCTGCGCATAGTCCCAGAGCGCTTCGCGTAATTCCTCGGGTCCGAAGTCTGGCCAATAGGTATCTGGGAACACCCACTCTGAATAGGCGCTCTGCCAGATTAGGAAATTGCTCACCCGCAGCTCGCCGGAGGTGCGGATCACAAGGTCTGGGTCGGGGCTCTCAGCCGTGAACAGATATCGATGCACCATCTCTTCGTCGATATCTGCAGGATCGACGCCGTCTCGGATCATGCCCTGTACGGCGTGAATGATTTCGTCTCGTCCACCATAATTCCAGGCCACGTTCAGCACTAGCCGGCTGTTGTTCCTCGTGAGCTCGATTGCGTGTCGCACCTTTTCCTGCAGCTCTGGCCGCAATCCTTCCAGACGTCCGATATGTCGGAGCTGTACTCCGTTTTTGTGCATCTCGGCGAGTTCGCGATCGATCACGTCTTCGAGGATATTCATCAGGCCACGCACTTCGCGCGAGGGGCGCTCCCAGTTCTCGGTAGAGAACGCATAGATTGTCAGGTAGCGGATCCCAAATTCCTCGGCCGCGCGCAGCATACGTCGTAGGTTTTCAACGCCCGCGCGGTGGCCCGCCAATCTGGGCAAGTGCCGATCGCGAGCCCAGCGGCCGTTGCCATCCATAATGATGGCAACATGCGTTGGGATGGTCTCCGGCAGTTTCTGCTCTGAGCGGTCCATCTTGAGTAGATCCTAGACCTCTAAGACTTCCTTCTCCTTGCGTTCTCCGATGGCATTGATCTGGTCGGTGAAGTCATCGGTAACCTTCTGAAGGTCATCCTCGCCGCGATGGAGTTCATCCTCGGAGATCAGCTTCTCATTCTCAAACTCACGCATATCGTTATGGACGTCGCGTCGCACGTTGCGCACCGAGACGCGCGCTTCTTCCGTTCGCGACTTCACAAGCTTTACAAGTGTGTGCCGGCGCTCCTCGGTGAGTGGAGGGATGCTGAGGCGAATGAGTTTGCCATCGTTGCTCGGCGTGAGCCCCAGATCAGACGACTGGATAGCACGCTCAATATCCTTGATGCTGGCCGGGTCGAAGGGTCGAATGGTCAGCAGTCGCGGCTCTGGAGCGGAAATAGTGGCCAGCTGAATCAGGGGAGTGGGGGTTCCGTAATAATCCACCATGACCTTCTCTGCGATCGCGGGTGAAGCGCGTCCGGTTCGGATCGCTCCCAGATCGTCCTCTAGCGCCCGAACGGCGCCCGTCATTCGAGAACTCGCCTCGCCTAAGGCGTCCTTAATCATCTAGCATCTCCTGCCTACGATTTGTTTTGGGCTCACATTCGGACTACGGCCCCACCCTGAAGACCCGGCCCTGCGGGTCGGAGTAGATTATAGGATAGCGCAAAATGAATGATTTGCGAACAGTCTGAAGTTGGGAGCTCTAGTCGCTCACCAGAGTTCCGACAGGCTCTCCCTGCACAGCATTGACGAGGTTATCTTGCTGCCACATGTCGAGAACCAGAATGGGGAGTTCGTTATCCATACACAGCGAGATTGCGGTTGCGTCCATCACCGCAAGCCGCATGTTCAGAGAGTCAATGTATGTAAGGTGCTCAAAGCGCTTGGCATCGGCGTTCACCATCGGGTCTGATTCATAGACCCCGTCTACTTTGGTAGCTTTGATCAGGATTTCAGCGCCAATCTCCATTGCCCGCAGCGCGGCGGCGGTATCGGTCGTGAAGTATGGATTTCCAGTTCCGGCGCCGAGCACCACCACGCGCCCTTTTTCCAAGTGGCGAATCGCACGCCGCTGAATGTAGGGCTCTGCTACCGCGCGCATCTCGATGGCAGACATCACACGCGTCACGACCCCTCTCCGCTCAAGCGCATCCATGAGTGCCAGCGAGTTAATCACAGTTCCGAGCATGCCCATATAGTCGGCCGTGGCGCGTTCCATGCCCCGCTCGATGCCTTCTCGGCCACGCCATATGTTGCCTGCACCGATGACAATGGCCACCTCGACCCCCAGATCCTTCACCTGCTGAACCTTCTGGGCCACATCGTCGGCACGATCGGGATCCACTCCAAATCCCTCCGCGGGAGCCAATGATTCTCCGCCGAGCTTCAAAAGCACTCTCTTGTAAGCCCCCACGTTACTCCTTTCCATGAGACATAAAAACGGCCAACCGAAGGTTGGCACGTCTTGGGGAGTTCAAGCAGGTTTGGAGGAAACACCCCCTCACTCGAGCGCCTCGCCAATCTCCCAACGCTCAAATCGTCGTATCGAAACATTCTCCCCAGTGGCGAGAATCAGATCCTGAACAACCTCCGAAACCTTCCGCTCTTCGTCCCTGACATAGGGTTGATTCAACAGACATGCATCGTTCAGGAACTTCTCCAGCTTTCCCTCGATAATGCGATCCACCACGTTTTCCGGCTTTCCCTCGGCCTGCGCAGCCTCGCGAGCCGCCGTCCGCTCCTGCTCCAGGATCTCTTCCGGAACGTCTTCGGGACTTACCCAGCGGGGCGCGGATGCCGCTACCTGTAGCGCCATCTCATGCGCAAACTCACGGAATTCCGGCGTGCGAGCTACGAAATCGGTTTCTGTGTTGACCTCCACCATGACACCCAGCCGTCCTTCGCCATGGCTGTACAGGTCAATAATGCCGTCGCTGGCCTCACGACCGGCACGGCTGACCGCCTTGGCGAGGCCATTTTGGCGCAGGATTCTCACCGCGGCCTCTATATCGCCTTGAGCCTCTTCCAGTGCCTTTCGACAATCGAGCACCCCGGCCCCGGTTTGCTGGCGGAGCTCCTTCACTTGCTCAGCAGGAATCTTCATTCGTCTTCTGGCGCTTTGGCTTCTTCTTGTTCTTCTCCTTCACCTTCAGCAGCCGGCCCAGCATCTGCCACTTGCTCACCTTCATCCACAGCTTCGGTTTCCGCTTCAGGCTGCTCTTTCTCGGCCGCGGCGCCTTCATCCACGGCTTCGGCTTCCGCTTCAGGCTGCTCTTTCTCGGCCGCGGCGCCTTCCTCCACGGCTTCGGCTTCCGCTTCGGCCTGCTCTTCCTCGGCCGCAGCGCCTTCCTCCACGGCTTCGGCTTCCGCTTCAGCCTGCTCTTCCTCTACGGGCACCGAACTTTCTGCGTCCGTCTTGACCTCATCCTCTACGGTGAGCTGCTTCTCATCGAAGTCGCCACTCTGCAGCTTGGCCAGGGTCGCCTCGCCCAGCAACTCCTCGTCGCTCATTTCCGGTGACGCAATCTCCTCGCCAGCCGCCGCGACCTGCTCTTCGTCCGTTTCGAGATCCTTGCGCAGTCCAATTCCCTCAAGTGCCGCGTCTGCGATTGTGGAAGTGAGCAGCTTGATGGCGCGGATGGCGTCGTCATTCGATGGGATCACATAATCTACCCCACTTGGATCGCAGTTGGTGTCGACCAACGCGATCACCGGGATGTTGAGCAAATTGGCCTCGTGTACCGCGGTCTCTTCCTTGCGCACATCGACCGCGTACAGGAGATCCGGGGCAGATTTCATATCGCGAATTCCTCCCAGACGCTCCTCGAGCTTATCGATTCTGCGGGTGATTGTCAGCGCTTCCTTCTTTGTCAGAAGCTCCAATTCGCCCTCATCCCGCCGACGCTCGAGCTCATTGAGCTCGTCGATACGACTTCGGATGGTCCGCCAATTCGTCAGGGTCCCACCCAACCACCGCGCATTGACATAAGGCATGCCACATCGCCTGGCTTCCAGCTCGATCGTCTCTTGCGCCTGTCGCTTGGTGCCTACGAAGAGAATGGTTCCTCCTTCGGCGACGGTGTCACGGATCAACGCATAGGCATCTTCCAGCGAATCGAGCGTCTGCTGAAGATCGATGATGTGAATGTTATTTCGTTCCGTGAAAATAAAGGGCCTCATTCTAGGGTTCCACTTTCGAGTCCGATGCCCGAAATGGACCCCAGTTTCAAGCAATTCCTTCATGTTCACGACGGCCATTGATCCTCCTCAGCTGAAAATTCCCTGAAAATAAGCACACCGACCCGGTGCGCAAACTCTCCCGCCGGGCCGCGAACGGACTCTGGCGGGAGCGGTTGGCAGTATATCACATCCACTACTTAGTCGATGAAAGTGTTAAAGGCGACGGCCACTGCGACCGCGTGTTCTTCTGTATGGCTTAAACTGATGGCCCAATCGGTCAACCCTAAGGATTCCGCCAGTTCCTGTGCTTGTCCGTGCAGCCTGAGCATTGGCTCCCTTCGCGGTCCTGTTACAACTTCAATGTCTTTCCACGCCACCTGGCCGATTCCGGTGCCCAGGGCTTTGGCTACAGCTTCCTTAGCCGCGAAGCGCGCCGCCAGTGAGGGCGTTTGACCCCCGGAATCAATCAGTTCTTGGCTGGTATAGAAACGATCAAAAAAGCGCTGCCCGTGCCGCAAGATTGCGGTGTCAATGCGGTTGACCTCAACGATATCGACGCCTGAACGCAGTGCGGTCATGATTGGGACTCGCGGGCTTTTCGAACTGCCCCAGCGCCTTTCTTTCTACCACGCTTGCTTCTCATTCGCTTTCCAGCCGCCGCGGCCGGCCCCGCGCTGGCAATTGCCAGGTTGTCGGGATCGATGAAACGCTGAGTTACGCGCAGGATATCGTCACGCGTCACGCTGGCTATAAGATCCGGATATTTCTGGTAATAGTCGTTGCCCAGCGAATGCCTTTCCGCGTTCACAATTGCTCCTGCCACTCCTTCGTTGGATTCTAGCTGAAGCGGTAGACGCCCGATAAAATTGGCCTTATTGTCATCCAGCTCGTCCTTATCCGGGGGCCGCTGGATGATCTTGCCTAACTCACCGCGGATCAACTCTATAGCCTTCTCGAGATTGCCGGGATTCACTCCCGCCACTACCTGCCATGGGCCAGGACCCATCCCGCCCACAAGCGTGCTGTAGGCGTAGTATGCCAGGCCGGCCTGCTCACGAACGACTTCTCCGATCCTACCGAACATACCGAAGCGCCCCAGAATGTTATTGGCAAGTGCAGCGGATACAAAATCCGGATCAGACCGCGGCGGGCCCGGGATCCCCATGACCAGATCGGCCTGGCTCTTTCCCTCCAGATCCACGTGCGT
>FXBF010000447.1_pt1 | contig 14156 bp, 14 predicted proteins | sample 5335321 | NCBI WGS metagenome assembly FXBF01 (sample SAMEA103928391, study PRJEB20085) | sediment metagenome | isolation source: sediment
CGGATTCGATATTCGGCCTCAAGACGAGACGCCCAACGATAACGAGAATCGTTATTCTTGTTAATAGTCGTGCGAGTATAGCGACCCGCTCTCCAGCTGTCAACAAAACGGCTAGCCTCGAATTGGCTTAAGCATCGAGAGCGAGCGGCGTCCCGTCCTCGCCGAACAGCAAGATCGCGCTCACGGGGCAGACGCCGGCGGCTTGCTTGAGGGTGTCGAGGTCCACCGCATCGGGCTCGACGACGACCGCCAGATTATCATCGTTGAGAAAAAACACCCCCGGCGCCGACACCACGCAATCGGAGAAGCCCACACAGATATCGTGGTCCACCCGCACCAGCACCCCGTTCCGTTCGGAGAACCCCTCGCTCCGCACTTCCCCCGCTTCGCTCACATGCCCTCCAGCCCGAGATCTGAGCGAGCTTCATCCATCATCGCCAGCGTAACCTCGGCTATGCCGCGATCGCGAGCCCACTCGCCGTAGAGACGACGCACCATACCTCGAACGAAACCCGGCACGCGGCCCAGCCTGGCCTCCGCTTCCTCGCTCCAGGTCGGCTCCGCGGAGTCGGGCATATCCCGCAACCTGTCCTCGCCGCCGGTCTTGAGCTGGGAGCGAACCAACTCGAACGGCTGTTCCGGCACGGCACGGCCACCCACATCCACGCAAAGGCTGTTCACCATTTGTGTTTCCATGGGGTTGGTCAACATGGCGATCTCGCGCTCGCAGGCCGGGCAACGGAACACCAGGGCCAGCGTCCCGTCGCCGGGGAGTGTCTTCTCCACCGATGCCATCTGGGCGTCGCAGTCTACGCACAGGAACTTCATGATCTTGGGCCCTCGAAGTGCTCTCTAATTGCGGAGGCGATCACACGGATCCCGCGGCCTACCTCGGTGTCCGGTCGCCGCAAGACGTCAGGACGTCCGGCCTCCGTCTCTCGTCCGAACTCGGGATCGAACGGCAAGCCCGCAACTCGTGGCACATCCTCGAAACTCACTCGTGCCGAATCGAACAACCGCCCCACCTCTCCGCAGTGCGGGCAGACATAGCCCGCCATGTTCTCCACGTATCCGAGCACGGGGATACCCATCTCCCGTGACATCGTCAACGATTTCCCCACGATGAACCGAGACAGCTCGGACGGCACCGTGACGACGATCACACCACCCAGGGTTGGCAGCAGGTCGCGCACCGGCGCGATGCTGTCCGTTCCCGGCGGAAGATCCAGTATGAGGTAATCGAGGTTGCCCCAAGCCGTGTCGGAGAGGAACTCTCTCAATGTGTTCGCTTCCAGCGTTCCACGCCAAAGGAAGCTTTCCGATTGGGGGCCGCCCCACTCCACGGGTGTCGCCTCGCCCGCCAGCAGCAGGTCCATGGACATGACTTTGACACCAGCCGATCCGACCGCCGGTTCGACGGAGCGCTCAGTCACCCGCAGCGGCTCCCCGTTCGCTCCCAGCAGCCGGGCCATGGAAGGGCCGTTGAGATCGGCGTCGAGCACACCGACCGAGAGACCCTCGTCAGCCAGACGCGCAGCCAGGTTGGCGGTGATCACACTCTTACCCACTCCGCCCTTGCCGCTCATGACAGCGAAGATGTGCTGGACCGCCGCCAGGCGGCGCTGAAGCCGCTTTGTTTTGACGGCTAGCTGGCCAGCGATATCGGAGGCCGTGCCATCGGGGAGCTGGAAGTAAGTACGGAGCTTCTTCACGGCGCTCAGAGGTCCCAGGCCGCACGCGCAAGCATCCACGCCGCCGCCGCGGTCACGAGAAAGGGGGCGAGGAAGAAGCCGACGTTGCCCTGGCTGAACAAGTAGACCGACCGGAGGAACACCACGATGGCCAGCGCGATGGTGAACCAGCGGACCTGGCGCCATATGAAATAGGGAAAAGCGACGGTGATGAGCATGCCTACGAAGATGAAGCCCCAGGCGAGAGCCGGACTGAAGCCGTGGAGGTTCCAGTCGCTGCGCCGCCCCAGCGGCATGATGCGAGCGAGGTAATAGACGCCGTATCCGAAATAGAAGACGGCCGCACCGTGATACTTCCGCGCGAGCGCGGCGTGCCCGTCTACCGCCTCACCGGATGGTTCAACTATGTGGCTGGGGCCCAGGTCCATGGTTGGAGCCTAGATCTGCCTCCGAGTGGTGTCAAGACAGCGGGTGCCCTCGGCCGCCCGGTATCGCAGCCTCTACGAGCGACCGCTCGTTACCGCCAACGCGCTCAACAGCGCCTGAGCCTTGCCCAGCGTCTCCTCGTACTCCCGGCTCGGAACGGAGTCGGCAACGATCCCCGCCCCCGCCTGGACGTGAGCCCTGCCCGATTCCACCAGGATGGTTCGGATCGCGATGGCCGTGTCCAGGTTCTTGCGGTCGTAGGACAGGTAGCCCACAGCGCCCGCGTAGGGCCCCCTACGAACCGGCTCCAGCTCGTCAATGATCTCCATCGCCCGAATCTTGGGAGCACCGCTGACTGTACCGGCGGGGAACGCGGCGCGGAAGGCATCGAAGGCAGTGAGCCCGTCCTGCAGCTCCCCCTCCACCTGGGTCACGAGGTGCATCACGTGGCTGTATCGCTCGACAGTCATGAACTCGGGCACGCTCACGCTGCCATAGCGGGCCACGCGACCCACGTCGTTCCGGCCAAGATCCACGAGCATCAAGTGTTCAGCTCGCTCTTTCTCGTCCGCGCGCAGCTCGGCTTCCAACTCCACGTCCTCGGTCTCAGTGAGCCCGCGCGGCCGCGTGCCCGCGATCGGCCGCACGGTCACCCGCTCGTTCTCCACCCGCACCATCACCTCGGGAGACGAACCGATGAGCTGGAGCCCGTCCAGATCCAGGTAGAACAGATAGGGAGATGGGTTGAGCGTTCGGAGCGTTCGGTAGATCTGGAACGGCTCGGCCTCGAGCTCGGCCGTGAGCCGCTGCGACAGTACGACCTGGAACGCGTCACCCGCACGAATGTATTCGCGGATCCGATCGACGTCGCGCTCGAAGTCGCGTCTATCGTACGAGGAAGTCCAGCGCGCAGGAGATGCCTCGGGATCCAGCCGCAGCGGCCCCGGCGCCGGGCGCGAGCGGAGCCGGTCGATCGTCGAGTCGATCCGCGCCAATGCTCCGTCATACGCTTTCGCCGCGGAGCCGTCGCCCGTCCGCGCCACAGCGATGACCAGGGCGCGGTCGAACAACTTGTCCACCGCGACCACGACGTCGCTGAACATGATCAGCGCATCGGGTACGTCGAGCGCCGCCGCTGTAGGCTTTGGCAAGTTCTCGAAGAAGCGTACCAGGTCGTAGCCGAAATACCCAACGGCGCCACCCCAGAAGCGCGGGAGACCCGGCAGCTCCGCCACCTGTCTGCCCGGCATGACCTCCCGCAGAGCGGCGAGCGGGTCATCGGTGCTACCGCTCCGTGTCCAGCCGTTCTCAGGCGACCAAACGTCCTGCTCGCGGTCGCGCAGCCGCCAGGCGGCAACTGCGCCGGTACCGAGGAAAGAGTAGCGGGCCCATTTCTCGCCGCCGATCACCGACTCGAGCAGGAATCCGAAGGGTGGATCGGCAATCTTGCTGAAGGCGGTGACCGCCGTTTCATCGTCGAAGGGGATCTCCCTGTAGACGGGAACCAGATCGGCACTTCCGGCCAGTCGGCCGAATTCGGCCCAATCGGGAACGGGGCCGCTCTTTCGCAGCGCGCCGGGAGTCATGCTCGGTAGCCTAGCGAGACGGGTCTTCTCCCGCCAGCATCTTACGCACAAAAGGTGGAACGTTGCCCACCCGGCCGCTCATCACGCGTTCACGCACCTCCTGCATGACGGACGCGGTTACCTGCTCGTAACCCATTTCGCGCGCGTACGACTCGACACGCTTCGCTAGCATCCCGCGCACGAACGACGGCACGTTACCCAGCCGGCCCTTTGCCTCCGGAGTCCACGGAAGCTTGCCCTCCACCTCCAGCCCGTACGTCGTCTTCCCCTCGAAGCTGATCGTCTGAAATCCGTACTCGCCCGGCTCGTACACACACCATTCATCTTCGGCCAGGTAGTCACCCGTGGCCCCGTAAGCTCGCGCCCGGCAGCCGCCGCATACCTCGTTGAACTCACAAGCGCCACAGCGACCGCCCAGCGAGTTGCGTTCACGGATCCTGGTGAAAACCGACGATGTCTCCCAGATCTCCCTGAACGTCTTCTCCCGCAGGTTACCGCCATAGACCGGCAGGTAGGGGCAGGGCGTCATGTCGCCGTTGGGACGAATGCCCAGATAGTGCGTCCCGGCGGGGCAGCCACCCGCGCCGCCGGCGAAGCTCTTCAGGAACGGGGAGTCGGAGTCATGCTGGTAGAGCAGCCGCTGATAATGGGGCGCGCACTTGGAGTTCACGAGCATCACGCCCGCGAATTCCTTCTGCAGTTCAATCAACTGCGTCAGAGTATCCTCATATTCCTGGGCCGTGATGTCGCTGGTGTACGCACCCCGGCCGGTCGGCACGAGGAAGTAGAGGTTGAACACACGCGCGCCGAGCTCGTAGGCGAAGCGAGCCAGGTCCAGGATCGACCCGAGGTTGTGCTTGCCGATCGTCGTCTGGATGATGAACGGGAGACCGGCCGCGCGCAGCACCTTGGAGCCGTTCACGGTGTTGTCCCAAGCACCCCGGACACCGCGGAAAAGGTCGTGCGTCGCAGGATCCAGCGAATCGAGCGAGAGGGCGACGCCCCTGATCCCCGCATCGATCACCCGTCGGCACAACTCTTCGGTGACCAGCACACCGTTCGTCCCCACGACCACCCACAGTCCCTTCGAGTCGGCGTGGGAGGCGATCTCGAAAACGTCCTTCCTCAGCAGAGGCTCGCCCCCCGTTAAGATCAGCAGAGCCTCCGGATTCACCTCGCAGATCTGATCGATGACCCGAAAGCACTCCTCGGTGGAGAGCTCGTCCTGCGCCTCCGCCTTCGATATGCGCCCCGCGCTGATGTAGCAGTGCTCGCAACGCAGGTTGCACTTCTTGGTGAGGTTCCAGGAAATGACATGGCTCCGAAACATGACCCTAGCCTAAGCGCTGCCAGCGAGTGAGTAAAGCGCCAGGATGCCCGAACATGCTTTCCCGTGCGACAGCAAGCGGGTAGCTTGTCAAGCCGATGAACAATGTAGAACTCACCGTCGTCGCCGTCGATACCGGCGGCACGTTCACCGACTTCGTAGTCCTTCGCCAAGGGACGATACGCGTACACAAGCGCGCCTCGACCCCGGGAAACCCGGCGCAGGCGGTTCTCGAAGGACTCGAGGAAATACTCGAGCCGAGGGAGCCGTTCATTCTCGCCCACGGCTCGACGGTCGCGACGAACGCGCTGCTCGAGCGCCAAGGCGCACGAACGGGCTGGATCACAAACCGGGGCTTCGAGGACCTCATCGAGATCGGCCGGCAGGCCCGCCCCCAGCTCTACGCCCTCGTGGGCGAGCGGCCGGCTCCCCTGGTCAGCGCCGAGGACCGCGTAGGTATCAGCGGCCGCATCCTCCAGGACGGCTCGGTGGAGAGCCCGCTGGTAGCTGGAGAACTGGAAGCTCTGACCGATCGCTTGCGTGAGGTGGAATCGATCGCCATCGGGTTGCTCCACAGCTACGCCGACCCCTCGCACGAAGAAGCCGTGGCCGAGGCGCTGAGCGGTCTCGGCGTTCCGATCACCTGCTCGGGCCGCCTCCTGCCCGAGTATCGGGAGTATGAGCGATTCTCCACGGCGTTGGTGAACGCTTACGTGGCACCACTGGTCCAGCGCTACCTTCACACTCTCGCGCAGGAGAGCGGAGCGACACGAGTCCGGATCATGGCGTCCGGCGGCGGCGCGTTCTCCGTGGAGCGGGCCGCTCGTGAACCGGTGCACACCATTCTCTCGGGGCCCGCGGGTGGCGTAGTAGCGGCGCTCGAGGCGGCGCGGCGCGCCGGCTTTCACCAGGTCCTGTCCTTCGATATGGGTGGCACTTCCACCGACGTATCTCTCTGCCCGGGCCGCCCCATCAACACCAAGGAATACGAGATCTCCGGGTCGGCGGTGGCGATCCCCGTCATCGACATTCACACGGTCGGCGCGGGCGGCGGATCCATCGCGCGACCCGATCCGGGCGGCGCCCTCAAGGTGGGGCCCGAGAGTGCCGGCGCCGTGCCGGGTCCCGTCTGCTACGGCAGAGGTGGTCGCGAGGTCACGGTTACCGACGCGCACGTCTGGCTCGGCCGCATCCCGGCCGAGATGTTCCTGGGTGGCCGTCAGATCCTCGATCAAGCGGCAATCCAGGGCCCGCTCGACGATCTGGCCGCAGCACTGGGCGAGTCGCCCGAAAGCGCGGCGCTCGGAGTCGTGGAGGTCGCGAACACTCTAATGGAGGGTGCGTTGCGGCTGATCAGCGTGGAGCGCGGCTACGATCCGGCGGACCTGGTTCTTGTAGCCTTCGGTGGAGCAGCGCCACTGCACGCGGCGGAGCTCGCCGCCCGACTAGGGGTGCCGCTCGTGCTGGTGCCGCCCGATCCGGGTACGCTGTCGGCTCATGGGATCTTGGTGGCAGATGTTCGAAAGGACACGTCTCGCAGCGTACTGCGCCGCGGACCTGAGGCGGAGATGGCGGCGCTGGAGCCGATCTTCGCTGAACGGGAGGAGCTAGCACGGGCCGAGCTTTCCGTCGAAGGGTTCTCCGGCGAAGCTGTTTCCGTCGACCGGGTGATCGATGCGCGCTACGAGGGCCAGAGTTACGAGCTCGGCGTGCCGGCTTCGACGGAGTGGCTCGAGGCCTTTCACGCGGCCCACCAGAAGCGCTTCGGCTTCAGGCGCGAAGACGCGGTGATAGAGGCGGTAACGGTTCGAGTCACCGCGCGCGCCCGTGTCACGGGGCCTCGGCCCTTTGAGCTGGAGCCTGCAAAGACACCCCCGCAGCCGGAATGCTCGACTCGCGTCTATGTCGAAAGCGGCTGGCGCGAAATCCCGCTCTTTCAGCGCGGGTCGTTGCTGGCCGGGCATCGAGTCGAAGGCCCATCGGTTATCGCGGAATACAGCGCTACAACCTGGGTGCCGCCGGCGTGGCATGTGCGGGTGAGCGGATCAGGGGATCTGCTGCTACGAACGGAGCGCGATTGAAGAACGAATGCCGATGCCCAGACCATCCACGATAGTACTGAGCACCGTTGGCTTTTTATTCGTGGTGCTGATCGCCGGTGTGGTCACCAGCAGCCTTGTGCAGCCGCAAGTCGAGACCTTTGTGCCGTCGCCGCCGTCACCGGAGGAAGTCGGCGAGAGGTCGGTCGGTCCCCGCAACCACACGGTGGATGCCACGTCCCACGACCGCTGGGTCTACTTCGACTTCTCCCGCGGCTCGGTGGTCAGCATCGGGTCGAGACGCTCCCTGGACTGGGACATCGCCTTTCAGCGGCACAGGATAATCAGCAACGGCGGCGCCACGAACCCTCGAGGGCGGGCCGGCGTGATCGACCTGGGGACCACCGGCATCGATTCGGCGCCCGTGCTCCCGGACAACGGTTACGTGGAGGACGAGCGGTCTGGTGAGATGTCCCGTAACCGCGCCTTAGAGAATTGGTACGACTACAGCTGGATCTCCCACGTGCTGCGGCCCGCCGACCGCACCTACGCGATCCGCACGGCCGACGGCAAGTACGCGGTCCTGCGGTTCCTCGGCTATTACTGTCCCGGCGGACGACCCGGTTGCGTCACCTTCCGCTACCGGTACCGCGGTGACGGCGGCCGCGATTACAGCAATTAGCAGTGAAGCTCGGCCCGGCCACCCAGCCGGTTGCGAATCAGTGCAGATCTTGTATCGTTGCCGCCAGCCGCGATAGGGAGATCAGAAACTACGAGGACAATGTGATCTGCAGGGGTAATAGGTTGGGGCAACGCGGCCGACGTTTTCTCAACCCGATTAACCTTTTCATACTGGTGGTGAGCGTCTACCTGGCCGCGTGCGGGCAGGAGCATCCAGGGAGCACGATCGACCCGGTAACGAGCGACCACGGATCGGCGATCCAGAGCCTCTATCTCACGGTATTCTGGTGGTCTGTGCTGATCCTGGTGGTCGTATGGGGCGTGCTCGCCTACGTTCTCATCCGCTTCCGGGAACGACCCGGCGGTCCGGAGCCCAAGAAGACACGCGGTCATCTGGGCCTGGAGATCGGATGGACGGCGGGTGCCGCGATCATCGTCATTCTCATCACCATCCCCACGATACGAACGGTTTTTCGTACCCAAGCCGAGCCCGGTGCAGATGCCCTAGTGGTGGAGGTTATCGGTCACCAGTGGTGGTGGGAGTTCCGTTACCCGGCGGAGAATGTGGTGACGGCCAACGAGCTCCACATCCCGGTCGGGCGCAGCGTGGATCTGCGGATGTGGTCGGCGGACGTCATCCACTCGTTCTGGGTGCCACGCCTGGGTGGGAAACGGGACCTCAACCCGTTGGTCCGGCAGCCGGAGGGAGGCTTGCCGAAGGTCAACAGACTCAAGTTCACCGTGGACGAGGCCGGAATCTACTCCGGACAGTGCGCGGAGTTCTGCGGTTCTGCTCACAGCCTCATGGGGTTGCGGGTCATCGCGGAGCCGCAGGCCGACTTCGAGGAGTGGGTGCTGCGCATGAGGGGTCCGGCGGCTCCCGATTCCGGGACGCTAGCCGAGCTCGGGCGCGAGCTGTTCATGCAGAGCACCTGCGTTGCCTGCCACGCCATCGAGGGGACGAGCGCCCGGGGCACCCTTGGCCCCAACCTGACCCGCCTCGGCGCCCGGACACGAATCGGCGCCGGCCTGCTGGAGAACAGGCCGGAGAACCTGGCGGCTTGGATCAGCAACCCGGCGCGGTTCAAGCCCGGCGTCAAGATGCCCGGCGTGGCGGAACCGGGCGGAGGCTTGCCTCCCACCGGGCTTTCCGAAGAGCAGGTCGAGGCCATGGCGGTCTATCTCTCCAATCTGAAGTGATACGGGCTTGTCTCAACATTTGAGGGAACGCTTGGATGGCCGATACGAGAGCTAGCACAGGTGGCCGCGCCGAGGCCGGCAGCCCCGGAGGTGGCGCGTCCATCAAAGAGCGCAGCGCTGCCGCGGAGCTCTACTCCGATCCGCGAGGTCTCGGCCCGACGATATGGAGCTGGATTACAACGGTTGATCACAAGCGAATCGGCCTCATGTACGGCACCGCCGCCCTCCTCTTCTTCCTGGTGGGGGGCGTCGAGGCCCTGCTCATACGCATCCAGCTGGCGGTGCCGGAGAACGACTTCGTCGGCGCTGAGACGTTCAACCAACTGTTCACCATGCACGGCACCACCATGATCTTCCTGGTGGCCATGCCGATGGCCGTAGCTTTCTTCAATTACATCGTGCCGCTTCAGATCGGGGCCCGCGACGTCGCCTTTCCCAGGCTCAACGCCCTCTCTTTCTGGGTCTTTCTGTTCGGCGGGCTTTTTCTCAACTCCAGCTTCCTGTTCGGGGCGGCACCAGACACGAGCTGGGTTGGATACTCCAACCTGACGTCCACTCAATTCTCCCCCGGCGCAAATGTGAACTTCTGGGTCGTCGGCCTGTCGATCGTGGGGCTGAGCTCGTTAATCGGTGGAATCAACTTCATCACCACGATTATCAACTTGCGGGCTCCCGGGATGACGCTGATGCGGATGCCGCTGTTCAGTTGGATGACTTTCGTGACCAGCTGGATCCTGGTGACGGCGATCCCGGTGATCGCGGTGGCTTTGATCTTCCTGGCCTTCGACCGTTTTTTCGGGGCAAATTTCTTTGTGCCGGTGGCGGGCGGCGATCCGATCCTCTGGCAGCACCTGTTCTGGATCTTCGGGCATCCGGAGGTCTACGTCTTGATCCTCCCGTCCTTCGGGATCATCTCCGACGTGATCCCCACATTCTCGCGCAAGCCGTTGTTCGGCTACCCGATCGTCGTATATGCGGGGATCCTGATCGGCTTCATCGGGTGGGGCGTGTGGAGCCATCACATGTTCACGTCGGGATTGGGACCGATCACCGATTCCTTCTTCGTGGCGAGCACGATGATCATCGCCATCCCAACCGGGGTGAAGATCTTCAACTGGCTGGCCACCATGTGGGGCGGCTCGATTCGTTTCACTACGGCCATGCTGTTCGCCATCGGACTCCTGGCGATCTTCACGATCGGTGGCCTGACGGGGATCATGCACGCCTCGGCGCCGGTGGACACTCAGCAGCACGACTCCTACTTCGTAGTCGCGCACTTCCACTACACGATCGTAGGTGGCGCGATGGTAGGACTCTTCGCGGGATTCTACTACTGGTTCCCCAAGATGACCGGTCGCTTCATGAGCGAAAAACTCGGAGCATGGCACTTCTGGACGTTCATCATCGGGTTCAATCTCACTTTCTTCCCGATGCACTTCAGCGGATTGTTCGGGATGCCCCGGCGCGTGTTCACCTATCCGGCCGAGCTCAACGTCGGCGACTGGAACATGGCCTCCACCATCGGGGCCTTCATCTTCGCGCTCAGCAGCCTCCTCTTCATTCTCAACCTGGTCCGCAGCGCTTTCAAGGGATCTCCGGCGCCGGCGAACCCATGGAAGGCGGCGACCCTCGAATGGTCCACCCCGTCGCCGCCCCCCCACTACAACTTTGCCGAAATCCCGGTGGTGAAGAGCCGCGAGCCGCTATGGGCAAGAGCTGAAGAAGCTGAAGAGCGTGTTCCGTCCAAGGTTGAGGAGCCCCATATGCCGTCGTCCTCGGTGTGGCCGATCCTCACCGCCTTCGGTATCACTTTGACCTGGATACTGGTGATGACCGGAGTCTGGTGGGTGCCTTTGCTCGGATTAGCCGTCACCGCCGTCTGCGTATTCAGCTGGGCCTTTCAGCCCGCGTTTCGGGGTGAGGCGACCTAGGGATGGAAATGGAGAGCGTACACCTACCGACCGCAACCGGCCTGGACAGCAGGAAGCTGGGCATCTGGATCTTCATCGGATCGGAGACGCTGCTCTTTGGCAGCCTGATCTCGACCTACATGGTCTACAAGGGCGCTTCCGTGTCGGGCCCCTACCCGCACGAGGTGCTCGACATCCCGGTGACCAGCGTAAGCACATTCGTGCTGCTCACCAGCTCGCTCGCCATGGTCCTCGCCCTAAACGCGGTTCAGCAGGGCAACCGCCGCGGGGCGCTCACGTGGATCCTCGCCACGGCCATCGCCGGGCTCATCTTCCTCGGATTCCAGGCGTATGAGTTCACCGCCTTCGTGCACGAGGGTCTCACCATAAAGGCGAACGTGTTCGGCTCATCCTTCTTCGTCCTCACGGGCTTCCACGGCGCGCATGTCTCGGTCGGTGTGATCTGGCTTCTAACGTTGTGGATCCTGACGCTGCGCGGGAAGATCGGCAAGGCGGATGCGCTGAAGGTGGAGATAGCAGGGTTGTACTGGCACTTCGTTGACATCGTCTGGATCGTGATCTTCACCCTCGTCTATCTGATACCGTGATGGAGGCGGCATGAGCGGAATCACCGGTCAAGTGGAAGGCGGCGGCGCGGGCGCGAATCGGCCGGCGGGAGCCGGTTCCGATGCGCCGGAACACCCGACCTGGAGAACCTATGTCGTGATCGGGACGATTCTGACAGTCATCACGGCTGCAGAGGTCGCCCTCTTCTACATCCCGGCGCTGCGAGGAGTCCTCGTGCCGACTCTGCTGGTACTCTCCAGCACCAAGTTCGCGCTGGTCGCGATGTTCTACATGCACCTGAGATTCGACAGCCGCATCTTCAGCGGCGTCTTTGTGGTTCCTCTGGCGCTGGCCGTACTCGTGGTGATTGCGCTCATCATACTGTTCCACGTTCTCCCGCACGGCATGGGCCAGATCGGCAGCTAAAGCTCCGCCTCCCGTAGCAGCGACGCGGAACCCTTGGTTTCATGTCGCGGTCGCCGGTCGGGCACGGCAGGATCCTCCTGACCTACGCCTCACCCGCCGCGTGTTCCGCTCGGTACCAGCGATAGAAGAGGACCGTTATCGCCGCCCAGAAGATCAACCCGCCACCGATCTTCATCATCAAGCCGGCCAGCTGCTGATCGACACGCGGCGATATGCCTTGGATGGGCGGTGACAGCTCGTAGGTCGCGTACAGCGGCAGACCGCTGAAGGTGAGGAGGGCGAAGACCGGGGTGTTCACTATCGTGGCCAGGATGAGATACCCGATCTTGTACAGATACGCGAAGCCCGGACGCGCCGGGACGGGAGCTACCACCGGCCACCATAGAACCAGTCCGGCCACCCACCACGCCATATCCAGGAGGAACGAGCCGAGCTGAGACCCCATCAAACTGTCGACGACGGACGGCCAGTGCGTGGCGATGAGTGTGACATTGAAGAATGCCAGCGCCACGAGAGGATGTGTCAATACGCGCAGAAAGCCGAGTACAGCCCGGCGGTTCGCCAGTCGCTCGAACGCTCCGCTGGGCAAGCCGTAGAGCAACAACGGCGGTGCGACGAGGGCGATGAGCAGAAACTGCACCATGTGCGCGCTCGCGAGATACCCTGCACCCAAGGGCCCAATCGGCCAATCCAGGGCGACCCACAGACTAAGCAGGCCTGCAAAATAGGTCGCGCGCCTGAGGCGGCTCTCCCACAGCACGCCCTCTCTAGCCCGCGCCCCGAGCCGGCGCAGGAGAACCCAGTAACCGATGCCCAGGAGCGATACAAACGCCCAGACACCGGGATACATCTGCCAGCTCCAATCCCAGGCGACGGTTTGAGCCGAGCACCACCACTGCATGATCCTACCCGGCGCGGGATCGAGGGCGCGCCCTCTCGGAACTATCTGAAGCGTCAGGCGGTCTCATGAGTCTCGCTCTAAGGCAACTCGATGTCTTCCTCGGCCAGTGTCTGCTTGCCAAGCGCAGCGTGGAGCTTCGGGTGCTCCCGCCAGATCAGGTACGCCATGACCACCGTGGCGATCAGGTTGCCAACGCCGATCGACAGCCAGCCGAGCGCGCCGAACAGCCACTCTGCGGCGATGGCGAGTAGACCCAGGAAGAACGCCTCGAACGTCGCGAAGATCAGGACGCCCGCCAGCAGCAAGGGCGGCGTCTCTTCCGCCTGGCAGGCGATCGCAGCCGCCGCCAGGGCGACGATGATGAAGGCGGCGAAGTGAACGACGGTATAGCCGCCTACGGTCAGGAAGGTCACTTCAACCTGAGAAGGCCCGCTCACGCGCAAAAAGAGCGCCGAACCCAGCGCTCCGGGAGTAAAGAAGATCTGACCGCGAACCATGTCGAAGAGGAGAAACCAGACGGCCACCGCGGCCGCCGCGATCACCCCTACCATGAGCCCTTCCCGCACTATCGGTTTCTTGGCCAGGGCAGGCAGCCAGCCCAGCGACGGCGCTTCCGACTTCAGACGCAGGTAGCTGGTCACCCCGATGCCGGCAAGCAGATTCCCCGAAAGTACCTGAGGCCAACCTAGCTCCTCGACGATGTCCGCCCCGTTCAGCACGATTCCGGAATAGAACACCAGGTCGAAGAGAAGGAATCCCAGGACAAGCCCGAGCAGGATCGTGGGAAACCTCTCGAGCCCGCTCAGCAGCCAGGCCATCGCGACGCCCACTATACAGAAAGCGGCGTAGTGGAAGACGGTATACAGGGCTATGAGGAGGACTGAGCGATCCACGTCCACATTGACGATGATGTCCGACAGGAAAGCTGGCGTATAGAAGGGCTGACCCTGGATAGTGTCCATGATCAAAAACCACACCGCCAAGATCGTAGCCCCGATCAAGCCGGCCTGGAATCCCCGCACCACGGTTTGCTTACGCAGCATCAAGTCTCCTCCTCGCACCGGTCGCCGACTCTTGCTCCCTCTTCAACGCTGCTACTAGACCAGGGCGCTGTAACCACAGGTAACTACCCAGTGACAGCATCCAGATGACATTCCCGGCGAACACAGACCACCAGGGGATCACATGCGCGATCTCGGCGCCGAGGATTCCGATCGCCAGCAGGCTGTAGACAAAGCCCGCCAAGAAGATGAAGAGAACGAAATACCAGATGAAACGGTGACGCTCGGTCTCGGACAGCAGCCAGGCGACGACCGTCCCGACGGCGAGAGACAGTACGAGATGGAGACCGTTCATGGCAAGTACGGGTCCCGGCTCGATGACCAGGCGCGCCGGATCCGAG
>FXBF010000448.1_pt1 | contig 14151 bp, 10 predicted proteins | sample 5335321 | NCBI WGS metagenome assembly FXBF01 (sample SAMEA103928391, study PRJEB20085) | sediment metagenome | isolation source: sediment
TATTTCCTAACCATGACAACTGCTTAACAACACCCATGAATTACTTTGTGGGACAACAGTGACCTAATACCTAATACGTAATACTTTTTTATTCTGGATCAAGATTATGTCTCCATCGGGTTACTGATTTATCAAAAATAACCCGGCTTTCCGGCGGGCCCCAGCTGCCTGCCGGGTAGCCTTGTAATGCTTCCTTATCCTTCGACCAGGCATCAATCACCGGATCCACAATTCGCCAGGCATATTCTACTTCATCATTACGCAGGAAAAGGGAGCGGTCACCGCCCAGCACATCAAGCAGCAGATCTTCATAGGCATCAACCTTTACCTCATCTTCATCCAGCAGTGACGCATTAAGACTTACCTGTTGCGTAGCCATTTCCAGACCGGGCTGTTTAACCGTCACTTCCATGCGGACACAGTTACAGGGCTGGATACCCAGAATCAACCAGTTTTGTTTTATAGCCTGTTTGCTGACATCTCGGAACAGCTGCTGAGGTGGATGACGGAAGCAGATGGAAATCATTGACTGGCGTTGCGCCATGCGTTTGCCGGTGCGCAAATAAAAAGGGACACCACGCCAACGCCAGTTATCAATGTACAGTTTTAGTGCTGCATAGGTTTCGGTATTGCTACCAGTTGGCACATCCTGCTCGTTGAGATAAGCCGATACTTTTTTATCATTGATAACGCCTGCTGCATACTGTGCCCGAAATGCGCGGGTTGACATATCATTTTCTGTAACAGGGCGTATGGATTTCAGCACTTTGACCTTTTCATCACGCAGATCTTCAGCATCCATCGAGGCTGGAGGCTCCATCGCCACCAGTGTCAACAGCTGTAGCAGATGGCTTTGTATCATGTCACGCATGGCGCCACTGCCATCATAGTAGGCGGCACGCGTTCCGACCCCCGCCGTTTCCGAATGTGTGATCTGCACGTGATCAATATAGTTTCGATTCCACAGCGGTTCCAGCATGGTATTGGCAAAGCGGAACACGTTGACATTTTGCACCGTGCCTTTACCGAGATAATGGTCAATGCGAAATATCTGCTCTTCCTTAAGATGATGGCTGATCTCCTGCTGTAATTTTTGCGCGCTCGCAAAGTCATAGCCAAAAGGTTTTTCGATGACGACGCGGCGCCAGCCTGTTGTTTCATGCAACAAACCAGTGTTACCCAGACCATCAACAACCAGGCCAAACTCTGCAGGTCGGATCGCCATGTAGAACGCTATGTTGGCAGACAATGTTCCCGCCGCAGTCCCAGCTTCCAGTTGCTGTTTTAATAAAGGCCAGACATCTGCCTGGCTATAGTCAACCCTGATATAGCTAAGCCTGCCTGCAAAATCTTTAAACGACTCCTCATCAAAACGGCCCGTCACACTTTCTTCAATCCAGCTTCGTACTTCAGCAACACATTTTTCGTTATCCCAGTCACGCCGACCGGTAGCAACGATTTTTGTCTCAGGGCATAGCTGACCCGCTTTTTCAAGCAGGTACAGTGCTGGCATTAACTTGATTCTCGATAGATTTCCTGTGGCGCCAAAGATGACCAGCGTTGATGCATCCATTTTCATAACTGACATCACTTAGACCTCATATTGACCGGAGGCCACATCACCGCCTTCGCCGGTCCAGTCTGTGTGGAAGAACTCTCCACGCGGACGGTCTACACGCTCGTAGGTATGCGCGCCAAAATAGTCCCGCTGCGCCTGAATCAGGTTTGCCGGCAGGCGGCCCCGGCGGTAGCCATCAAAGAAGGCAAGTGCAGACGACATAGCAGGCAGCGGGATGGCGAGATTAGTCCCCAGCACCACTGTCTCTCTCCAACCCGCCTCGGAAACTTTAATCTCACCTATGAAAAATCTGTCCAGCAGTATGTTTTCCAGTGCCGGCTCTTCATCATAGGCCTGCCTGATATTGGCCAGAAAACGGCTACGTATAATACAGCCGCCCTGCCACATCAGGGCGATATCGGAAAAGTTTAACTGCCAGTCATATTCAATTGCTGCATCGCGCATCAGCATATAACCCTGGGCATAGGAAATGATTTTAGAGGCATACAGTGCATCATGAATCGACTTAAGCGCCTGAGCTTTGTCACCGTCAAAAACAGCATGAGAACTCGCTAACAGCGTATCAGCTCGAACTCTCTCTTCCTTTATCGAAGACAGGCAGCGCGCAAACACCGCCTCGCCGATCAAAGTCAACGGCACGCCAAGATCAAGTGCACTGATACCTGTCCATTTGCCGGTTCCTTTTTGCCCTGCGGCATCCAGAATGCTGTCGAGCACAGGCTCGCCATTCGCATCACGAACGGCAAGAATATTCGCGGTAATTTCGATCAGATATGAGTCCAGTACGCCTTTGTTCCATTCAGCAAAGCTGCGCTGGATCTCATCAACACTCATCGCCAGTCCGGCACGCATCAGATGGTAGGCCTCGGTAATAAGTTGCATGTCACCATATTCAATACCGTTATGGACCATCTTGACATAGTGCCCTGCGCCAGCCGGTCCTACCCACTGACAGCAGGGTTCGCCATCAACCTTTGCGGCAATAGACTGCAATATCTCACTTACTTCCGGCCAGGCTTTATGGTCCCCTCCCGGCATAATAGATGGCCCATGTCGTGCCCCCTCTTCACCCCCTGAAATACCGGTACCAACAAAGCCGATGCCCTGGCCAGTCAACCCCAGAAAGCGGCGATTACTGTCTGTAAATCGAGAGTTGCCACCATCTATAATAATGTCCCCTTTATCCAGCAGGGGTAGCAAACGGGCAATCAGTTCATCAACCGGCTGGCCTGCACGAATCATCAGGAGTATCTTGCGTGGTGAAGACAGTGATGAAACAAAATCTTCAATCGATTCATGGCCAGTAATATCAGTTGAACTGGCTGGCCCCTGCAAAAATGCGGTAATTTTACTGGCCGTGCGATTATGCACCGCTACCTTTATGCCATGGTCATCCATATTAAGGGCCAGGTTCTGGCCCATTACGGCGAGACCGATAAGTCCGATGTCTGCTTGTGGCATAGTGGCTCCTGTCACTTAATTTTTCATGAATTAGTTACGCTACGATTCTAGCCTAATTATCAATTCAGTTTTTCTCACTCTGTGTGATTTTACTTTTTTTATCGTACCGGAACACACATAAGGGTTTCGTCCTTCATGGTTTTCAGTTTACGAACATTGGCCGCGAGGGCGCGCCTCCCACAATAAAACCAACGTATGCGTTTCTTACAGGGCGTATAGACTTTTGTGGGAGGCGCGCCCTCGCGGCGAAATAATTTTTTCAGAAAACATCACAGTTCAATTGAATCTATGCGATTATCTTTATAGGATGATACATTGCTTATTAATAATTACTTCTCCAGGCAGAAACACCAGGGCTAGACAGATGAAATATAAAATTACAACCATACTACTTCTTCTAATTTCATTCACTGCCACCAGCAGAGCCGGCTCACCGCAACTGGGTGAATGGCAATTGTTGTTTGAAAACGATGATGGACGTGCCGTTGCTATTGATGTCTATCGTGAAACACCGGTAATCCTTGATAAGGAGGGGCGTATCTACTTTCTTAACAAAGAAATTGGCAGGGAATCAACCGGTGACTGGTTTGGTGAAGTCTACGAAAACTGGCAGAAAGTCTCAGGTGGCGGTAAAGCCATGGATGTCAGCATCGACGACGATGGTGTCCCCTGGGTAGTCGGCCGTAAAAGTAGCAAAATCTATTACCTGGATGGTGATTTCGCAGGCCCAAATCGAGGATGGATAGAGTACCCGGGTAACGGAAAAGCGAAACGCATATCCGTCTCCAGGGAAAATAGAACACCCTACATGATCGGTGCCGTCAGCGGCCGGATATTCAAGGGTGAAAAAAATGGCTGGACTGCTCTCGATGAAAAACTTCTTGATTCATCCGGCAATGAAAAATCTGGCACGTTAAATGCCGTTGATCTTTACGCCATGTCATATACTGCTGCAGGTAACGATAACCCCGAATGGCATGACCTGGTTTTTGCCATTGATCAGGACAAACGGGTCTACCTTCACGTCCCAGCAAAAAAAGCATGGCGGGAATTACCTGGTAATGCACGTGCTTCAGCCGTGGTAGCCTCCGGCAAGCTGGTTTACATCATAGGTGAAGACAATAAATTTTATGGTCTCGACCTGCCTGATGGCAAAACATGGGATTCTGCCGGCACAGGAACTGGTAAAGATCTTGCTTTCAGTCAGGTAGATATTTTTCAGCCTTTTATTCGTCAAAATGGTAAACGCATCCCCTCCTCAACCTATCGCTATATCTGGACTATTGGTGATAAAGGGCGAGTATACAGGGCCTTTGTTGCCTACTGACTAACAGCTCGAAACTTGCGGACGCCTTCACTAGCCTGTTACAAATCGTTACAAATAGTTACTCGTTTGAAAAGAATTACGGCTAAGCGAGCACTACTATGGACATCAGTTTAAACCATAGTTAAGGAGCGGAACCATGAAACGATTAACAGGAACATTTATTGCGTTGACTTTATCTGGCAGTATGTTTGTCGGCCTCGCCTATGCTCAAGATAATGCACGAGGTTTACGAGGTCCTGCGCGATTAGTTCAGAATATTGATCTAACCGCTACGCAGCAGCAAAACTTTGATGTGTTAATGGAAAAGCTTCAATCCAGGCGTAAAGAGATGCAGCGTAAGCGCCAAACTCAGCGTGGAGAGATGCTGGCGCTATTAGACAGCAGTAAACTTGATCAGGAAAAGGCCCGTAAGCTTATCGAAGATAAAACCCGGACCGTGGAGCAGAATTCGAGTGAAATGGTAGCAATTATTGCCAATTTTACTGATAGCCTGACCACGGCACAGAAAACGCAGCTGAAAGAAAACATAGAGCGCCGTATGGAAAGAATGCGTCAACGTCTGGAACGAAATGGCCGCACAGGAGATTTTCAGCGCAGAGGCCCCTGAATACTCCTCCCTTATTCCGGGGCAAACCATCGCCCCGGTTTTTTGTTATACCACGGCTACATAGTAGAGAGGCAAACCTGGATACACCGATTGCTTTGATAAATAATAGACGCCTGTCTGCACGACCCTGAAAGGCTAGAATGTAGAAAAAATGTCGAACCTGCTACTCATTGACGATGATGAAAAGCTCGCTACCTTACTGGAGGAGTATTTCACGCGTTTTGATCTGCAATTGAGCCATGCGACAAATCCGCTTGCAGGCTTAAAAATACTTCAGAGTGAAAAAATTGAATTACTGATCCTCGATATAATGTTGCCCGAAATGGATGGCTTCGAAGTTCTACGTACACTTCGCAAAACTAGCGCGATCCCAGTACTAATGCTGACTGCCCGTGGAGACGTCATGGATCGCATAGTCGGTCTCGAGCTAGGCGCCGACGATTACCTGCCAAAACCCTTTGAGCCACGTGAGCTGGTAGCCCGTATACAAAACATACTCAAACGATCACTACCCAGTGCGGACGAAAAAAATCTTGCATGGAAGGGACTGGAAATTAACCCTGAACGACAGACGGTCACGCTCGAAAGTGAGGCACTGCGTTTGACCAGCAGGGAATACCTGCTTTTGCTACTGCTTGCCAGTGAACCCGGCAAGGTATTCAGCCGCGATGAGATACTGAACCATTTACGGGGCATTGATGCAGACATATATTCACGTGCCGTGGATATTCTCATCAGCCGGCTGCGCAGCAAGCTCAAACCCCTGGATTGTATCCGCACTCGCTGGGGATACGGATATATGTTTATTGAGCCTGAAGAATGAAACGGCTTATACACTCAATACGCAGATCACTCACATTGCGAGTAATGATCCTGTTTATACTCACAGCCATTGCTATCTCTGCGATACTCCATCTCACCCTTGGGCTGGCGCTTAAAAGCCAGTTCGAGCGCAATGTATTGCCGCATATTATTGAGTACCAGCGATACATCCGCAATGAGATCGGTACGCCACCGGACATTCAGCGCGCCGCAGCACTAACCAAACGCATCCCTGTTGACATCTATATCTTCGGTCCGCGTATCCGCTGGAAATCGACACCTACCCCACTCAATCTGGAGAATATAAAATTTCGACCCTGGCGCAACCGTCGGTTCCAGAAAGGGGAAGACGGGGAGCGTATTTTTCTGCGCTCACGCATCGGGCGTCATCGAATAGTTCTTGGTTTTCAAAGAAACATGCCACAGCAGCCAGACCGTAAACTTCTGGTCTTTGCCTTTCTTTCTGTACTCGGTGTATTACTCCTGAGCTGGCTTGCAATGCGCCGCCTGATAAAGCCTGTGGCGACTATTCAGCAAGGGATCAACCGAATCGGTAAAGGGGAATTATCATACCGTATCCATGTTGGCCGTAAGGATGAGCTCGGTGAACTTGCCACCAGCATTAACGATATGGCAGATGATATTGAAGGGATGCTTGACGCCAAACGAGAGCTTTTACTGGCGATAAGTCACGAGCTGCGATCGCCGCTTACGCGCAGCCGTGTTTCACTGGAACTACTGGATGATTCTCCTGTCAAAGATAATATTCTTGACGATTTTAATGAAATGGAGCAACTGATTACCGAGCTACTGGAAAGCGAACGCCTCAATCAGCGCCATACCGCCCTGCAGAAGGCTGCTATCAATCCCGATAGTTTGATCGAGGACGTCATTCGCAGCCATTTTCAGAATAATGAAATCGACACCCATCTGAATGCTGCTGACATGACGGCTTTACTGGATGAAGTTCGCATCAACTTACTGCTGAAAAATCTGTTGACCAATGCATTACGCTATAACCAGCCAGATGAGTCTAATGTCATGATACGGTCCTGGCATGATGACAGGAAACTTTATATAGAGATTGAAGATCACGGAGAGGGGATTGATGAGATGCATATTCCGTATTTGGCCGAGCCTTTTTATCGTGCAGACTCGTCGAGACAACGAAAAACAGGTGGCTATGGCCTGGGATTGTACCTGTGTCGAATGATCGCCGAGGCGCATGGCGGGAATCTTATAATACGAAGCAAAAGAGGGGCCGGCACTTCAGTCACAGCAGAGCTACCCTACCAATGACAGGGGAATCTAGCAAAAAACGTGACCTGTGCTATGATTATCTGACAACCGGGAATAAACAGGCACCGAGATGCAATGATACTGCACCGACTATGAAACGACTTTTCTTCCTCACTGTCCTAAGCCTGTTTCTGGTCGGTTGCGCCACCAATCAGAACAGAGAAAAGAAAAATTACCTGTCTGATGTAAATACTGGCAGCACTCTCAGAATCAACAGTCCTTTGACAGTACCTGCTAACGAAGTTCGAGCCTCCCTCCAGTTCAGTAAGCAGTTGAGAAGCCCGGGGGAAATAGATAAATGGGAGCCATACTGCCAGATGGTCGTCAATACGATAGACAAAATAGATAAAGAAATTCCCGCTATCGACTTTCGCGTCAGGCGTGTAGTCCGCGACGAAGAACCCTTTTCCTACCAAAAAAATTCAAAGAGGAACATGATCGCATCAGCATCGGATGATCTCTCTTTTTTGACTAGCAGTGCGATTACCACATGGCTGATAAAAACCTATCTATATCTCGAATCAGACCAGTATCCTGATATCTATCGCCTTGTTTGTGCTCAGGCATGGGACGGTTATCTTTCCAGGCGAATGTACATGGATGAATTTAATGACGCCGTTGGAACATACTTAACCATCCTGCCTGTCGTATCAAAATAGCCTGTTAAGGCCAAAGTTTTGGCGTATTAAGTCAAGATATATAATCCTGTCCAGGTAAACTGTGTCATCTGCTCTTCCAGCAGAAGGCTTGAAAAAACGTGATCAAGACCATATAGTGGAAGGTTGTGTGGTCGATACAAATCGTGCTCAATCACTATGCCAGGCATTTTAAATGAGAATTGTATTCAGATATAAAAAAACATTTTTTGTTGTCTCAGCTGTCATTGCTGGTTCAGTACTGGCATCTGGCTGTGTAACAGTTCCGGAGCAAACACAAATCGTCAATAAGGAACTGGATGAAGATCGTTCAATCAGTCTCAACAGTTGCGATATCAAACAGGCCCTGTATTCTTCTGATAAAAACCACAAAGGCGAACATGAACTGGATGCAAACAGTATTTCTATACTGAACTGGAATATCTATAAGGGAGAGAAGAAGAACTGGGCAAATGATTTTCGCCAGCTTAGTAACGGCAAGGATCTTGTGATTATTCAGGAGGCACGTCTCAACCCTGAGGTCAAGGAAACACTCAAAAAACAAAGTATAAACTGGACGCTGAATACCGGTTTTTATGTCAATGATGAGGCCACTGGTGTTCTTACTGGCTCCAGAGTTAAACCTGTTTCCAGTTGTGGACTTAGAACTACCGAGCCATTCCTGCGGCTACCAAAAACAGTGCTGGTCAATGAATACAATCTTTCAGGTACTGATGAAAAACTGCTGGTCGCTAACATTCACAGTATCAACTTCACGCTGGGTACAGAAGTCTATGGTGCGCAGATAGATGCACTAAAAGCCGCTATCGACAACCATCAGGGCCCGGTTATCGTAGCAGGAGATTTCAATAGCTGGAGCGATGCCAGAAAAGAGATCATCAACAATATGGCCACTGATCTTTCTCTAAAAGCTGTCACTTATAAAAGCAAAAACAGGGTCACCATATTCGGCAACGAAATCGACCACGTTTTCTACCGGGGTCTGGAGGCAGTTGCAAGCGAAGCTAAGCAGGTCACGTCCTCGGACCATAATCCAATTAAGGTGACATTCCGTGTTCCGGTGGAGCTGAACCTGGCGAGGTTTTAGGTTTTAGTAGTATATGTGAATCATTGTGGGAGGCGCGTCTCGCGGCGAATTCTTTTGATTTCAGCTGCAATTCTAAAACATTCGCCGCGAGACGCGCCTCCCACAAAAAGACTGAAAACTTTTTACCTGTTCTGATACCGGTTCAAATCAAACAGCCCTGACCGCACTGGTTTTTCCTGGCGATACCTGGCCTGAAACCAGTCTGCTGCCTGCCAGAATTTCTGGTTGGTTCTCCGTACGCCATAGATGCTAACGAAGTGTTCATAATCCTGCCTGTTTTTCAGATTAGCGTAGTGCTCTGTAAATTTCTCGATTTCATTCACATCTACCTGAAAAAAGAAATTTGGATAAGAACCTTCCAGCCAGTCAACTACTGTCAATGAATCATTACTGTAATCTCTCGTCTCGCTATCTTTTTCATCGCTGAACATTGACGTAACATTCCTGTAGGCCTTGTTCCTTATGATGGTATAGGCAAGGTCATCTTTAGCATTTCCTCCTCTCTTCACATGAACAAAAGCAAGGTCAGGAAATGCAATAAGTAGCTGCCCCTTAATTTTAGCGATCTTCTGCATGGCTACATCAGCACGTGTTTTATCACTCCCCTTCGGGTTGTTACAGGCGGTCTTCTGACAACGATTGATAACATCGTCTCGTGCAATTACCCTGGCCAGCTTTCGTTCCATGTGCTGAAATAACTCGCGCTGAGGGTCATCTGTTTTATAACCGGTAACGACGTCCTTATCCATCCAGTTATAAATCTCGCCCAGGTCCCTTTCCATACCTCGACGCATGCCACTGTACCAGCTGTCACGAATTTGTTTTCGTTGGCTGCTTGGCAGGAAAGCGAGGTACATGTCTTCACCTTCCATGCGCAGGAAGTCCATATACAGGCGAGTATTCAACTGATGTTTTAAATTCCCGAATACGTTAAATCCGGCAACCAGCAGGTAATGGATACGTTCAAACATGGGATAATCAAGCACCCAGGCTGTGTCGGGGTAATCGCCGATAAAACCATAATTGACAGATGCCGAGTCAAAATGCCTGAAGATGGTCAGAGCCGCATTTGGATTTTTTCCATCACCATCCCACAGGAAATTCATCGCATCTTTGATGTCATATTGATTCATTGATTCATAATATCTGAATCTTCTCGCCACATACTCCTGTTCAAGCTTCAGGTATTTCTTCCAGGTACCAAACAACCTGACGCTGTCTTCCTGGGAGGAGGGGATTTTCAGGTAGTCCGACATTTCCAGAAGAAAATTCTGGTCCTTTAGCATTGCATCTTTATCAGGATTGAGAAAAACCACCCAGAACTGATCCTCGATAACATTCAACGCAATCGTGCCACGACAAACCGGACCTTTGATAAAGCCTTCAATAAAGAATCGTGCGTTATCCAGTAAAAACTGGTAGCGAGACTTTGGTGGTATTTCAGCGAAAGCCTTGAATGGATTTGAGGCTATTTCTGAGTCCCAGGAAGGCAGTGCTGTCACCTGATAATCCGGCCTGATAAACAATTCTCTAATTCGTTTCAAACGCAGCTCGGACAACTCGTAAACAACATGGTTCTTCGCCACGATATCTGCCGGGTAGCGCTGCAGACGATAGAAAAACTTTCTGCCCGGATCGTTGTAAGGCCGCACTGTTGCTATTTCATCAATCGCCTGACCAGCAGGGGTACTTGAACGCACAAGACGGTAAAACTCCCTGTCATCTGTGCCTTTAATATGTAAATGCCCCAGAAATAAATGCTCGTATACATAGCGACTGACCAGTTTCTGTTTAAGGCTGGAACCATTTAAAAACGACTCCCAACGGTTGATCAGCTTCGTTGCTGCGGCGGAAGGCTTTTTATCAGCTGGCATTGGCGCGCCCTGCGCAAGCCATTGTACAAGAACTTTATACTCATCATCCTCAAGATTTGGCATGCCAAATGGCATCCCCTGTCTGGGGAATTTATACTGATACTGATCGAATTCTTCCAGCGTCGGGCAGGATTGCTTACGACCAAGGGAGAGGTCTATCTGGTCTGACAACATGCCCACTCTTGCCTGAGGAGTGATTTGTTTCATCCTCAGCATCCGATAAAGTACGGACTGACTCAGGTTTGCATAAGGATCGTTGTCACTTTCATTAAGTACCGGGTGAAATTTCTTCTGGCGCCATTCTTCTGTGGTTTTAGCATCTATACCCAGGCGTGTGGGTGCTGCAGACTTAAAACGAGCACCATTATATACCTTAATTTTACTAGCACCTCGCTCTATTCCTGCTGGCGATGACAGCTTCAACTGGCAGGGCGCGTCATAGCAACCATGACAAACCACACAACGATTCTGTAATATCGGCTTTACCTTATCATCGTAAGATATTTTCTCTTTAGGCAATGTCTGCAATAGCGCCAGGTCAATCGTTGACTGCTGGGCAGTAACGGTTTCAGTCTTTCCCGAACAGGATGAAAGAATAAATAGTGAACTAACAATGAACAGGAAAATAGCGAGAGGACGCAGTCGATAAAAACAGATGATTTTCATATTTTTCCCTGAGCAAGCGCTTCCTGCAAAGAATAAAATTGCTCGATATTTTTTAATGGCTCTGCGAAACTCAAATACTAGCAGATTTGCACCTCCATCTGAACCACTGACAATCAGGTACCATCAGGCAGCACTATGAAGTTTATTAAACCCCTTCTTCTGGCCCTGGTGCTTCCGCTGACACTACTCGCTATACTGATAGGCATATTATCCTACGCTGAGATTACTTTACCCCTTGAAAGTGCTCGTAAAGAGTTTATCAAAAAAGCCTCTGAGCTGACCGGCAGCGAGGTGCGTATAGACGGCGAAGTACGCCTTGCCATCAGCTTTTTCCCCACGTTGGTCGTCAATAAGCTTCATATCGAAAATAAACCGGGATGGTCAGCAAAGGATATCCTCAGTGTCGGAGAAGTACGCGTACAAATTGCCCTGCTACCAATATTTTCCGGTCAGCTGGAATTTGTTGAGATTTCTGCTTCTACGATACGAATAAATCTTCAACAGACCAAAAATGGCAGTCAAAACTGGCAGTCTTTTATTACTCCTGAAAATAAAAACGAAGAGAAGAATTTGCCGGACAGAGCCATACAAAACCGCGACAATAAATTCTGGATTGAGGAATTCAGGCTAACCGATCTAACGTTAAATTATATTGATGATAACCTGGGTCAGGAATTTTCAAACCAGATAGATCTGTTGCTCATAAACACTCATGACAAAAATCGCCTGACTGCAAATATTCAGGGAACGAGTAAGGGTATCCCTTACTCTTTTACAGCAACATCAGATTTACTGCGGAATCTCATCAGTAACAAACCATGGCAAATGGATATGCCAGGTCAGGTGGCTGACAAGCCAGTGAATCTTTCAGTAAAGATTGACCAGACTAAGCCTGATCTGACAGGAACAGTTAAGTTGGATGCTAAAGAAGTGGCAATCGGTAAAACATTATCATGGCTTAAACTTACGGATGATCTTGACATCTATAGCGACTCTCTTTCTTTCACTGCAGAGCTGACAGGGAACAGCTTAAAAAGCATCCTTGAACAATCGACATTTTCCTTACAGCTGAATGAGGGTTACTGGAAACTGCATGACCCTGCAGATAAGGATTTTCGAAAAATCACCTTCACGAAAGCAGTGATACTTTCGGAACAGAATTTACCAGTAAGCCTGAATTTTTCCGGTGATCTAGATGGTGAAGCAATACAAATAGAATTATCAACGAATAAGTTCAGTGAGTTTTTCACAAAGCTGGAAAAAATTTCCCTTGATATTACTGCAAGAATCGCAAATTCAACCATCAATCTAAAAGGTGATATAGACCTTCCGGTAAGCCAACAGTCTTATAGTTTTGATGTAGATATCCAGGGGCAAAAACTTAATCACTGGAATGGGCTATTAAATAGCTCAATTCCACCTTTTGGCCCATATAGACTGAGGGCTAACGTCAGTATTTACCCGCAGGGTTTTAGTCTAAAAGATGCCAAAATGAATATTGGCAGCAGCGATCTGGGCGGCCAGATTAATATTAATACCAGTGAAAAAAGAGCCCGCTGGAAGCTTGATCTTGTCAGCCAGAAATTCCAGATAAATGACTTTAAAACGGAAGGGTTTTCTTTGTTTCCAGGCGAAGCTAAGGAACCCGCCGAACCCGGGGTCAAGGCCAGGCCAGCATTGTCAAACCAACAATGGAATAATTTTAGGTTAAAAAAAGCCACCGCCTATCCAAACACTCGTGTGACACTAAATATTGAAGCCAGGCAGGTCCTTTCTGGAAAAGATGATCTCGGAGGCGGCAAACTTCATATGAAGTTAACCGATAACTCTATATCGGTTGATGACTTCAAGCTGGACATACCCGGTGGTTCTGTTGAAGGAACTTTGACCCTTGAGCAGGTTGGAGATCAAATAAGGGGGCAACTCAAGCTGAATATGGACAAGCTCGATTATGGCGTTTTATTTAGATATATTGACCCTGAATCTGCCTATGATGGCCTGATTAGCACCCGGGTAAATCTAACCTTAGCCGGTTATGATACTGAACACTTACTAGACAATGCCAATGGCGAAATTGATTTCGCTATATGGCCAAAAAAACTCGGTGCCGATATTCTTAACCTCTGGTCTGTCAATCTGTTTCTTGCCCTGCTACCCGAACTGGATAAAAAGGAATCTAAGCTTAACTGCACAACCGCACTACTAGATATCAAAGACGGACAATTAACAGAAGAACTTATTTTCATTGATACGACTAAACTATGGATGAAGGGAAACATCAACGTAAATTTCCCAGAGAAAAAATTGTCAGTAAGACTTTTTCCAACTGCAAAAAAAGCCAAACTATTTGGACTACAGGTGCCTATTCGCCTAAGGGGCACGTTTTCTGATATTGGGGTGGCAGTAAAGCCCTTTGACCTTGTAATGGCATATATTTCATTTATCACCAGCCCTCTGCACGCTCCTTTTCGACGCGCTTTTGCTAAAAAGGCCGGGGACGATCTAAGTGAGCTATGTGGTGAACTACTGGATCGTGATTTTCTCAGGGCATTGCTTGAAGAGATAGAGAAAAGAACGCCAACCATTGATGAGATGTATGAGTGAGGGGGTTTTGTGCTAGCGCACGGCTAGGTTGCTTAGCTCTAACTTAGGAGTTCTTAATAGTTTTATTTCTTGAATTGATTCGTGCTTTTCGTCCTTCATGGACGAGTTCATTTATTCAGGCCATCCCTGGCCTTCACCCTTCGGGCCAGTCTTCGACTGTTCAAATCCG
>FXBF010000449.1_pt1 | contig 14146 bp, 15 predicted proteins | sample 5335321 | NCBI WGS metagenome assembly FXBF01 (sample SAMEA103928391, study PRJEB20085) | sediment metagenome | isolation source: sediment
CAGACCGGCCGGTCCGTGGGTGTCCAGAATCTGCACCGGCCGGTCTGTGGGTGTCCAGAATCCGGTGGGTGTCCAGAATCCGTCCAGAATTCGGCTGAACTGTGGGTGTCCAGAATTATCCAGTATTATCGCGCCCTCGCGCAGCGCACGCCGGTGCCGCCGTGACCGCAATATCCGCCGGGATTCTTCGCAAGGTATTGCTGGTGGTAGTCCTCGGCGTAGTAGAACTCCGGCGCCGGCAGAATTTCGGTGCTGATGGCGCCGTAGCCGGACGCGGAAAGGGCCTTCTGGTAGTCGTCCCGGGACGCGGTAGCGGCCCGCTGCTGGGCGTCGGAATAGGTATAAATGCCCGATCGGTACTGGGTACCGACGTCGTTTCCCTGGCGCATCCCCTGGGTCGGATCGTGCTCCTCCCAGAAGAGCATCAGCAACCGGGCATAGGAAATCACGGCCGGATCGAACACCACCCGCACCACCTCGTTGTGGCCTGTATTACCGCTGCACACTTCCTGGTAAGTGGGATTGGCGGTGTAGCCGCCCGCGTAGCCGGCGGCGGTCGTGTAGACACCGGGTTGCTCCCAGAAACGCCGCTCAGCCCCCCAGAAGCAACCGAGCCCGAACGCGGCCTGCTGCATGTTTTCCGGAAACGGCGGTTTCAACGGTCGTCCGTTGACGAAGTGCGCATCCGCTACCGGCATGGGTGTATCACGTCCCGGCGGAGCATCGTCGGGTGAGGGCATGTCGGACTTTTTCTTCAGCGAGAACATGATTTCCCCCGGGAGAATTCTCCCCGAAAATCGAGACACAAATCGATTCTGAGACTTGCAATGAACCATCTCGCTTGTTGTATTGCAAGACCTGACGCAATCAGGAGTCGCTAGAGCATGGGCGCCGCATCTGTCGCCATACGTCCGGCCCGGTCCGGTGATGCACAGGCGATCTGTGACATCTACAACGAAGGCATCGAGGATCGCATCGCGACACTCGAAACGCGTTTGCGCACCGGTGACGAACAGCGGGCGTGGCTGGAATCCAGAGACGCGCGTCACCCCGTGACGATTGCGGAGCGTGACGGCGCGGTAGTTGGCTGGGGCAGTCTGAACGTATTCAATCCCCGTCCCGCTTACGACTACGTGACGGAGTTTTCGGTATACGTAGCGCGTTCCGCGCGTGGTGTGGGCGTGGGCCGCGAGCTGCTCGAGAACCTGATCACGGTCGCGCGTGACATCGGTTATCACAAGATGGTTCTTGCCACGTTCGAATGGAATACGGCGGGAATCGTGCTCTACGAACGTGCGGGATTTCGTCAGGTAGGCGTCTATCGCGAACAGGGCCTGCTGGACGGCCGCTGGGTGGACACGGTAATTATGGAGAAACTGCTTTAGGAGCGGGGCGTTCGCAATATCAGCTTGATTCGGTTGGAAGCGACCATTCCGAGCTTCCTACGCACGCGCGGCAGCACGTACTCCGGTGGAAATCCTCGCTTGTTGAGGTCCACCATGATCTCTTTGATGATGCCGTCGGGTTTGCAACGATCCAGGGCAATATAGAGCAGGTCGAACTGCGTCTGAGACCAGAGCGTCTTAGGTCGCGTGTCCTCGTCGAGCATGATTCGCATTCCTCGGAAGACGACGACCCCGTTCCAGCCGCCGATGACGAACGTAAGTCTATATTGAGGTTATCGACCCGGGCCACGGAGAACTTTACCAATGGGGACAGAAAAATAGATCCGCCCCCATTTTTCTTAAATCCCGAAGGAAGAACCACAGCCACAGGTCGTGGTGGCGTTGGGATTGTTGATGACGAAACGCGCACCCTGCAGGTCTTCCAGATAGTCGATCTCGGCACCCATCAGGTATTGAAAGCTCATTGGATCCACCAGGAGCTTGACGCCGTCGGTCTCGACCACCGTATCGTCCTCGTTTTCCTCGCATTCCAACGCGAATCCGTACTGGAATCCGGAGCAGCCGCCGCCCTGGATGTAGACTCGCAGCATCGAGCCGGAATTTTCCTGGCGCGCGCTCAAGTTTTTCACCTTGTCGGCCGCGTGCTCCGTGAAAACGAGGGCCTGCGGGGTGATCGTGTCGTGCTCGGTGTTCATTCTGATCTCGTTGTGTCCAGCGCGTGGGCGTGTCCCGTGTGACCGGATCAATGATCTCTACGGCAATGGTAGTCGACGCAAATCCTGCCGAGTTCCCGACGCCCAAGCAATTCGTCCTGAAGCCGACAGTGGTGGCCACATTCCCCTGCACCTTCACTGTCTACGGCGTCCAGGTGCTCGCACGAGGTGCACACGCCGAAGGGCCGTCGCGCGCGCTTGTCCAGGACCTGCTCCAGCATGGCCCGCAACCCCCGGGCCAGCGCCGAGCACTGCTCCGGCGGCAAGGCGCCTGCGGCGCTCACGAACTCGCCGAAGGGATCCGAGCCGAGTACCTGTTGCGCCCGTTCCGTGAGATCCAGGCGAAAGCTGCGCTGGTCGTGCTTCGCCGGCGAGCGCTGCAGAAAGCCCTTCTGCACCAGGGACCGGACGGTCTGCGAGGCGGTCCCGCGGGTGGTACCGTGGTATCGCGCAAAGGCGCTCACGCTGCGCGAAAATCGGTTGGCGCGTTCGAAATAGCGCAGGGCCGACCATTGGGCGGGGTTGAGGCCGGCGCTGAAGGCCTCCGAGCAGGCGCAACGCCCGAGCTGCTCCACCAACTCGGCCACAGCTTGCTCGGGCCCGGGAAATTGCTCCAACATGGAAAAATAGTAGCGAGTCGAAACTATAATTTCAACCGTATGCTCGAAAATCCGTGCACTCTGGGTCAAAGTGTGGGTCGCGTCACTTCTCTGGCAGCAGAAAAGCGATTACTTTTCGGATTACGGGTGGCGCCCGGCGAAACGCCCGGGAAACCTCGGGCGGCGGCGCGCTGTCGAAGCAGAGTGGTCCCGACACCGACAGCCATGACCAGGAAGTCAGTCACGGTACTGGCGGCGGCTTGTGTGCTGCTGGCCGGCTTGCTGTCCGTTGGCGCTCGAGCAGCCGGTGACCCCGAGCTCCAGGCGGCGCGCGAGGAACTGCGCTTGCGCGTCGAAACCGAGCGACGTATGCGTGGGGAGTTCGAGTCCCTGCTCGCCGACGGTCGGATGTCGGTCGCCGAAACCACCGACTTCGAGGACTATCTGGTTCGCCTCGGAATGACGGTGGAGGCGCAGCGCCGGGTAGTGGCGACTCTCCAGAAAACCGGCTCGCAAAGCGCTGCCGGTTCCCTCCCGAATTCCCCCCGGGCCGCACCCTTGCCCGCCGACTTCGACCGCGGGCAGACGGACGAGGAGAAAATCGCGTTGCTGGATGCCCAGCTTGGAAGCTCGCTGTCCGAGTTCGACGAGAAGCTGCTGCGCGAGCAAAAGGAGCTCGCGGAAAAATCACGCTCGGCGTCGACCGGCGAAAGCGGCGAAAATCTGGAGCGTGGCGATGGCGCATCCGGCCAGGCAGGCCAGGCTGGCAATGGCCAGGGCGAAAACGCCGAAGGCAAAGCCGGGGCCGAGTCCGGAGACGGCGCCGGTGAATCCGCCGCCGGCAGCACCGGGCAGGACGGTGAATCGGCGCAACAGGCCGGGGCCGGGGAGCAGGGCGAAGCCAGCGGCGAAGGCGCCGCCGGCGACGATCAGGTGGCATCGGCCGGCGGTGTCAGCGATGCCGGCCGTCAAGCGGGCAAAAGCGCGACGCCGCCGGACATCCCGGACGGCAAGGACGACGACATCGTCGCCCGACAGTTGCGCGAGGCCGCCGAGAACGAGCAGGATCCGGAGCTACGCGAAAAGCTCTGGGAAGAGTATCGCAAGTACAAGAAGCGCACCCCGTAGGATTCGTGGCCGCGATATGAAACCCATCACCCGCCTGTCGATTGTACTCCTGGCATCTGTGCTGCTCGGCGCCTGCAGCGGTGTCCAGCGCAAGGACGTCGAGCCTACCAGTATCAGCATGGCGGACAAGGAGCTCGCGGAATCCGAGCTTCTCGACGTTGGCATCGAGACCTTCGATCCCGGTACCGAAGGTGCGGACAGCGACGAAGAGCAAAGCGTTTTTCCCGACATCCGTAACAGCGAAGCCCGATACATACCGGTTCATCTGAAGAACACCATGCAGCGAACCGGGTACTGGGGCGCGGTACGGGTAATTCCTCGCCGCACCGCGATCACCGACGTACTGGTCACGGGCAAGATTCTGCGTTCCGACGGCGAGACTCTCGAGCTCGCGATCGATGCGCGCGACGCCACCGGCAGGCGCTGGTTCAACCATGTATACGAAGCATCGACGGAAGCCGCGGAATACAAGAATTTCCGGCGTGGCGACGAGGATCCCTTCCAGGATCTCTACAACACCATTGCCAACGATCTCGCCAAGTACAAGGCAAGCCTCACGTCCGAGGATCTCAATAACATTCGGCAAGTCGCGGAGTTGCGATTCGCCGCCTGGCTGGCACCCGACGTGTTCGGGCCCTACCTGATGGAGGATGAGGACGGTATCTGGCAGGTGAAGCGCCTCCCCGCCAGCGGCGATCCCATGCTGCGGCGGGTGCTCAACATCCGCGAGCGGGATTACATGCTCATCGATACCCTGAGCAGCCACTACGATCTGTTCTACACCAATATGTGGGATCCCTATGTGGGCTGGCGAAAGTCTCGAAGTGAAGAGATGGCGGCGCTTCGTGAGGTGGAGAACAAGGCGCTTACCCGCAAGATTCTCGGCGGTGCGCTGATCGCCGGTGCCATTGCTCTCGACATACTGGGTGGCGGAAACAACACCGCAACGTTGCGTAACGTCATGTTGGTCGGTGGCGCCCTGTCGGTGAAAAGCGGCATCGATCTCGGAGGGCAGGCGGAGATCCATGAGGACGCCATTCGTGAGCTGGGAGTATCTTTCGAGGCCGAGGTCAAACCGCTGGTCGTCGAGGTGGAAGGCGAGACGGTGGAGCTCACGGGCTCGGCGGAAACCCAGTATGCGGACTGGCGGCGCTTGTTGAAGAGTATTTACTTCACCGAGACGGGCCTCGGCGAGGTTAATTTGAACATGGAGAAGCCGGCCGTGTCACAGCGGAGTGCGCCGGCGGAGCCTGATCCCGCTTCCGTCAACTGAGTGCCCGTCCGCAAGAGCAACCGGTGGACCCGCTTCCAATCCAGTGCTCGCCCCCGTGAGTGATGTCGCCGAGCGCAGCAGTAACGATACGGACGCGTCGCGGTCGCCGGGCGTGACCCTCCGCTGGCTGACTATCGGCCTGCTGTCTCTCATGTTGTTGGCGCTCATCGGCGTGGTCGTGGTGCTGCCGGACCTGGTCGCGGATCGTGTGACCGAAGAGCAAAAGCCCGTGGCCGAGACGCCGCGGGTAACTCCTTTGCCGTCGCCGCCATCGGCGGATGCACGACGCCTGGCAAAGGAAAAGCGCGAAGCCGAGAACCAGCTGGGAATCGTGCTCAGGAAACAAACCGAGCTCGAGGCGGAAGGCGTCTCCACCTGGGGCGGGCAGGACTATGATGTAGCCCTGGACACTTTGGCCATAGGCGACGCGGAGCTTCAGGCCGGGCGGTACGCACAAGCCGCGGACAACTACGGGAAAGTCGGCGCGCAACTGGATGCGCTGCGCGCTTCCATGGCCGATCGGTTGGCGTCGGCGCTGCAAGCCGGCGACACCGCACTCGCGCGCAACGACGGTCCAGCGGCACGGCGCAGTTTCGACGTTGCCCTCGCCATCGAGCCGTACAACGAACGTGGCCGGCAGGGCATGCTGCGTGCCCGGGTGCTGGAAGAGGTGCTTGCCTTGATCGCGACCGGCGCCGAGCAGGAGGCGCGCGACGAGCTGGACGCCGCGTTGACCAACTACGCTTCCGCCCTCGCGCTCGACGCGCGATCGCCCGAAGCGCGCGCCGGCCTCGACGCCGTCACCGCGAGAATTCAGGAGCGCGAGTTTCGCGCCGCCATTTCGGTAGCCCTCGCGGCCCTCGAAAAAAATGATCTTACCGCTTCGCGTGCAGCCCTGACTCGGGCCGACGCGATCCAACCGGGTGCACCGGAAGTTTCCGATGCGCGCAGGCGCCTGCAACTCGCCGTTCAAGGCAGCCGCATCAGCGCCCACCGAAACGAGGCCAAGGCTCTCGAGCGCGACGAGCGCTGGCAGGAAGCCAGCGAGCAGTATGCCGCGGTTCTTGCCATCGATTCGCGGGCGGCGTTCGCTCGCACCGGCAGAGAACGAAGCCTCGCGAAGGCCCGCATCCACGCCGAGCTGGATGCCTATCTGGCGGAGCTCGAGCGGCTGAGTGCTGCGGGGCCGCGCAACAATGCCCGGCGCCTGCTCGGCGTCGTCGCCGATCTGGATGCGAACACGGAACCGAAGCTCGCGGCCAAGGTCGAGCGGCTCGCCAGGGCTGTCGAAATGGCGGAAAAGCCCCTGCAGGTTAGACTGCAGTCGGATAATCTCACCGATGTCACTGTTTACAAGGTGGGGCGCTTCGGCCGCTTCGCCAGCCGCGATCTTTTGTTGCCACCGGGAACCTATGTGGCGGTGGGTACGCGTTCGGGCTACCGGGATGTGCGCGTCGAGTTCACGCTGACAGCCGGTCAGGAGCCTGTCTACGTTACTGTCCGCAGTACGGAGAAGATTTGACTCGCGACGTCATCATTCACGATATCCGGGGCCGACGCACCTGCACGGATGCCGATTTTCCGTTGGCCATCGGCGCTGGATCCCAGGCAGACATCCGGCTTCCGGACATGGAAACGAACGCTACATTCGCATTCGTCGGGCAGTCCGAATCCCACATCTTCATACAACCGGCCGACGAAGCACTGCCGGTGGTTCACAACGACCAGGTCCTCACCGATTCCCGTTGGCTCGAGCACGGCGACGTATTGCGCATGGCCAATTCCACTGTCCGATACCAGGCAGGCGCCACGAGTATCGCGTTCGTCGTCGACGTCGAGGTGGTCGCACCAGCGGTCGAACCTCCCAAGGGGCCGCCACCCGCGCCGCCACCCTCGTCGAAGGGCTCCCGGGATACGGCGGCTGGTTCCGCGTCGAAGCGCCGGCGCATCGTTACGGGGGTTGCGCTGTCGGTATTCCTGGTGCTCGCGCTGGCTGCCGGCTTCGTGTTTCTGGCCACCTCGGTCTCCGTGCAGATAACACCGACGCCGGATCGCTGGAGCATCGACGGCACATTGCCGGGTTTCGAAATCGGCGAACGATTGTTGCTGATACCGGGGGTATATCGCGTACGCGCCAGCAAAGCCGGTTACCGGCCGCTCGACACGCGTGTCGATATCGTTGGATCCGGGAATCGGACGCTCGAGTACGCGTTGGAAAAGTTGCCCGGCATGGTCAGCTTCGTCATCCGTCCGGATGTTGTCGCAAGCGTGACCATGGACGGCACGATCCTGGGAAGCACGCCGATTACGGATATGGAAATTTCTCCCGGCGAACACGAGTTCACGGTCGAGGCGCAGCGCTATGCGCCGGCGTCGGTGCGTGTCGAGGTGCGCGGACTGGGTGAGCGCCAGTCGGTCGATGTCGTGCTGTCACCCTTGTGGGCCGAGGTTTCCATCGGCTCGCGACCCGCGGGCGCGAGGGTGCTGCTCGACGGCAAAGACATTGGCGAGACACCCTTGCGGGCCGAGATTTTCGAAGGCACTTACCGGCTGGCGCTGGAGCGTGAGGGCTTCGATTCCGTATCGACCACGCTGAACGTGATTGCCAATCGAGCGCAGGAACTGCCCGAGTTCACCCTGGTCGAATCCGACGGTCTGCTGATTGTCGAAACCACACCTCCCGGAGCCAGCGTGACCGTGGCCGGGCAGTTTCGTGGCCGCACGCCGCTGGAGCTCAGCCTGGCGCCGCGCGGGCGGCACACGCTCAAGATCTCGAAGGCGGGGTACGAGAGCATAGAGCGGCAGGTCAAGGTGGATCCGGCGGCCAGCGAGAAGCTGGCGCTCAACTTATCGCCCCGTTACGGAACCGTGTTCATTACCAGCCTGCCGGTGGATGCGCAGTTGTACGTGGACGGACGGCTACACGGTCCGGCCACCGGCCGCCTCGAGCTGACCACCAGGCCGCATCGACTCGAGGTCAGACGGGCCGGTTACCAAAGCTTCAGCACCACGGTGACGCCACGCGCCGGCGTCAGTCAGGAAATTACCGTGACCCTCGAGACCATCGCGCAGGCCAAAGCCGCGGCGCGAAAACCGGTGATGACGACCGCGGAAGGTCAGACCTTGAAGCTGCTCGAGCCGGCGCGCTTTCGCATGGGCGCGTCGCGGCGCGAGCAGGGCCGGCGCGCCAACGAAAGCCAGCGCTTGGTGGAGATCACGCGCCCCTACTATCTGAGCGTCAAGGAGGTAAGCAACGAGGAGTACCGGCGCTTCAAACCGGAACATGCTTCGGGCGCGGTCGGCGGCAAGAGTCTGAACGGGCAATCCCAACCGGTGGTGCAGGTGACATGGGAGGATGCCGTGCGTTATCTCAACTGGCTGAGCGCGAAGGACTCCCTGCCGCTCGCCTACGAGAAAACGGGGGAGAGCTTCGTCCCGGTGCAGCCGCCGAATTCCGGCTACCGACTGCCCACCGAGGCCGAATGGACCTATGCGGCGCGTTATGCGGGTAAGGCGAAGGCGCAGAAGTATCCCTGGGGCAACACCTTTCCACCAACCGGCCCGGCGGGCAATTTTGCCGACAGCTCTGCCAGCACTCTGTTACCGAACACGCTCAACGACTATGGTGATGGTTATCCCGTGTCGGCTCCGGTTGGCAGCTTTGCGCCGACAGGACCGGGGTTCTTCGACCTGGGAGGTAACGTGGCAGAATGGACCCAGGACTTTTATGCGGTCTATCCGAACGCGGCGAACGCAGTGGTAACGGACCCCGCCGGTCCGGCGACGGGTCGGCATCACGTGGTGCGGGGATCCAGCTGGCGGCACGCCGCAATCAGCGAGCTGCGGTTGAGCTACAGAGACTACAGTGACAAAGCGCGCAGTGATCTCGGTTTCAGGATTGCCCGCTATGCGGAATGAATCTCGCGTCACGGCACTGGCGATAGCGCTATTGCTGGTCCTGGTTCCCTTCGTCCACACGATCGCGCAGCCGGCTTCAGAGTCCGAGAGCGGCAACCCGGGCACTATCACGGAGACTCAAGCCGAGTCTCCGCCCGCTACCCGGAACGAAGAGCGTGGCGAGGGTGTCGCCGAAGAGTCGCCGGCGGAGCCCTTCATTCCCAGCGAAAGTATCTCCGCGGACAGTGCCGTATCTTTCCCAGTAGACATATGAGAATCCCATGAAGAAAAATTTCCCGACCGAATTTGTCTATCAGGTTTTCTCATTGCTGATTTCGGCAATCGTCGTGCACGCAATCTATGTTGCCGTCATTCGACCTGATGCCCGTGCGTTCCTGGAGCAGGAAACGCAAGCAATGCAGGCGGATCCAAGCTACGTACCCGAGCGGTCGCTGGCGGTGGTCATCAAAGATTATGAGCAGGAGGCATCCTTCATACTCGCGTTCTGGGCTTTAGCCATCATTATTTACAAATCCGTCGTTACCTACAGACAACGCCTTCTTCTCGATAAAGATCTGATACCGTTGTCCGAGGACACGCGCATTCTGCCGCAGGATACGCACAAGCTGTCCGGCAGAATTCGGGCGCTGCCCGCGGCCGCGCAGGTATTTCTGTTGCCGCGCACCCTCACGATCGCCTTGCAGCGATTCGCCGCTACCGGAAACATCCAGGATGCTTCCACGTCGGTACGTGAGATTTCTCAATCGGAGGGCGAGCGTCTGGAGTCGGAATTGTCGATCATCCGCTACATCGCCTGGGCGATACCGTCCATCGGATTCATCGGAACGGTGCGGGGTATCGGCAATGCGCTGGGGCAGGCGCAACAGGCCGTTCAGGGAGATATCTCGGGAGTTACGCAGAGTCTTGGCGTGGCGTTCAATTCCACGTTCATCGCGCTGGTGATCAGTATCATTTTGATGTTCTTCATCTATCAGCTGCAGCAGATGCAGGAGCGGCTGGTGCTGGACACCGAGTACTACTGCGACGAGCATCTCATACGCCACCTGCAGGTTCCCTGAGGCAGCGGAATCTTCTCCGTGAAAAGGCGCCGCACCCTCAATCCGTTCGGCATGTCGTTTCTCGATGTCATGTTCTGCGGGTTCGGTGCGGTCGTGCTTCTGGTGATGATCGTCAATGTGAATGCCATTACCAAGCGAGAGGAGCTGTACGAGGACCTGCGTGGCGAGGTGGACAGACGGGAGCGGGAGGTGCGCACGGGGGAAAAATACCTGGTGGAGCTTCGCACGGTCATAGACCAGATTGACGAAAATCGTAAAACTGTGCGCCGAACGTCGCAGGAAGCACGCGCCAACATCGGTAAATCGAGAACCGAGATCGATCTGGTGCAAGAAGAGACGGTTGCGCGCACGTCACGCATCGAAGATCTGCAATCTGATCTCAAGAATCTGGATTCGCAAGCGAAGGGCCTGCAGGCGCAGCTCGACGAGCAGGAAGAGAAGGGCAAACAGGTAAGGCAGTTTATCGGCGCTGGTGACCGACAATATCTCACCGGATTGAAGATGGGCGGTAAGCGCATTCTCATTCTGGTGGATGCGTCGGCGAGTATGCTGGACGAGACTATCGTGAACGTCATTCGGCGTCGGAATCTTTCCGATGCTCAAAAACGCGTGTCTCCGAAATGGCGGCAGACCATCAAGACCGTCGAGTGGCTGGTGAGCCAGTTACCCCCCGGCGCAAAGTTCCAACTGATCACATTCAATGTGCTGGCACAACCCGTGTTGGGAAAGGCTGGCCCCGGCTGGATCGATGCCGCTGACAGTGTGTCGATGGACAAGACCATCGATGCCTTGCGGGAAGTGATCCCCGGAAAAGGCACCAGTCTTTATCGGGCGTTCATGGCAATACGCGATCTCAAACCGCGCCCGGACAACGTTTACCTTCTGACCGACGGACTGCCGACCCAGGGAAAGAGCAAACCCTTCGGCAATACCGTAACGGGCAAGCAACGCATGCGCTATTTCGACCAGGCGATGGATAAGCTGCCCAAGGGCATTCCGGTGAATACGATTCTGTTCCCCATCGAGGGCGATCCCTTCGCCGCCAGCGCTTTCTGGAAGCTGACGATCAGGTCCGCGGGATCGATGATCAGTCCATCGAGCGACTGGCCCTGAACGATGAAGCGCAGGAAGCCTCCGTTGGAAATATTCAGCATGTCGTTTCTCGACATCATCAGCGGTGCCTTCGGTATAGTCATTCTGCTATTCGTGCTCTCGAAGCAGGCGGAGCCGATGGTCATCGAGGGTATCCGCGAGAATCTCGATGGGGTCATCGCCGAGTTGGAAAGAACGATCTTCGAGATGCGCGGCGAAGTGACGGTGCTGAACCGGGAAAAGAACGCCAAGCGGGTCGAGCTGGAGCGCGATCAGATCGCGCTCGAAGGGCTCGAAAAGGAACTCCGGGCGGTACGCGGTCAGTACGCCGCGGCCGAGCAGACGCTGGAAGCAAAGCTGATCATAGAAGGCAAGCTCGCGTCGGCTCGACAGGACCTGAGCGAGGAAATGCGGCGCCTGCTAGGAGAGAGCTTCAGACGGCCGGAAACGGATTCGAATATCGGTGGCGTTCCCGTGGACAGCGAATACATCATATTCATCATCGACACTTCGGGAAGCATGTTCAACAACGCCTGGGCCCTGGTTATTCGCAAGGTCTCGGAAACACTGAAGATCTATCCGAAGGTGAAGGGCATTCAGGTCATGAACGACATGGGTGACTATATGTTCTCCACCTATGCGGGCCGCTGGATTCCGGATACGCCGTCTCGACGCAAGGCCATCTTGAAGCGTCTCAGAACCTGGAGCCCGTTCAGCAACAGCAGCCCCGTCGAAGGCATAACGCGGGCCATACGCACCTTCTACGCCCCCGACAAGAAAATCAGTCTTTATGTATTCGGCGACGAATTTTCCGGGCCTTCGATCGACGCCGTTGTGAAGCAGGTGGACGCCATCAACAAGGAGGATGCCGAAGGCAATCGCCTGGTGCGCATCCACGGGGTCGGATTTCCGGTGCAGCTATCGCGACCGCTGCAGTTGCAGGGCACCGGGATTCGATTTGCCGCCCTGATGCGCATTTTGAGTGAGAAAAACGGCGGGACATTCGTGGCGTTGGACAGTTTCAAGCCGTAGATTGGGCTGAGCGAAGCGAAGCCCAACCTACGAAGCTATAAATCCTGTATGCTGCGCCGGACCGGGACGATGCGCCAGTGCCGGTAGTGACAGGATTCATGATGTCCAACCGCTTAGTGCTCGTTTCCATTCTGTCCACCGCCCTGTGGTTTTTCGCGCCCCCGGCCCAGGCCCAGACCGTGTCAGGCTCGACCCAGGGCTCCCCGAATTCATTCCAGCAACTGGTCACGGACATCCAGCGCATGCTCACCGAGCTCGGATATCGGCCCGGTGCCGTCGACGGCGCGATGGGCGAACGTACCCGGCAGGCGATCCGACGCTATCAATCGAATACCGGCCTGACGGTCGACGGTCACCCGAGCGAAAGCCTGCGCCAGCACCTGCGGGTGACTACCGGCACCGCTGCCCCGAAAAGCGCGCCCGGGAGTGGCGCGAGCACTCAAGCCGCGGGTGAAGGGAGCAAGCGCAAAGCCGCCTGGCGGGGCCAAACGGTCTCGGACTCACTGTTGCGTATCGCCCCCTCGGGGGCGTCGGCCAGTAAGCAGCGGCTCGCGAAGGGAACGCAGATCGAAGTCATTCGCCGGCAGGGCGCGTGGCTGGAGGTGCGCCTCACCGCTAGTGGTGCCGAGGGATGGGTCAAGCAGGTGAGCGTGCGCCCCGCCGCCGGGGCAGCGGCTGCTCCGGAGAAAAAGAAAAGCGGTGGATTTTTCGCTAATCTGGCGCGCGGCGTTACCCGGCTGCTGGGCGGATCCAGTCAGGCGCCGCAGGACCAGGGGAATGTGACCGTGGGTATCCGCGGACTCGCGCCCGAGGACCTGATGGCCGCCATACCGGATCCGGGCGAGCTGGACAAAATGGAAGGTTTTCGCGCCGATCGCGATCAAGCGTTTCGATTCGCCAGTGAGGAACGGCTGACGGCGCAGACTGTCGAGTATCTACGGGCCGCCGGGTCCAGCTCTCAGAGCCCCGCAGTCTTCGGCGGCCCGGACAACTGATGCGCGCGCTCCGATCCGTCGTCGCGATGGGGATTGTGGTCTGGGCGTCGTCGCTTGCGTCTCAGGGGATCAGCCTGGATCCCTTCAAGCTCACTGAAATTCTTGCCAAGGGGCTGAAGTCCTTCGGCGACGTGCCGGAGGAGAAGGAGATCCAGATCGGCAAGGACCTGTCCGCGACTCTTCTGGGTGCGACGCCGCTCGTGGATGATCCCGCGGTGCAGAACTACGTCAACCGAATCGGGCGATGGCTCGCGTTGCAGACCGAGCGACCGGATCTTCCCTGGACTTTTGCCGTCATCGACACCGACACGGTGAACGCTTTCGCTGCGCCCGGGGGCTACGTGTTCGTCACGCGCGGACTGTTTCTAATGCTCAGAAGCGAAGCGGAACTCGCGGGTGTCGTCGGTCACGAGATCTCTCACGTCGTTCGTCGCCATCATCTGGTGGCCATCGAAAAACAATTGCGCGCGGGTCTCGCCACCGACGTGGCCGGAATGCTGGTGGATTACGATTCAGAGATGGTCGATGCGCTGGTCGGCGCGGGTATGGAGCTTTACAGCAAGGGTCTCGACCGTAACGACGAGTTCGAGGCCGACCGCATGGGCGTGGTGGTGGCTGCCCGGAGTGGCTACGACGCCTTCGGCCTTCCCGCCATGCTCCTGACCCTGTACGATCGAAACGAAAACGATCAGAACCTGAGCTTCCTTTTCAGCACCCACCCACCTACGGTCGACCGGCTGGAGCAGCTGGATGGCGAAATGCAGGGGCGCATGGATCAGTACAGCGGCGCTGTCGGGCAGACGAAACGTTTTCAGGAAATACAGAACCGGCTGCGAAGAGAACAATAAAAGGGGACAGATCTATTTATTAATAGGGGGACAGTATACCTATTTCTTAGGGATCGACTGTGGGCTCAAAGCCCACAGTCGATC
>FXBF010000450.1_pt1 | contig 14112 bp, 13 predicted proteins | sample 5335321 | NCBI WGS metagenome assembly FXBF01 (sample SAMEA103928391, study PRJEB20085) | sediment metagenome | isolation source: sediment
TTCAAGGAGTTCACGGACAGGTGCGGCTGAATCTCTGAATCGTCAAGGTCTAGGCCATCGCGGGTGAGCCGCGCGGGCTTGCCAAGGTGTGACATCTTCAGACTCGAATGCCTGGAGATATCTGCAAATTCGGGTGACAAGCTTCCCGGAGTCCCACCCCGTTGACCTGTCACGGGGGACTCGACCTTCCCGGTCCTTCCCCCTATGTGGCCTCGATGTCCCAATCCCGAGACTGCATCCGATCGATGAGATCCCTCGGCGCCAAGTGGTTGAGGTACCGGCTCGTCGTCTCGAGTGAGGCATGTCCTAGCTGCTGCTGGATGATCGGGACAGGAACACCTTCCATCATCACCTCGAAGGCATGAGTGTGACGGAGTGCATGGGGATGAACCCGCTTGTCGATACCTGCCTTGGTAGCGAGGCGTGGCAGCAGTGTCCGTACATACGATTGGTGTAACGATCCGCCCTTCAGAGTGCAGAACAGCGGTGCCCTGGCAGGAACGTCAAGGTTTCGTCTCTTGTCAATCCATCGTGAGATCAGGGCCATGGCTTCGGGGTCGATGCCGACCACTCTCCTACGGTCTTGTTTGCCATGTAACACCGTTGATGGCGCTCACTGAACTCCCCAGACTTGTGAACGTGTTTGGTGGTGCAGGCATCGCATCTTCCAGGTCGATCACACCAATGTTCTCTCCTGAAACCGCCAGCTTTCTGGCCAACTCCGGCCGTGTCAACGACGCGAAGAGGAACTACCGCCATCCGGCATAGATCACACTCACCGATCGCACTGAAGATAGCCGCGATCGTCGTCCATGTTACTCCTGTTCGGATGTCTGCTCAACCGTGGACTCGAGCCCTAAGTCGCGGATTGCGGTTTCACGCATCTCGACCTTGCGGATCTTGCCGGTCACGGTCATCGGAAACTCGGACACGAACGAGATGTATCGCGGGACCTTGTAGCGAGCGATGCGACCGCGGCAGAACTCGCGGATGTCCTCGGCGGTGATGGTGCTCGCACCGTCTCTCAGCTTGATCCATGCCATCACTTCTTCGCCGTACTTGGTATCGGGAACACCGATGACCTGCGCATCCTCGATTTCGGAATGCTTGTGAAGGAACTCCTCAATCTCTCGCGGATAGATGTTTTCGCCGCCTCGGATGATCATGTCCTTGATGCGGCCGACGATGTTGACGTATCCGTCGTCATCCATCTCTGCAAGATCCCCGGTGTGCATCCAGCCATCAGCGTCAATCGACTCAGATGTGAGTGCGGGTTCATTCCAGTATCCCTGCATCACCGAGTAGCCTCGAGTGCAGAACTCGCCACGCTCCCCTCGCTCGACCGTGGCACCCGTTTCTGAATCAACGATCTTGATCTCGACGTGAGGATGTACAGCTCCGACGGTTGTGACGCGACGCTCGATGGTGTCGGTCACGTGGGTCTGGGTGGATACGGGAGACGTCTCGGTCATGCCGTACGCAATAGTCACCTCGCCCATTCCCATGTCGCCAATCACTTTCTGCATGACATCGACGGGGCAGGGGGCTCCGGCCATGATCCCAGTTCGGAGACTTGACAAGTCTCGCTCTCCTAGGGTCGGATGGCTCAACTCCGCAATAAACATCGTTGGGACGCCGTATAGGCTGGTACAACGCTCGCGTTCGACTGCATCGAGGACCTGTTCGGGGTCGAATCCGGGTCCGGGAACCACGATGGCGGCACCATGCGTGGTGCAAGCAAGGTTTCCGAGCACCATGCCGAAGCAATGGTAGAACGGCACCGGGATGCAGACGCGGTCCAGCTCCGTATACCCGCACGCTCTACCGACAAAATAACCGTTGTTGAGGATGCTCTTGTGAGTGAGCGTGGCACCCTTCGGGAACCCGGTTGTGCCGGAAGTGTACTGAATGTTGATCGGATCGTCTGGGGTGAGTTCAGCGGCCCGTGCCGCCAGTTGCCCGGCCTTGTCGGATACACCGTCGGCTCCCTTGAGTGCATCCCAATCAGCGGTGTCGAAGTACACGATACGCTCGAGGTCGGGGAGGTCCGGTGACACCTCTTTGATCATCGAGCGATAATCCGATGTCGGATCCGTTACCGCGGAAATGAGCACACGGCATTCTGACTGGGCCAGCGCAAATCGCAGCTCGTCTGTCCGGTAAGCCGGGTTAACGTTGACAAGGATCGCACCGATTTTCGCAGTTGCGTACTGAACCCAAACCCACTCGGCCCGGTTCGGACTCCAAATCCCCACTCTGTCGCCAACGTTGACACCGAGGCCGAGAAGCCCAACCGCCAGACGGTCGACGCTCTCGTTGAACTCTCGATATGTCTGCCGGATGTCCTGATGGGAGACAACAAGTGCCTCTCGATCGGGAAAGCGCTCACAAGTGGCCTCAAGGTTTTGGCCGATCGTTTCGCTGATCAACGGCTCGTCAGTTGGTCCGGTGGTGTGTGCTAGATTCGGAATCTGGTCTCCTATTGTTCTCTGTGCGTGTCACAGCGCCATATACCGTTGCTGGAGTTCTGCGCTTGTTGCGAGTACGTCGGTGGCTACCTCCTCGGCTACCACGCCCTTGTCGATGAACAACGCTCGGGTCGCGACCCGAGTCGCGAACTCCAGGTTCTGCTCGACGACCAGGATCGTGATGTCAGTATTCTTGTTTGCCTCGACGAGGAAGTCCGCGATCTCATTGACAATCGATGGCTGCACGCCTTCGGATGGCTCGTCGAGAAGAAGAACTTTCGGTCCGGTGATTAACGCCCGAGCTATCGCCAGGATCTGTTGCTGGCCACCACTGAGATATCCGCCGGGCTTGTGGCGGTGTTCCGCCAGTATCGGGAACTGCGTGAAGATCGTGTCGAGCCGATCGGCGATGCCTGCGAGGCCCAGGGCTTTGGGACCGACACTCAGGTTCTGGATAACGGTAAGCCGCGGAAAGATAGCGCGGCCCTGAGGCACCAGGGCAAGCCCGAGACGAGCCCGCATATGAGGCTTCAGCTGCTGGAGTTCCGTGCCCCCAAGGGTGCACCTGCCCGATTGGATGGCGATATGGCCCGCGATCGCACGGAGGAGGGTCGTCTTGCCAACTCCGTTCCGTCCAACGACAACCACACGGTCACCACGACCGAGTTGGAAGGTGACGTCCCTCAGAATGGTCTGTGCGCCATAGCCGGCGGCGAGCTCTGTGACCGTCAGCATCAGCGGTGCCCCAGATACGCGTCCTTGACCCGTTCGTCCGAGCTGAGGTCCGCGTAGTTGCCCGTCGCGAGGATTCTGCCGCGGTCGAGAACCGTGATGGGGGCATCGAGAGCGCGAATGAAGTCCATGTCATGTTCGACGACGACCACCACGGCGCGCTCGCCAAGGAAGCGCACCAGGCTTGCAATCTCCACAGTCTCGGCCGTCGTCATCCCCGCCGATGGCTCGTCGAGGAGTATGATAGACGGTTGAGCAGCGATGACCATCGTGATCTCGAGCCACTGTTGATCGCCGTGTGACAGTCCCCGAGCCTCGGCTCCGCTTACTGCTTGAAGCCCCAGCCAGTCGACCAGCATCCGAGCGCGTTCAGTCGCCGACTCCGCGTTGTGACAGGCTGAGTACGATGCCAACCACAGGTTCTCCTGCACGCTGAGCCCTTCGAACGTGGACGGCACCTGAGTCTTGATGCCGATTCCGTGTCTTGCTCGTCGATATGTACGCCACGTGTGAATGTCATGTCCGTTGCCGACGACCTGGCCCGTATCGGGAGTAACTCTTCCCGTGAGCAAATCGAAGAACGTACTCTTGCCGGCGCCGTTGGGACCGATCAGGCAGTGAACGCCCCGGCCGGTCAGGTTGAGATCGACTCCCTTGACAGCTTGGACGCCGCCGTAGCTCTTGCTCAGGTTCAGCGTCTGTAGCGAGAGTGACTGTTGCTCCTTGACGACAAAGGCCGGTAGGGCACCAACGGCGCGAACGGAGTCGGCCGCCCGTTCAACACCGAGTGGTGCTTCGCCGACCTTCTTGAGTCGCGACCGGAAGAAACCCACAATACCTTTCGGCGCGACAAGAACTACGAAGATCAGCATCGCCCCGAGAACTATCGGTTTGTATTGGCCGTTTGCACCACCGAGGACTGATGAGATCGCTTGTACAACGACAACGCCAAGGATTGCACCGATCACGCTATCGCGACCTCCGACGAGAACCCAGATGACGACAACTGCTGCGGCAGACAGAGAAAAGATGGTGGGACTCATGAATCTGCCCCACGTGGCGAAGATTCCACCCCCAAGCCCGGCGATGGCGCCGCCAACCATGAATACCAGAAGGCGCTGGCGCCTGATGTCGTAGCCGATCATCTCGGCGCGGTCGGCATTGTCAGCCACTGCCGATGTAATCCGACCGAATGGGGTGCGCTGAAGGGCTCTCAGCACAACGGCAACGAAGAGCATGACACCTGCGAGAGCCGCGAAGCTCTGCACCCGTGTGAGTTCGCCGACAACCGGCACGACCAGCCGAGGGATGCCTGTCATACCGTTGTAGCCACCAATTGCAGCTTCGCCTATCCGATAGCTCGACCCAGACGTGCTGTTGACCATCGCAAAGAACACCAAGCTGGTAGCCAGCGTGATGATGGCGACGTAGATGTCTCCCACATTTCCGTAGAACATGAAGTAGCCGAGGAAGGCCGCGGAGACAATCGCAACAGCGATCCCTGCGCCGATCGCCGTAAGCGTCTCGCCGGTCGTACCAGCCAGATTGATAGCAACGATTCCATAGATGTATCCGCCGATGCCATAGAGGGCGGCCTGTCCGAAGCTGAAGATGCCGCCGAGACCCCACACGACGGTGAGCGACATAGCCAAGATTGCTTGACTGACCCACAGGGTCCACTCGAAGACAGTGAATTCTCCGACGACGTTGGCAATCAGGGTCAGGGCCAATAAAGCGGCAGAGGCGACCATCAGGTCTCGACGGAGTCCCGGTCGCGTCGTGGCCCTGAGCGACAGCCTCGCCGTCGCGGCACTTGCTTGCGAGTTCACAGTCGCCTCGTCCCTGTCAAACCGTTCGGAAACAGCCGCAGCGCTACGATCGCAACCGCCAGAAGTGCCGCCTGACCGATAACCGGTGTCGTGAAGTTCGAGACAACATTCGCGACGCCACCCAAGAGACCGGCTGCCGCTGGGGTTCCGGTAAGAAACAGGGGCCCTCCGACGATGACCGCCATGAACGCCTGGGCGACGAATGGCTGTCCCATCGTCGGAAGGACACCGACGACCGGCGCAAGCAGGCCGCCTGCTGCGCCGGCGAGTGCCGCTCCCAGGGTGAACGTCCACATGTTGACGTTGGCTGCGTTGACGCCCAGGCTTGCTGCCATCTCCGGGTTCTGGGTCGCTGCCCGGGCAAGCAAGCCGTAGGGGGTCCGGAACATGATGAGCGCCGTCAGCGCGGTGAGCAGTACTGTCGCAACGATGACAACTGCACTGTAGCCCGACAGCGATGTGTCGCCGATACGGAAGCTGCCGACCGGGGTGGGGATGCCCTCCGTAACCGATCCATAGATGTTGTCGACGAACTGGATAAGGATTAGGGAGACACCCCATGTCGCCAGCATCGCCGCCGCCGGCCGTGTGTACATTCGCCGCATCAGGAACCGTTCGAGCACCATCCCGAAGAGCCCTACAAAGAGCGCACCGAACAGGATCGCCAGCCACACATTGATGTTGAGACGAACGGCGGTGAGCGAAGCAAACGCACCGAGCATGATGAACTCGCCGTGCGCCAGGTTGATGATGCGACGCATCCCGAAGATCACGGCAAGCCCGAGCGAGATGAGGAGTATGAACGCGATGGATGTCGCCAGATCAAACAACAACCCGAATGCCTGGTTCATTGGTGCCCGTCTTTCGAAGGTGGGCTCATGGCTGGTGGGACCCTAGGTGGGCCCTCCAGCCCACGCTTCAGACTACGGAGTGAATTGCTGATTTGTATCTGGGTTTGCCACGAGATCGCAGGACCTCTGTTCGAACAGGGGTGCAACGGCGTCAATGGTCTCGATGATCTTGAAGCCGTTGGAACCGTCGGTAACAGCGATGCGTATCGGCGTGGTCACGTGGTGTGACGGCCCGTCTAGGACCACTTCACCACGTGGACTGGCGAAGGTCGCTCCCTTCTGAAGTTCGGCGATCACAGCTTCACGCTCGAACGTCCCGGCGCGTTCAACGGCTTCGGCCCACATGTGCCAGCCGTCCCATGTCGCGACCGCGAGATCCGTAATGTATGGATAGTCATCTCCGTACGCGGCATGCCAGGCTGTAACGAAATCGGCATTTGCCGACGAGTCGATCTCTTGGAAGTACGAGAACGCGACCGTAATGTTCTCTTGGGCGCCTGGATCGAGAGCGATCTGCTCGTTGCCGAGTCCAAATGTCGTCGAAACGATCTGCATGTCATCGCCCAGTCCGGCGGCAGCGAACTGCTTGTAGAACGAGATGTGTGCACCGCCAACTAGCAGGCTGAACACCACATCTGGATCGGCCGCCTGGAGATCGGTGAGCGTCGAGCCGAACTCTGCAACGTCAAGTGGGAAGAAGTCGACGCCCACGATCTCAGCACCGACGTCGGGTGCATAGGTCTTAACCCAGTCTGCCGAGATTTGACCATAGTTGTAGTCGGCTGCAACTATGTAGACGCGCGGTCCAATATTGTCGACGGCCCACCGGAGCAGTGGCTTGATCTGCTGAGTGGGAACCGTCCCGGTCACGAACGTATTGATGTCGCAGACCCCACCCTCGTAGATCACATTGTAGAAGTACAGCAGATCTGCGTCGTCAAACACGGGTCGGATCGCTTCGCGGGAAGCGCTGGTGATTCCTCCCTGGACGACGGCGAGGTCGCCTTCGGCTGCGAGGCGTTCTGCCCCCGTGATGTACTCGTTCTGGTCAGACTGCGAGTCCACTGCAACAAGCTCGAGCTGTCGACCTAGGACGCCGCCGTTTGCGTTGATGTCGGCGATGGCGAAGCTCGTTGCGTCTGTCATCGGTCCGCCGTAAATGTTGAGCGGGCCGGTTACATCAAGGATGCTTCCGACGCGAACCGGGCTGGTGTCCGCGGGTTGGGTGGTTGCCTGTGGCTCCGTCGTGTCCGCGATACCACTGCATGCAGCCGCAATGAGGCCTATGACAAGCACGAGGGCAATCCGATACGTGTTTCTGGTTTCTCGTTGGGTGTCTCGATGCCGGCTCATGGGTCCTCCTCGTTCATGCTCCTCGAACCACCAGGGCTCAATCAGGAATGTACGAGGGGGCCTCTAGCCAGAACACCCGCATTTGCAGGTTCGAGATCTGACGTATCAGATGAGCCGCTGTTGTCGAGCGATAGCCAACGCCTCGACCCGGTTGGTGGCGTGAAACTTGCGGAGAATGGCCTGTATGTAGCTTCGCACGGTGTTTTCTGCGAGAAAAAGTTCCTCGCCGATCTCTCGCGACGTCCCACCGAGCGCCATAACGCACAAAACGTCGTACTCGCGGGGCGTGAGCGGCTCGTAGATCCCACCGTCCCTCCCAAAGCGGAAAGTCTTCGCCCGAGTCTGGTGGGCGATCTCAGCAATAACCGTCTCGCCGTCAGCTACCCGGCGAAGCACCTCAACGAGATTGCTGGCGTCCTTGAAGATCACCGCCTTGGCGCCAGCATCGATGCATGCTTGCAGCGGTTCCGGCGCATCGAAGGCGGTGTGCACAACGATCTTCGACGATGGACTGGCGTCTGAGAGGAGTCCAACCAGATGTGGAGCGAAACAGCCACGAAGGTTCAAGTCAAGAACGACGATATCCGGGTGGGCGGATCTCGCGATTGTTAGAGCGTCGTCCGCCCTGGTCGCCGTGCCCACGATCTCTAGGTCGGGCTCTGGATCGAGGAGGTGGTGTAGACCGTCCAGGACCACTGGATGATCGTCGACGACGAGAACGCTACGACACCGCATCCGAACCTCTCGCGTGGCTCTGCGCGGTCGGAAGTTGGATCCGGAGTATCGTCCCCGATTCTTCTCCCTTGTGTACCCAGAAGGAGCCACCGGCCCTCTCTACGCGCCTCGCAACGGAGGCCAATCCGAGTCGGCTGTCGCTCCGGGGCACGGGGTCGATGGCCACTGTCTCGGGGATACCGATGCCGTCGTCCTGGATGACGATCACGAGCTCGGTCCCTTGTGATCGCACCGTAACGATCACGCGTTGTGCGTCCGCGTGCTGCTCGACATTGACGAGTGCTTGCCGCGTCGCCGATATGGCTGCACTCTCGGTGGCCGTTGAAAGTTCGGGCATTACACCTTGAATGACGAGGTGGCAGTCGATCGCGCTCCTGGCCGTCAGGTCGGCAATCTCCCCGTCGAGAGCGGCGAGGAACGCGTCAGAGTCGTCAGCCTCGGTGAGAGTGCTCAAGGCGGTTCTGAGTTGCTCCGACGCGGATTGAGCCTGGGTCTCGATGCGTGAGGCTAGCTGGCGCAGATCCTCATCGTCCGTGCTCTGGCCTTGCATCCGCCGCGCTGCGGCCCCGATACCGAAAAGGAGCTGTCCGATGTCGTCATGGAGGTCCATGGCCAGACGCTGACGCTCTGCGAGAAGCAGCCGGTCGGTGTGATGCTTTGTGCGCAGACTCAACGACATGACCGGTGCCACGGAGAGGGCGGTCGATTTGCACACGATCTTCGCTCGGTCACCGATCGTGCCAACCGACCTAATCCCCGCATACAGCAAGGCGATGAATTCGCCGCCGTGTTCGATGGGCACTGCGATCATGCCACCAAGACCCTCGGCGGCCACGACCTCAGCGAAGTGATTTGAGATACGTGGGTCTGACAGGTAGTCAGCCACGGAGATGAGTTTCCGTTGCTGAAGCGCGCGCCCACCGATACCCTGTCCCGGCGTCACTTGGACCCTGCGGAAGGCGTTGGTACGCGCTCCGGTAGTCCCGCTCATCGTCATCGAGCCGTTGCCATCGCTAATTGCAACAGCGACGAGCGCTACACCGATCGTCTTCGCAACGCCGTCAGCGATGTCTTGAGCCAGCTCGACCGAGTTGAGCAAGCCGGAGCCTTGCAGTGCTCGCTGGATGAAACTCTCGATACATCGGACCTCGTCGAGCATTTCTTCAGCTCTTAGTACAACTACGTGGGAGTCCATGGTTCCTATCCTCGTATGAACTCTACCTCTCGCCAGTTGGACCGTCGGGCGAAGCGGCTCCCCTCTAGAGTTCGACCCGCTCTTCTCGCCGACCCTAAACCCTTGGTGACGGCTTGAAGCCGCCGGCCAGTTGTTCGTAGGCGCGACCTGCACGAAGGAGAGTCGCTTCACCCCATGGCTTGGCGACCAATGACATGCCGACGGGAAGCCCGTCGCCCAGAGCGACGGGCAGCGTGAGATCCGGGTTGCCGGTCAGGTTGGACACGGTTGTGTTCGGGACCATTTCGAGCGCGCGCGCCACATACTCCTCGATCGGAGCATCGCTCGCAGGTATCTCCGTTGCCCGAATAGGCAGGGTCGGGTAGCAGAGCAGGTCATACTCATCGAACGCCGCGTTGATTGCCGCCCTGATCTTGGGCCTTACATTGCTTGCCCGGGCATAGGCACCGCCCCCTGTACGGTTGATCATGTACTCGCCGCACAGTATGACGAATTTTAGTGTTTGGGAGACCTGGTCGGCGTTTGTTTGCCAGCCACGGAGCGAATGTTCAATCTGTTCCGGGTCGTAGAGGCCCTGATAATTCATACCGTACCCGTTACCCCGAATCATTTGCCATGCTGCGCCGTCGGTCGCAATGACATTCCAGACATGGATGGCATCGCGGTGTTCTGGTATCGAGACGTTCGAGACGATGGCACCCGCCTCAGTGAGTCGGTGCGCGGATGCCTCCACAAGGGAATCGACTTCTTGCTCGCTCAGATCCTCCCATCCGAACCCTTCCTGAACAATACCGACCTTTAGGCCGTCAATGCCGTCGTCGAGTCCGTCAGCGTAATCGATGTCAGAGGGAGCGTTGGCCTGTCGGGGATCATTGCCATCTGGCCCTGCAATTGCCGTCAAGAACGTGGCCAGGTCGGTCACATTCATCGCTATGGGACCCAAATGGTCGATCGTGAACTCGATCGGATAGGCTCCGGTGTAGGGAACGAGACCGTACGTTGGCTTGAGGCCGACAGCACCACAGAACGACGCAGGCATCCGAATCGACCCACCCTGATCTCCGCCGATAGCCATGTCCACCTCACCCGCTGCGACGAGTGTGCCGCTACCACCCGATGAGCCACCGGACGTGCGCGTCGGGTCCCAAGGATTGCGAACTGGACCGGTGGCGGCCGTGTGACTCGCCCCGGAGAAGCAGAGATCCTCGCAAACGGACTTACCTACGATCTCGCCACCGGCTTCGAGAATCCGTGTAACCACCGTTGCGTCAACCGACGGCGTATAGCCCTCCACGATGCGCGATCCGTTCATCATCGGTACACCAGCGACGGCCGTATTGTCCTTGATGGCAAATGTCTTACCGTGAAGCGGACCTGAGTCAGTCTCCTTGATCGAGCAGCGCTGGTACCAAGCGCCCAGTTCGTTGTCCGCGTCATCTGGTCGATAACTCTGACGATCCGGTATGGACGGTCGTTGAGATTCGTAGAGACCGTCGACAATGTCGTACGAGCCAAGTGCGCCCTGGATTAGCGCCTGGAACGCCGTCAGGTGCTCACCACCTAGATTGAGGCCCCACTTATCGGAGATTCTCCTGAGTTCTTCAATCTCTGGTACTGGGATACCCACAACCAACCTCCTCGTACGGTCCAGGACCGTTTCCAGGCTACAGCGTGGGCTGCCTGGCTGGGTCCTGCGAATGCAGGTAATGCGTTGCCAATCAAAGCGAAGAGCATGGCCAATCAGCTGGGGTCCCTGGTTCGGCCTGTATGTGGTGACCGGTCGCTGAGGGCTTCGGCTCGTGACGTCGAGCTATAACCCACTGCTGTAGATGACGGGATTCGGGTAGAAGGGCGGCGTACGCTTCCAAACCTAAGCAACGGTTCCGCCGATGAATCGTCGGCGGGAAAGGAGTACGCCTGATGTTGAAGATAGTCACAGATGACGCTGATCGCGACGACCTGGCCGCCAGTCTCGATGAGCTGGTCGCTGAGGGGGCGTTACGGACGTTGATGGCCGGCCTCATAACGGGGTCGCTGGCTACGTTGCACGCCACACCGGGTTGGTTGACGAGGCCGGGCATCGTCTCGTGGTGCGTAACGGGAGGGCTGCGGAGCGGAGCGTGGTGACAGGTGCCGATGCGCTCACGATCCGGGCTCCTCGTGTCCATGACCGTCGGGAGGGTCACCGGTTCTCGTCCTACATTCTGCCCAAGTATGCACGTCGATCGCCGAAGGTTGGCGACGTGTTACCGGTCCTGTATCTGCGGGGCCTCTCGACGGGGGGTTTCGCCCCCGCGTTGGCCGAGTTCTTCGGTTCGGATGCTGGCCTGTCGGCAACGTCGATCGGTCGCCTCCTCGAGACGTGGGGTGACGAGTACACAGCGTTCGAGTCCCGGGACCTGTCCGGGTCAGACTTCGTGTATGTGTGGGCCGACGGGGTCCATTTCCGTATCCGATTGGAGGAGGACCGGCTGTGTTGTCTCGATGTGATCGGCGTGAAATCCGATGGCACCAGAGAACTCCTCGCCTGCCCGGATGGGTATCGCGAATCGACCGAGTCGTGGGCCGGGGTACTGCGGGACCTCAAGAACCGTGGCATGACCGCACCGGTGGTAGCGGTTGGTGACGGTGCGTTGGGGTTCTGGCCCGCACTTTCGGACGTGTTCCCCGAAACTGTTGAGCAGAGATGCTGGGTCCATTATGTCGACTTCGGGATTATGCGGACTTCACCGCTCACAGGCCCAGATCTCGCTGATATCGATGGAATCTCACCATTGGGTGTTCGACATAATCCTGGATCCCCTGCGCTGTGCGAGCACACCCGTCGCCGAGGTCGAAGCTGGTCTGGAGCGGTCTGCAGCGCTTACGGGGGGCTTTTTGCGAACGCGAGCGCAGCTCAATCCTCGCCGTCGGCCTCCGGTGCCCGATCGCGGGTCGCCGCGTTATGTCGGTTACCTCACCGTGAAACTGGCCAACCCACAAGGCAAAGGCACCCAAGTCGACATAATCCCGAAGTCGACATAATGAATTAAAGGGGTATCCACTTCGGTATAGTTGCCGGTCTGAATGTGGGCCAGCGCCCCGCTTTCGGCCCTGAATCGTCGTTTCTGTGGGAAGGGGGTATCCGGTTAGCTCCAGTGACCACAACATCTTGTTATCAGGGTCTCCCGCTCACGATGTCTTTGTAGGGGGCCGGGTCGGTGACCACCGCCTGCTCGAGGAGCCGGTAGAAGAGCAGGCCCCGCCGCTGGGACGTGCGGCGGTTGAAGCGGAAGGTGAACTCGTCCAAGTATGCGTCCAGGTGCTCAGGGCGGACCGCCCCCTGGTGGGTGCCGAGCAGCCAGCGCTTCAGCAGGGAGGCCACCCGGTGGACGGCCGGCATCGAGACGTGGGCGGGGTCCCCCGAGGCAGAGATGACGGTCTTCTTGCGGACGTACCCGTGGCTAGGAAGAGCGGCGTAGCCCTGCCAGCCGTCGGTGAGGATCGCCGAGCCCGGCTCAACCGAATCGGTGATGAAGGGAATCAGGCTGGCAGCCGAGCAGTCGGGGATCCTCCGCATCCGCACCCGGCCGAAGCCCCGGGGAGAGAGCACCTCGACTCCGATGACCACGATACCCTTCTTGGTGGTCTGGCGGCCGGAAACTCCCTGCTCTGGGCCACCCACGTAGGTCTCGTCCACCTCCACGTCCCCGGAGAGGAGATCCCGGCCTGGCCGCACCATGGCACGGCGGTACTTGTGGAGCATCATCCAGGCCGTCTGGTAGCTGCCCAGGCCGAGGGCCGACTGGAGTCCCAGAGCGGAGGCTCCGTGCTTCTGGCTGGTGATGTACCAGGCGGCGGCGAACCAGATAGTAGGCGGGATGCGGGTCTTGTCGAAGATGGTCCCGGCGGTCACCGTGGTCTGGTAGCCACAGGCCGTGCACATCCACCTGCCCCGGGAGGCCCGCCAGGCTTCCCGGTGACCGCACCTGGGACAGACGAAGCCCTCCGGCCACCGGAGTCTCTCGAGGTAGGCCAGGCAGACGTCATCGTCGGGGAACCACTTGAGGAAGCTCGACCACGTGCCCGGGTAGTCGACACCGGCTCGAGGGTGCTGGGAGGAGGACACAACATCTTGAGCCTACTGGAGCTAACCGGATACCCCCTTCTGTGGGATTCGGGCACGCTGACGGTCACCCAGAGGGCTCGGCGCCCCACTGCTGTACCGAAGTGGATACCCCTTATGAATTACATGCCGATATCGGCATGTTAGGCACAAAACCGTGAACATTCTCGACGCCCTACCCAAACGGCTCCACCGCTCAGCGAAAGCAGCGATCCACGAAACCTATCAGGCCGAGACCCGCAGCGACGCCGATACCGGTATCGACGACTTCGTCAGGGTCTACGGCGACAAGTATCCCAAAGCAGTCGCGAAGCTCACGAAGGACCGGGACGTGTTGTTGACGTTCTACGACTTCCCCGGCGCCCACTGGGTGCATCTACGAACCACGAACCCGATCGAGTCGACCTCTGCGACCGTAAGGGCAAGAACCAGAGTCACGAAAGGTGCAGGGAGCCGTCGCCGGGGCATGGTAATGGCTTACAAGCTCCTCGACGCCGCCCAAGACCGGTGGCGGAAAGTCAACAGCCCCGAACTCGTCTCACCTGTGCGAGCCGGCATCGAATTCAAAGACGGAAACCAGATCGTAAGGAGAACCGAAAGATCAAGGGACGCCGCATAAACACCCGACCCCATCCACAGGATTTGGCGATATCTCACCGAAACCCGTCACAAACTCAGACGCAAAACCATCAACAACACGCGATCGCGGGCGATAACCCGTCGCCTATCGGGCTACAGTCGTCGCCTATCGGGCACGCTCGGTGGACGGAGGTGCGAACGATGGCGAATATGGTCAGCTATGAGGAGACCCGGGCCGGGTTTCGAGTCGAAGTGCCTGATCTCT
>FXBF010000451.1_pt1 | contig 14111 bp, 11 predicted proteins | sample 5335321 | NCBI WGS metagenome assembly FXBF01 (sample SAMEA103928391, study PRJEB20085) | sediment metagenome | isolation source: sediment
TTAGCAGGTTGCTGAAAAACGATTTGTCACACCGGCAGAAGCCGGTGTCCAGAAATTCGATTCAGCGAATTCAGCAACTTGCTGGATGCCGGCTTTCGCCAGCATGACGAAATTGGATGTTTCAAGGACTTTTTCAGCAGCCTGTTAGGTGCTAAAAAATAGGTTTATGAATCCTTTCCAATAAATCAGAAACTGTTTTTAGCTGGTTTTCAATATTTTGTTTATCCCTTTCCAGCTCAGCGATGCGATCCCCAAGGCTATCCAAATTATTATGGATCTTTTTCAAAGCCTCAAGGTTACGATCAAGCGTGGCCTTGTGATCCCTGATTTGTATAAATACCGGTGACACAATAGCCTGAAACCAGTTTCTTGCACTATTGTTACATTCGCTAAAGATGTTGCGTGCCTGGCTGACAAGCGTGATGAAGAACTTCTTGATCACGAAGTGTTGTTCGGTCATGACCGTGACAGGGCTGTTACGGAATTCCTCTGCTTGATTCTCTAGTTTCTTTATTTCCAAGAAATAAGGCACCAGTGGCAAGGATGCTGGCTCCATCTTGGCCAATCCATACTCCGTGTGAAGTCGGTGATATATCCCATCAACCATCTTCTTTATTTCATCAGCCTGTTTCCTAACCTTTTCCATGCGAGAGACCGATCCTTGGAAAAAGGTGGCCATGCCGTTTTTCAGACCATGTGTTGTCCAGCTTCCGTGCATGTCGTGGCGCGCCTTTTTAATCAATTGGTCAATGCTTCCCATGCTTAAATGACCGAGCAATACCTTGGCTTGCTCGGAAAGGACTTTGCGTGTTACCCGAAAACCCTCGAGCTCCCTGTCATATTTTTGTTTTTCCCGGCGCATCTGGGCAACCATTTTTTTGATCGCATCCAGGTTTTTCCCGCCTAGTTGCTTGAGTTCAGATAGCTGTTTGTTTATATTCGCTAATTTTGATTCCAGCATTGCCTTGCTGCTTGCAACACGTCCGCTAATCTCGAACACGATCTTGCTGCGAATAATCTCATGTTTTGATGGAATAATGTCTTCGGCGAGCTTGGATTCGAGAGCGGGTAAACCGCTTTTCTTAAGCAGTGCGTCGTCCGCTTTGACCTTCCCGATCAGTCCCTTGGACGCGGATACCGGAAACAAGGATTCCTTATTGATATGCAGTGCACGGGATGTTTCCTCGATCTGTTTCGCAAGAGTTCTGTTGACGGCATCTTCATTATGCAACTCGTCCCACAGGGCATCAATTTTATTGAGCACCACAATTTGGCCGTTTCGCTTAGCATTTCTTGTGCCGCTAAGGTGGCTCTTCCAGACTTCCAGGTCGCTTCTCGTTACCCCTATATCGGCTGCCAACACGAAAAGAACAGCGTGCGCATTCGGCAGCATGCTAAGGGTCAGTTCGGGTTCGGCCCCCAGCGCATTCAGGCCCGGTGTATCCAGGATAACCAGGCCCTTTTTCAGCAGGGGGTGCGGATAGTTAATAATCGCATGACGCCATACAGGCACCTCAACCATTCCGTTCTCCGGTTTTGGCGAATCATTCCCCTGCAGCCGGGGGTCGTAAAGGCCAAGTTCCTCGGCTTCGCGTACATTGACCTTCTTGGTTTTGGTTACCTCCTGGAACGCTTCACGCACTTCATCAACCGAATTCGGCTTTAGGATATGTATCGTCGTCCAGTGAACCGGCGTATGTTTATATTCAGAAATTGTTAAAGCGGTCTTCCTGGTTTCAATCGGCAACAGCTTGATGCATGGACCGACCCCCTCGTCATAACGCAGTTCGGTTGGGCACATGGTGGTGCGTCCTGCCGTGGACGGCAACAGCCTCTGTTTGAAATCAGCGAAGAAAATCGCGTTCAGAAGTTCCGTTTTGCCGCGGGAAAACTCAGCTACCAGAGCTATCGTCAGCTTGTCTGAGTCTAGCTCCTTTATCAGCTCATAAACTCGTAAATCCTGTTCCCCGTCAACATGCTCTTGCTGCTCAACCCACGATTGATAGTTAGCAATGGCCGCACCGAGCTGGTCACGCCATTTTTTGTACATATTTAAACTTGTGGCGAAGCCGATAAATTTACTTTCTTCGGTTGCGACGAGTTTTTGCACTGCCTGCACCTGTAAGCGACGGAGCTGCGGTCAAGTAACGGACGTCTCCGGCATGGGAGACGCCGCGCAAGTAATGTATGGCTTCAGCAGACATGAGCTAATGCCAAATGTTCATAAAAAGAATGACTTATCTGTATTTCGTGCAAAAGTCAGGCCAAAACAGCCATTTCCTGGGAAGATAACGGCGAAAACACACGGGCATTCGAGAAGATTGAGGGAAGGGCGAGCGGTCATTTTGGCATATCGCCAAAAACGCCGTTTTTACGACGCACCACCCGCCGGATTCGGCTATCCGGCGATTGGCGGCATAGGTAAAGGAGGGAGGCCGCTTAAACGCGTCGGGCTATTTCCACAAATCCACGACAACGCCTTGCTCCCGCAAATGGTCGGCACGCATGCGGATAAAGCGCTGTAAACTGGGTTGGCGTTTGTAGGCCCTGGAGGCGGCGTAATCCAGCACCGACTGTACATGAAAGGCCTTGAGAAAGGCCTCAATGCGGATTGCCTCCTCGCCATCCACGAACAGGACAGCTGTCGGAACATATGCAATATTCAGCTCATCCGCCCATTTGCGGGCAGTGGTTTTTCTGCCGTCCAGCGTCACCACCGGGGCATTGCTCCAGCGATCCAGCTGAATGACTTTGAAACGCTTGACCTGTTCCAGGGTCGCGGCCTGCTTGAAGATGTTATTGTGCAGCCGATCGCATGAGGCGCAGTCTTTTTGTTCAAAGAACACCGCGATCGGTTTGTCAGGTTTAAGTTTGGCTAGATTATAGGGCGGCTTAGCGAAGAATGATTGTTTATGAAGCTTCCCGGCGGCCGGTGGGGGCGCGAGTTTGGCGTAGTATTCACGAAACGGCATTTTCTTTTCCTGTTTCTCGGCCACGTATTTCAGCGCCGCCAGAAATTGATGCGGAGGATAATAGCCGTTGATGCGCAGCACCGTCTCGTTTTGTTCGTTGAAAAACAATATCGTCGGCGTGAACCAAACTTTCAGATTGGCGGCGAATGTCTTTTCCGTAAATGCCTTGCCCGAGAAATCTGTCATATCACGGTCGCCCCACAGGTTGATCTCAATGGCGTCAAAGTGTTTCCGGGTATAATCGACAATATGTTTCTGGCTGAAGTTGTTGTTGAAAAGTTCGGCGCAGTAGGGACAACCCTTTTGGCCAAAGTAGATAAACAGGCGTTTTCCGTTCGCGGTGGCTTCACGCACATCCTCTCGAAGATCGAGAAATGAATTCTTGAACCAACCGGGAACCTCGACCTCGCCGACGCCGCGAAGTTCAGCCTTCTTCACAGCGCCCCATGCAGAGAAGGTGAGTAACAGCATGACAAGCGCCGTGAGTACTTTGAGCTTGATCATGGCGAGCTCCTGCAGCCTTTAACGTATAATAATATACTCAGTTGTATCCGGTAGAAAGACAACACAAGAAACAACACCTGTGCCGCAAAACGATACCGCCAGTCAACGACACTTGCACCTAATAATTCCAGGGTTATTTGGTCCCTGGGCCGCAACAGATAAAAACAATGCTACTGAAAGGCCGGCATTGCCAGCGCTGGAAACGCTCTTAGCCCGTGCAGAATCTTTGACACGGGCCTTGCCCGCGAGTTTCGAGGCTACGGTTTTTTCACTATTCGATATTAGCGCTGTGGATGACCAGGATATCCCGGTGGCCGCGGTAACACGCGTCCTCGACATGGGAGTCATTGATAAGGGCTGGTGGCTGCGCGCGGACCCGGTGCACCTGCATCCCGACCGCGATCGCCTAATTCTGACCGACAGCGGCATGCTCAACATCACGCAGGATGAGGCGAGCCGTTTGACCACGGAGATCATGGAGGTCTATGCGGCAGACGGCTGGCTGCTTAAAGCCCCGCGACCCGACCGCTGGTACCTCAAGCCGCGACGGACGCCGAGCATCACCACCACACCGCTGGCGAACGTGATCAACCGTGATATTCATCCTTATCTTCCACAAGGCAAGGATGGCGTGGCATGGCATGGCGTTCTTAACGAAATCCAGATCTTGTTGCACACGGCCAATACCAACGTAGAGCGTGAGCAGCAGGGTAAATTACCGGTCAACAGCCTCTGGTTCTGGGGCGGCGGCAAGCTGCCGCAGATGAAACCCGTCCAATGGACGCAGGTGTGGAGCGAGGAGTCGGTGAGCCTCGCGCTTGCGCGTCTGTCTGAAATCACGACCTCCGGCATGCCGGACAGCTTCGCGGCATGGCAAAGGCAAACGCAAAAACCCGGTGAACATCTGGTGGTATTGGATGGGGCGAGGAGTGCGGTGCAATACGGCGATCTAGAGGAATGGGCTGGGTTCATGGAAAAACTGGAACGCGACTGGATGATACCGTTGCTGGACGCCTTGAAAGACCAAACGCTTGCCGGCCTCTCTCTGTATTCTGATACCGGCAAGGGATATTGTTTGACATCCCGTCACGCGCGCCGCTGGTGGTGCCGTCGCCGGTCGCTATTCCATTATTACTGACTGTCAGCACCAAGTAATGAAACATCAGGGCAAAAAAATCTGCCGCCGGTCTGAGCAGCCGAATCAGAACGAGCGGATAAAAGATAACGGCCTGCCAAGCGACCTGCATCCGGTGTTGGCACGGATCTACCGCCTGCGCAACATGGTCACGGCGATAGAACTGGATCAGTCGCTTGAACGCCTGCTTCCGCCAACCCGCCTTAAAGACATGGAACGTGCCGTGGCGCTGCTGGCATCAATGATCCGTGAAGACAAGCGCGTTCTGATTGTGGCGGACTTTGACGCCGACGGCGCCACGAGCTGCGCCTTGGTGGTGCGGGCATTAAGGCAAATGGGCGCTACGGATGTCCGCTATGTGGTCCCCAACCGTTTTGAATACGGCTACGGTTTAACGCCGGAGATTGTGGCGCTGGCGGCACAACAGCACCCCGACTTGATTATCACCGTCGATAACGGTATCTCCAGCATCGATGGCGTACGGGAAGCGCACCGTCGTCGTATCAAGGTGCTGATTACGGACCATCATCTGCCGGGGGCGGCGCTTCCCGAGGCGGACGCCATTGTCAATCCCAACCAGCCGGACGACACCTTTCCCAGCAAACATCTCGCCGGCGTCGGCGTGGCGTTTTACCTCATGCTGGCCCTGCGCGCGCATCTGCGCGAAGCGGGCTGGTTTACCCACCGTGGCATCCCGGAACCGAATCTCGGGGTGCTGCTTGACCTCGTGGCCCTGGGCACCGTAGCGGACCTTGTGCCGCTGGATCACAACAACCGTATTCTGGTGGCGCAGGGTCTGGCGCGCATCAATTACGGCCGTGCCTACGTCGGCATTCGCGCGCTGCTGCGCGTGGCCGGCCGCGCACCCGGACGGCTCACCACCAGCGATCTTGGTTTTTGTGTTGCGCCGCGCCTGAACGCCGCCGGCCGGCTGGAAGACATGTCCCTCGGCATTGAGTGCCTGTTGACCGATGAAGCGCAGCCCGCCGCCCAGATGGCGGACAAGCTCGATCGTCTCAATCGGGAGCGCCGCGCGATTGAACAGGAAATGCAACGGCAGGCAATCAGTGCCGTCACATCGCTGCATATGGAGGATACCGGTCTGCCGAGGGGGGTATGCCTGTTTGATGAGTCCTGGCATCAGGGCGTGATCGGACTGGTGGCATCACGGGTCAAGGAGCAGACCCACCGGCCGGTGATTGCCTTTGCGCCCATTAGCGAAAACGAGATCAAAGGATCCGCCCGGTCTGTCCCGGGATTGCACATCCGGGATACGCTGGACACCCTCGCCGCCCGTCATCCGGAACTTTTACAAAAATTCGGAGGACACGCTATGGCAGCGGGTCTCACGCTGCGTCGTGAACATTACGACACATTCAGGAATGCGTTCAACAAAGAAGTCAGCGAGCGGATCTCAGAGGATGACTTGCAGGGAAAGGTGATGAGCGACGGGGAGCTCGCCGCCGATGACCTGAACTTGGCGCTTGCCGAGCTGCTGCGCAATGCCGGCCCATGGGGACAGGGGTTTCCGGAACCGGTGTTCGATGGCTGTTTTGACGTCGTCAACCGACGTGTCGTAGGGGGGAAGCACCTGAAGTTGATTCTACGCCCCGCGAATCATACAAAAACCGTTGATGCCATCGCCTTCAACGCCGTCGTATCGGGAAATCCACCGAGCCGGAATGTCGCTGGAGGAAAACGGCCACAGATTCACGCGGCCTATAGAATGGACGTCAACGAATATCAAGGCTCTCAGTCCCTGCAACTCATTATCGAGCACTTCGAACCCGTCCACTGAAAAAAAGCATTTGCAAGTGTACCCGCCGCCGCCGGCAGGGTAGTATTTCCGCAATGAAAACCCTGGAAGATTTCGTCGGCAACACGCCGCTCGTTAAACTGCAGCGCCTGCCAGGCCAAACGACCAATACGCTGTTCGCCAAACTGGAAGGCAACAACCCCGCCGGCTCGGTCAAGGACCGTCCGGCACTCAGCATGATCAAGCGCGCCGAGGAGCGCGGTGAGATCAAGCCCGGCGACACCCTGATCGAGGCCACCAGCGGCAATACCGGTATCGCGCTTGCCATGGTCGCGGCCATGAAAGGCTACCGGATGATTCTGATCATGCCGGAACACATGAGCGTCGAGCGGCGCGTCATCATGAAGGCCTTGGGCGCCGAGATCATTCTGGTGTCGCGCGAAGCCAGCATGGAAGGCGCGCGCGACCTGGCGCAGCAAATGCAATCGGAAGGCAAGGGAAAGGTGCTGGACCAGTTCGGCAATCCGGATAACCCCAGGTCCCACTACGAGGGCACGGGACCGGAGATCTGGCGCGACACCGAAGGCAAAATTACCCACTTTGTCAGTTCCATGGGCACGACCGGCACCATCATGGGGGCGGGAAAATTTTTCAAGGAAAAAAAGACCACCATCGAAATCGTGGGCGTCCAGCCGAAGGAGGGCGCCAGCATCCCCGGCATCCGCCGCTGGCCGGAGGCCTACCTGCCCAAGATCTACGACCCCGCCCGGGTTGACCGTTTCATGGATGTCTCACAGCAGGAGGCGGAGGACATGACGCGCCGGCTGGCGCGGGAGGAGGGCATCTTCTGCGGCACCTCTTCCGGCGGGGCGACATCCGCCGCGCTGCGTTTGTCGCAGGAAGTCGAGAATGCAGTGATCGTGGTAATTATCTGCGATCGCGGCGATCGTTATCTATCAACCGGCGTATTCCCCGATTGAAAAACGGCCCAACGCAAAGGCGCTAAGACGCGAAGAAAATGGAGATCAAAAAATTATTTCAAACCTTTGCGCCTTTGTGATGTACAGGGATGTACGAATGCCGCGAGCGCAGGACGATGCACAGGGACGTGCGAGTGTCGCGAGAAACAGGATGTTGACAGCGACCGCGCTGGAGCGGCCGGTGAATGTTTATATATGAACATACTGGTATTCGATATTGAAACCGTGCCTGATGTCGAGGCGGGCCGGCGGCTTTACGGGCTGAAAGGGCTGGGCGACAAGGATGTGGCGCGCGTGATGTTCCAGAAACGGCGTGAACAAACCGGTGATTCTGAATTCTTGCGCCACCACCATCACTGCATCGTTGCGATATCTACTGTGTTACGCCATGGGGACAACCTGCGCGTTTGGTCTCTGGGGGATACGGCTTCCGACGAAGCCGAACTCATCCGCCGGTTTTACGATGGGATCGACAAATACACGCCCACTCTGGTCTCCTGGAACGGCAGCGGATTCGATCTGCCGGTATTGCACTACCGCACATTGCTTCATGGCGTCTCCGCGCCGCGCTATTGGGAGATGGGAGACGGCGACCGCGAGTTCCGATGGAATAATTATTTGAACCGGTACCACGAACGCCATACCGACCTCATGGACGTACTCTCCGCCTACCAGACACGGGCCACGGCATCTCTTGATGACATCGCTGTGATGCTCGGTCTGCCGGGCAAGATGGGGCAAAGCGGGGCGGATGTCTGGAGACAGTACCGGGACGGCAAGCTGGAAAATATCCGCAATTACTGTGAGACCGACGCGCTGAATACGTATCTGATTTACCTTCGCTGGGAGCTGATACGGGGCAACCTGGATGAGGCCGGGTACGGGCGCGAGCAGCAACTGCTCCGGGAAACGCTCAAGGCGGCCGACAAACCTCATCTCAATGCGTTTCTTGCGGCCTGGAAGTAAAACTGGAATTCTTTTCGTGGCCACCATTTTTAACAACAAACGATCACACAAATCCGCCAGGAGCGGATTTGGACGCACGCAGTGCGCCCAGAGGGGGGGCGCCATGGACGGTGCGCCTCACAAATCCGCCGGAAGCGAGAAGCGGCACATGGATGTGCCGAATACGAAGCCGAGGATGCAAATTGGGTGCACGCAGGGCGCCCGCACGACCGGCGATGTCGCCATAGCCGCAATTGAATCCCTGAATTACGATGGAAGGGGAGTGGCGCATGTCGACGGGATGGCCGTCTTCATCGAAGGTGCGCTCCCCGGCGAGCGGGTGCGTTTTCGTTATCACAACAAGCGAAAAAATTACGCCACCGGCCGGGTGCAGGAGATTGTCTCACGGAGCCCGGCGCGGATTGAGCCGCCATGCCCGCATTTCGGCGTGTGCGGCGGATGCAGTTTGCAGCACCTGCGCGTGGAGGCGCAGCGGGAGGCGAAACAGCAAATCCTCCTGGAAAACCTGGAGCACATCGGACACCTCCGGCCTGACGCCCGGCTTTCGCCCATCGCCGGCCCGGCCTGGGGGTACCGCCGGCGTGCCCGCCTCGGCGTCCGGCTGGTCCCGAAAAAAGGCGGGGTTCTCGTAGGGTTCCGTGAAAGAAACCGGGCCTACGTCACCCCCCTCGATGCCTGCCGGGTGTTGGACCCGCGCGCCTCCGCTCTGCTGCCAACACTGCGCGACCTGGTGACGCACATGTCGCGCCCCGACCGTCTGCCGCAGATCGAGGTGGCGGCCGGGGATCATACCGTCGCCTTGGTGTTTCGCCATTTGGAGCCGCTGACCGAGAAAGATCTTTCGCTGCTGTGCGCCTTCGGTAAAAATCATGACGTACAAATACACCTTCAACCGGGCAACCCGGATTCCATTTCATTGTTATGGCCGGAACAGGCAACTCCACTCTCTTACCGGCTGCCGGATTTTGATATTGAAATACAGTTTCGCCCCACGGACTTTATTCAGGTCAACGACAAAGTGAATCAACAAATAGTCCACCGGGCGGTCACGCTGATCGAGCCGCAACCGGACGAACAGGTGCTGGACCTTTTCTGTGGGCTGGGCAATTTCACGCTACCGCTGGCGCGCCGCGCCGGTGGCGTGCTCGGGATCGATGTGGAAGCGGGGCTGATTGACGCGGCGCGGCGAAATGCCAATCTGAACAACCTCACCAACGCCGCGTTTCGTCAGGCAAATTTGTACGATTTACAAGCTACAGACCCGCCCTGGGGCGATTTTCAGTTCGACAAGCTGCTGCTGGACCCGCCGCGCAGCGGCGCCCTGGAAGTACTCAAATGCCTGCCTCCCAAGGGGCCGGAACGGATCGTCTATATTTCATGTTATCCCGCCACCCTCGCGCGGGACGGCGATTACCTCGTACATGTCCTCGGCTACCGCCTGGAGGCCGCCGGGACTCTGGACATGTTCCCTCAGACCAGCCATGTGGAATCCATGGCCTTGTTTGTAAAACCTTAAATATCATGTCGGCTCCGGATACGATGATCGAAGTGGATGTGTCCACGCAAAGGCTGATTCTGCGCGACAGTAGGGAAGAACCGACCATGGAAGCCCGGATATCCACGGCCCGAAAAGGGGTGGGCGAGCGGCTGTACAGTGAACGGACCCCGCGCGGGTTGCATGTCATCCGCGCCAAAATCGGCGCCGGGCTTCTGGCCAACGCGGTGCTTGTATCGCGCCGACCGACCGGCGAGATTTATTCCCCGCAATTGCGCGCCGTCTATCCCGAACGCGACTGGATCCTCACCCGCATCCTGTGGCTGAGCGGCCTGGAGCCCGGCAAAAACCGCCTCGGCGATGTGGACACCATGCGCCGTTATATCTACATACACGGTTGTCCGGATGACGATCCGGTGGGCGTGCCGGGTTCCCGCGGCTGTGTCAAAATGCGGAGCAGCGACATGATTAAATTATTTGACCTGGTGTTGCCGGGAACGCGGGTTTTGATCAAGGCTTAAAAATATGTCGCTTGGACCGGTAATGCTGGACCTGGCTGGAACCGGGTTGACACCGGAGGATCGCGAGCGCCTCCGGCATCCGCTGGTGGGCGGTGTTGTTCTGTTTTCCCGCAATTACCAGTCGCCGGAACAGGTGGAGGCCCTGGTGCGCGACATCCACGGCCTGAGGGAGCCGCAATTACTGGTGGGCGTGGACCAGGAAGGGGGGCGTGTGCAGCGCTTTCGTGAAGGGTTCACAACCTTGCCGCCGCCCCGACACTTGGGCAAGCTGTATGAGGAAAACCCCAAACGCGCCAAACGTCTGTCCCGGGCCTGCGGCTGGCTGATGGCCACGGAACTGCGCGCCGTGGATATTGATTTCAGTTTCGCCCCGGTCCTGGATCTGGACCGGGGTGTCAGCCAGATCATCGGAGACCGGGCGTTTCACGCAGACCCGGATGCAGTTACCGATCTGGCCCACGCTTACATGACCGGCATGTCGCAGGCCGGGATGGCCGCCACCGGCAAGCATTTTCCCGGCCACGGCGGTTGCGCCGCCGACTCGCACGTATCCCTGCCGGTGGATGAACGCGATTATGTCGATATCTACGCCGAAGATATCGTGCCGTTTGAACGCATGACCCACTTCGGCCTCGCCGCCATCATGCCCGCCTACGTCGTCTATCCACGCGTGGACCCTAATCCCGCCGGCTTCTCTCGCTATTGGCTGCGGGAAATCCTGCGCAAACAGATCGGCTTCCAGGGCGCAATCTTCAGCGACGACCTGTCCATGAAGGGCGCGAAAGGCGCCGGTGATGTTGTGGACCGAGCACGGGTGGCGCTCACAGCGGGTTGCGATATGGTGCTGGTATGCAACGATGCGACCGCCGCCGATCGCGTACTGGAAGAGCTGGGAACATATGATGATCCCGCCTCACACTTGCGGCTGGTGCGCATGCACGGCCGTTCCCATCCCGAGCGCATGAAATTGGCTGCGGATCAGACCTACCGGGACACGGTGCGCATGGTGTCCACGATCGTCTGAGACAATATAAATATTGATTCGTTTGACAAATGTTCGATAATAACGAATAACGTGATGCATCCGTTCATCTTGCTGGGGAGACAATCGTAAATTGGATCCATTACGACCGCTTAAAAAGCTGAAGCTGGAGAGTTTCAACAATCTCACCAAAACGCTGAGCTTCAATATCTACGATATTTGCTACGCGCACAGCGAGCAGGCGCAAAAGGAATACATCGCCTACACTGACGAGGCCTACAATGCCGAGCGTCTGACCGCCATCCTCACCGAGGTGGCGCAGATTATCGGTGCGAATATTCTTAATATTTCCCATCAGGACTACGATCCCGAGGGGGCGAGCGTCGCCATGCTGATCTCGGAACTTCCGATCCAGGAGGAACCGCTCAACCCCGAAGCCCCCGGCCCGTTATCGGGTACGACATACGCCGAAAAAGGTCGCAGCGCCCAAACGGTCAAACATCCTGAAATAAAGGAACCACTTCCAGATGTGGTCGTGGCGCATTTGGATAAAAGCCACATCACGGTACATACCTACCCGGAAAGCCATCCGGACAACGGCATCAGCACGTTCCGCGTGGACATCGACGTATCCACCTGCGGCAAGATATCGCCGCTGCGCGCGTTGAACTACCTGATCCACACGTTTGACTCGGACATCGTTACCATTGATTATCGTGTACGCGGCTTCACCCGTGATGTGCGCGGCACCAAGCACTACATCGATCACAAGATAAACTCCATCCAAAATTTTGTAGATAAACCCACGCTCAACCGCTATCAGGCCATCGATGTCAACGTATACCAGGAAAATATTTTCCATACCAAAATGATGCTCAAGGAATTCAAGCTCGATAATTATCTGTTCGGCGCCAATGAGGAGGACCTGACGCCTCAGGAGACCAAGGTCGTCACCCAACGCCTGAAGCATGAGATGGCGGAAATCTTTTACGGATCCAATATTGTACGGGTAAACTGAACCCTCGACACACAAAACACACTTTATGTGTGTTCTGCTTCATCCTGTTGCAACAAGTTAACAGTCGGTTAGGATAGTGCATGTTTTCCGAACCGCTGCCAGCTTTTGTCCATTGAGCCCCTCCATGAATCCCATGATGCGCGTCAGCGCCCCGGAATTGTCGGGGGAACTGGAATGGTTTAATACGTCTTTGCCGCTCAGCATGAAGGACTTGCGGGGCCGGATTGTGATCCTGGATTTCTGGACCTACTGTTGTATTAACTGCATGCATGTCCTGCCGGACCTGCGTTACCTGGAAGTAAAATACCCTGATTGCCTTGTCGTGATCGGTCTTCATTCCCCCAAGTTCCCAAACGAAAAAGTGGGCGAACATGTGCAGAAGGCCATCAACCGCTATGACATCCGTCATCCCGTGGCCCACGATCCGGAATTTCGCATGTGGCGCGAGTACGGCGTACGCGCCTGGCCGTCGCTCGCGGTCATTGATCCCGAGGGCTATATCACAGTCATGCTGTCGGGAGAGGGCAACCGGCAACAACTGGACCGGCTTATCCAGCAACTGATCGAAGAAGGGGAACGGGCCGGGACGCTGCGACGCGCAACGCTTCCGCCAGCCCTCCAACCGGAACCCGAGACGACACTTAGGTTTCCCGGGAAAGTCCATTGCTTTAACAACAGGCTGGCGATCAGCGACAGCGGCCACCACCGGGTGCTCATTAGCGACTTTTCCGGGAAAATTGAAAAAATATATGGGGACGGCGAACCGGCGCTGATCGATGGTAGGGGTACACAGGCGCGTTTCCGCGACCCGCAGGGGCTGGTCTCCGTGGACACAACCCTGTATGTGACCGACACCGGCAATCACGCACTTCGCGCTATCGACCTGACGACCGATACCGTCCGTACCATCGCCGGCACGGGCGAACAGGGGAGATCCCCCGGTAGGTACTTCGAAACTCCTTTAACAACATCGCTTAACTCACCATGGGATATTGCTTTTTATAACGGTCATCTTTTGATCGCCATGGCAGGACCGCATCAGATCTGGCACATGGATCTGGCCCTCGATACCCTCGGCGTGTTTGCCGGTTCCGGGCGCGAGGACATCATAGACGGGGAATCGCACACGGCGGCCTTCGCCCAGCCGTCTGGGTTGGCCGTAGATCACGATCAGCTCTACGTCGCGGATTCGGAAACCTCCGCCATCCGCCGGATTAATCTCCATGACAAAACCGTCACCACGCTCGTGGGTAAGGGGTTGTTTGAATTTGGCGACCGAGATGGCGTCAGCCGCGACGCCAGACTGCAACATCCGCTCGGCGTGGCCGCAGACCTGGGACGTCATTGCCTGTGGATCGCAGATACTTATAATAATAAAATCAAGAAATTGGAAACTTATTCTAAATCAATTTATAGCTTCTCAACGTCCGGGAATGTCGTGGAGCCCGGCGGACTCGCCCTATGCGGCGATATATTGTGGGTCGCCAACACCAACGCCCACCAGCTCCTGCGGGTAGATTTAACCAAAGCAACCAGCGAGCCTGTGGAGATCCATGCCTGAATTCAACGCCGCCTGCAGGATATGCCCGCGCCTGGCAAACCATCTCGACCAGGTGCGTGACAGGCACCCCGGTTATCACGCCGGCCCGGTCGCACCCTTCGGCGACCCCGATGCCAGGTTGTTGATTATCGGGCTTGCCCCCGGTATGCACGGGGCCAACCGCACCGGCCGCCCGTTTACCGGCGATCACGCGGGTATCCTGCTGTACCGAACGCTCCACG
>FXBF010000452.1_pt1 | contig 14104 bp, 13 predicted proteins | sample 5335321 | NCBI WGS metagenome assembly FXBF01 (sample SAMEA103928391, study PRJEB20085) | sediment metagenome | isolation source: sediment
TGTGATTGAAAAATTACTTGAATGTAGCTGGCAACGTTAATTGATCAGAGCTTCCCTAACTTAGAAAAATCTCGCGTGATAGTACGCGAGACACTTGTTAAACAAGATTATGTTGACTGCATCGTGCAGCTTTCAGGGCAACTGTTCGCTAACACCCAGATTCCCTGCTCACTGTGGTTTCTGTCGAAGGACCGTGACGGCAAGAACGGCTACCGCAAGCGTAAGGGTGAAATCCTGTTTATCGATGGCCGCAAGCTCGGTGCGCTGATTCCGGGAAGCCGCAAGCAGAAACAGCTATCAGAAGATGAATTGGAGAAAATCGCATCGGTTTATCGGGTCTTTAAGAGTGGCAATGTACCAGAAGAGATCGCGGGTTTCTGCAAAGTAGCTACGTTGGATGACGTTAGGAATTACAATTATGCATTGACGCCTGGACGATATGTTGGGACTGAGGAGCCAGAGGATGAGGATGAGCCATTTGATGTGAGGATGCCTCTGTTGCTAGAAAAGTTGGGGTCGGAATTCGAAAAGTCAAATAGCCTTGAAGAAGCGATCCGTGAGGGACTACGGAGTGTTGGATATGAAACGTAACTCATCATGGGAGACAGTTAGCCTTGATGATGTGGCAAAGGAAGTTACGGTTGGATATGTAGGTCCTATGACACATGAATACTGTTCTGATGGCATCCCCTTCTTGAGGTCTAAAAATGTTAAGCCATATCTAATTGATCAAGTCGACATCCGGTATATCGGTCGCGAGTTCCACCAGAGAATCAGAAAGTCACGATTGTCTCCCGGAGACGTTGTAATTGTTCGTACAGGGAATCCTGGTATAACAGCTATAATCCCCGACTGGCTTGAAGAAGCAAACTGTTCCGATCTAGTTATCGTTCGTCCTGGAAACAGATTAAATTCGAAATATTTTGTCTATTTCATGAATGCCATAGCTCGACACCAAGTCGATGCCCACATAGTGGGGGCTGTACAACAACATTTTAATGTCGGTTCTGCGAAGACGCTTCAAGTTTCATTACCCTCGATTAGTGAGCAACAGCGCATAGTTAGTGTGCTCGGTGCCCTCGATGACAAAATTGAAATTAACCGCGAGATGAATCACACGCTGGAAGCGACGGCCCAGGCGATTTTCAAGTCGTGGTTCCTGGACTTTGATCCTGTCACCGCCAAGGCCGAAGGCCGTCAGCCCTATGGTATGACTGCCGATACCGCTGCATTATTTCCGGCGCACTTCGTGGAAAGTGACATGGGACCTATTCCGGAGGGATGGAACGTAAGCTCAATTGCGGATCTTGCCCGATATGTTAACGGGAAGAACTTCACCAAGAATGCTACTGGATCAGGGAGGATGGTTATCAGGATTGCTGAGTTGAATTCTGGTCCAGGTGCGTCAACAGTGTATAACGAGGTTGAAGCGAACGAGGAGAATACTGCATATCCGGGGGATCTGTTGTTTTCATGGTCTGGCTCACTTGATGTATATCGGTGGCATCAAGATGAGGCGCTTGTAAACCAGCATATATTCAAGGTGATCCCACAGGAGTTCCCACAGTGGTTTGTCTATTTCCAGTTGCGGGAGGCCATTTCATTTTTCCAGGGCATCGCTGCTGATAAGGCCACAACAATGGGGCATATTAAACGCGAGCACTTGTCACAGGCTAAACTGGTGTTGCCACCAGCTGAATTAATAGCCGCTATGGATGGTGTGGTTAAGCCTATGTATCAGCGGATACATCAGAATGAGGGGGAATCGATAACTCTTGCTAGTATCAGGGATTCTCTCCTCCCCAGATTACTCTCCGGGGAAATCCGGGTAGAGCAAGCTGAGCAAGTGGCGGAGGAAATCACATGAGAATCAGCCGCCTGCAAATCAAAAATTTCCGCTCGCTGAAAACACTGGATATCAAGTTGCCGCAAATTTGTGCCCTGGTCGGCCCAAACAACTGTGGTAAGAGCAATATCCTCCTCGCCTTATATCGGGTGCTTGCCCGCGATTGGGTAACAGTGAAGAATTTCTCCGAGAATGACGTATATTGCCGGGATCCGGATCTGGATATCAGCATTGAAGCGGCTCTCGATCCTCCACCCCAATACAAGGCATTCAAATTTGCTGATCCCGTGGATATCCCCAGGATTGGGTTCGAGTATTCGCGATACAAGGTGGGTGAAAAGAAAGGGCGTCGTCGTCTGGAGCAAACTTGCTCCAAACTGGATGGCAAACCGGTTCAGGTACTCAAAGAAGCTCCCCGCAAAGGGAAGGCGCATCAATATCAGCCTTTACTTGGTATTCCATCTGATGTGCGCGATCAAATCCCGCTGATCTACATTGGGACCCATCGTCCTATTAAGGATCACCTGCCAGCGGCAAGAAATTCTCTATTACGCCCGTTGTTGGAGGACATCGACCGAGATCTTCATGATCCTGGCAATCTGGTAACAATACATAACGAAAAAGGTGAAGAAGTCCAGATACCTCGCGCCGATCGATATCGTGCGCTGATGGATGAAATTCTCGGTCTACTACGAACGGATGAATTTTCTGCCCTCGAAAAGGCAATCAAGGATGAGGCATTACGTCAGCTTGGTTTCGACCCTGATGCAGATACCGACGCGCTCGATTTCTTTTTCTCCCCATTTGATACGATGGACTTCTATCGGGGTCTTGATCTGTGTGTGCGCGAAGGGGACTTCGTCGTCAGCGCTACTGAATTGGGAGAAGGCATCCAGAATGCCCTGGTACTGGCCATTCTTCAGGCATTCGAGGCGCGGCGCAAGCAGGGCGCGATTCTGCTCATTGAAGAACCCGAAATGTTTCTGCATCCGCAGAAACAACGCTCACTGAACAAGACTCTCCGCGAAATCGGCAAAACGAACCAGGTCATATACACGACGCACTCACCCCATTTTGTTTCTGTCCCTGACTATGACGAGGTGCTGATTGTCCGTAAGAGTGATAACAACACCTATGTAACAGTTACAGATCTACCAATTAATGATAATCGTCGAGAGAAACTGCGCAAGGAGCTTGATCCGGAACGGAACGAGTTGTTCTTTGCCACACGGTTGCTTCTTGTAGAGGGCGACACAGAGAAGCTGGCTTTTCCGGAGTATGCAAAGCGCCTTGGGTTTGACATTGATCGGGCAGGCGCCACGATTGTCGAAGTCGGCGGTAAAAAAAGCCTGCTGGAATTTGCCAGGATCTCCCAGTCCTTCAATATTCCTACTGGCATTGTGTATGACAAGGATGCAAGCGATTTTCGCGATCATCGCGATGATGAGCAGGCATACAACGATGAATTGGATTCCATGGCGGGGAATGGCGACAACATGTATACGTGGCAGTTCATTGAGAACTACGAGACTGAGTTACGTGCTGCACTTGGCGATGAAATGTGGCAAAAGAAATGTCAGCAGTATGGCGAGGTTGCTCGTAAGTCGAAGCCAATTCGCGCGCGGATGATTGCTTCAGATGAAGGCGCGCCTATACCTGATAAGGTAAAGGACATACTCTCGTGGCTTGGCAATGGTAATGATCCACGGTTATCCCAGGTTGAGGATGCGGCATGAGTCACCGGGTAACAGAACTGCATTGCATTATGCCTATCGCCAATATTCCGTCGGTGTTAGAACATGGGTTGTTGTCCCATGAGCGTGTATGCAGGTTGCCTCATACGGATGTGTCGATGGGAGATGTGCAGGATCGCCGTGACAAAGTACGTGTGCCCGGTGGTTTACGGTTACATCAGTATGCGAATCTGTATTTCGATGCTCGTAACCCCATGATGTCTAGAAGAAGAAATATGGTAAATTCATTGTGTGTGCTTAGGTATTCAGTTCAGGTTTTGCAGTTAGACGGTGCAATTATTACTGACCAAAATGCGGCAAGCAGATATGTTGCATTTTGGCCGCCGTCATCTATCAACATGCTGGACTTTGATCTGATTTTTGCCGAAGATTGGACGCATAATGACGACCAGATAGCGTACTGGCGACACAAGTCAATTAAATGTGCCGAAGTGCTTGTTCCAAATACAATAAACTGCGACTATTTGACTGACGCATATGTGGTTAATGAAGATGCACAAAACCAGTTACTAAGCCACAATTTTGGGTATCAGATTGAGATCAATCCACACATATTCTTTCGATGAGAACAATCATGATTGACGTAAAAATTGGTGATATGTTCGAAAGCCCGGTTAGGACGCTGGTCAACACGGTGAATACGGTCGGTATCATGGGCAAGGGCATTGCGCAGGCGTTCAAGAAGCGCTTTCCGGAGATGTTCGAAGACTACGCTAGACGTTGCGAGCAGGGTTTGGTGGAACCCGGTATTCCCTATCTTTATAAAGATATGCTGGGTACATCAATTATCAATTTTCCAACAAAGAAGCACTGGCGCTCGCCATCACGGCTCGCGGATATCGAGAGAGGTCTGGATATTATTCTGGAGAAGTATCGAGAGTGGGGGATCGAGTCGATTGCATTCCCTCCACTGGGTTGTGGCAACGGCGGCCTTGATTGGGAGGTTGTCGGGCCAATCATATATCAAAAACTGTTAAAACTGGATATTCCTGTGGAGATCTATGCGCCATTCGGAACGTCTCAGAAACAACTTTCAGCCGATTTCTTGGGTAGGAATGTTTCCCATAACGGCGCTATTAAAGGGCATCGGCACAAGAAACTCAACGTAGGCTGGGTTGCCGTGTTGGATGTTCTTGCTCAGTTGGAAAAGCAGCCCTATGCGAACCCGGTGGGTCGAATCATTTTTCAGAAGATTTGCTACATAATGACCGAACAAGGTGTGGAGACGGGCTTCAATTTTCGGCAGGGTAGCTACGGACCATTCGCACCGGAGATCAAAGAGGCCTTAAGTGTTTTTGCAAATGCAAACCTGGTTCAGGAACAGCAATTGGGCAGGATGACCGCATTGCATACAGGTAGTGAATATCAATCTGTACGAAAGAAGTTTGAGGATCAGTTGGCCCCGCTGCAGAGGAAGATCGATAAAACGGTTGATCTATTCAGTCGCATTAAGAGTACGGACCAGGCTGAAGAGGTGACAACAGTCCTATATGCGGCGCGAAAACTCAAACAGGTCAGAAAGGCGAAATCGGTTAGTGAGCAGGATTTGTATGACTACATACTCGACTGGAAGCGCGCTTGGAACAGTGACGAAAAGCGTGCTGCAATCGCCTCATCGATTCGTAATCTGGAGATGCTGGGATGGATGCGCCTGCAATATAGTGAATCGTTGCCTGAAGCCGGCGAATTCGCCTAAGTACAGGCCAATTAGCTCTAATGTCCCGGCGTGGCACGGAAACCGAGTTCGAGCTGACCACCATCGAGCGCTTGATCCAGCAGAAATACGAGTACACTCACGGTGAAGAAATCGAGCGCGACCACGAAGAAGTGGTGTTGCGTAATGTCCTGAAGTCTCGCCTTACAAGCCGTTACCCCGATTTACCCGAAGACAGTATCGACGAGACAGTCGCCCGGCTGGTACGGCCCGAGGGTGTGGATACCCTGCGGCGCAACAAGCAGTTTCACCAGGATCTGACCAAGGGATTCGAGGTCAAGGTTGACCGAGGTGATGGCCGGGTCGAATACCAGCATGTGTATGGTATCGACTGGGACGAACCCGGAAACAATGACTTCCGGGTGGTGAACCAACTACCCATTCGTGGTCAGAATGACCGTCGTCCCGATGTCATCGTGTTCATCAACGGCCTGCCCCTGGTGGTTTTTGAGTTGAAAAACCCCTACGCGATCAAGCCTTCGGTCGAGGATGCGCTTAACCAGATTGGTCACTATCGCAACGATATTCCCCCGCTGCGTGCCAAGGAGAGCGAAGCGAGGGCACGTAGCACGAGGTAGGCGCGCGTCGACGGGCGAAGCAGGAGACGCATCGCGCCGTAGAGCCATTGTGGGAGCATTGATGCTGCGCGGTGTGCAGTATCGTTGCGGACGCAGGGCAGCCGAGGGCGATGCAGGCGGAGCCTGACGTCGCATAGATGCGCCGAGACCGAGGGCGCGAAGGAGACTTGGATGTCCCGTCGCGCATACTGAGGACCGGCGCACGCCAGAGCTCTTCGAGTTCAATGCCCTGACGGTGGTCTCGGATGGCATTACCACACTGCATGGCATGTGGACCGCTAGCCAGGAATGGTATGCGCCCTGGAAATCCATCGATGGCTTCAATATAGAGGCCAACACTACCGGCAGCATGAAGACCCTGATTGAGGGGTTGTTCGACAAGGAACGGTTACTGGCCTACGTGCAGGATTTCATCCTGTTCGAGGTGGCCAACGAGAAAATCACCAAGAAAGGCGCCAAATATCACCAGTTCTTTGCAGTACGCACCGCCGCCGAGAAGACGATTGAGACCGTTACTGCAGGCACGGACAAGCGCATTGGTGTGATCTGGCACACTACAGGCTCCGGTAAGTCGCTATCCATGGCCTTTCTGGTGGGTATTCTACGTCAGCGTCCTGAGCTGGAAAATCCGACCTTTGTATTGCAAGTGGACCGTACTGATCTCGATAACCAGCTTCACGATCAGTTTATTGCCGCACGAGGGTTGGTAGGGGAGGTAAAACATGCCGACAGCGTCGACAAGTTGCGTGATTTGCTTCAGACGGAAGGCGGCGAAGTCGTTTTCACAACCATCGAGAAATTCCGGCTCAAGAGTGATACCAACGGCGTTACGGAGATTGAGCATCCCGTATTGTCCGAACGCTCTAATGTCATCATCATCGCTGATGAGGCACACCGCAGCCAGTACGGTTTTCTGCAGGGGTATGCGCGTTATCTGGCCGAGGCCCTCCCGAATGCAAGGCGCATCGGGTTCACCGGCACCCCGGTCAGCTTTTCCAATGCCGACACTGCTGAGGTATTCGGGGATGTCATTCATACCTATGACATCAAGCAGTCACAGGAAGATAAGGCTACCGTTCCGATCTTCTATGAACCACGCCAGATCAGGCTGCAACTGAATCATCAGGATATCGATGCTGCGCTGGAAGAGATTACCAACGTTGTTGAAGTCGATGAGCTGGACCGCAAGAAGAGTAAATGGGCAGCTCTCGCACAAGCCGCTGGCGCTAAAGAGCGCATGACGGAACTGGCCGGGGATCTACTGGACCACTTCAAGCAACGAACTGCAACGCTGGATGGTAAGGCGATGGTCGTTTGCATGACTCGGGAAAACTGTGTCCGTTTGTATGATGCGCTTACGTCATTGCCGGATTGTCCTGAGACCAAGGTGATCATGACCGGTGATTTGGGTAAGGACCCTCAAGAATGGAGTCAGGCTGGGCATCTGACTACCAAGATGCAGCGGGATGCCATCAAGCAGCGCATGGTTGACCCGGATGATCCACTCAAGATCGTCATCGTCTGCGACATGTGGCTGACCGGGACGGATATTCCCTGTCTGCATACACTCTATGTCGACAAGCCGATGAAAGGACACAACATGATCCAGGCTATATCCCGCGTGAACCGTGTCTTCAGGGATAAACCACATGGCCTGATCGTGGATTATATTGGCATCGGGGATGAGCTACGCGAGGCCACTGCCAAGTACACCCAGGGTGGTGGACGGGGCGAGCCTGCACCATCGCTGGATGATGAGGCAAAGCCGGTATTTCTCCAATGCCTGGCAGAAGTTCGAAAACTCCTACCCGAGGATATCGACTATGGCGATTGGCGGCGCTTGTCACACATCGAGCTGGAAGATCGCTATGCCCTGGTATTCGGGACGCTAACCGATGACGAGGAACTTCGAGATCTCTACCTGCAGGCCGAGCACAGGCTGACCCAGGCTTATTTGCTGGTCAAGCATCTGGATGACTGCCGCCCCTACGCGGATGAGATTATTTTTTACCAGCGGGTCCGCAAGCAGCTCATCAAGGCCATGCCGGGGAAGAAGGAAACACGGGAGCTGGAGCATGCCGTACGCGACCTGGTCGACGACAGCGTGGAGTCCGAAGGGGTTATCGATATATTCGAATCCGCTGGCATTGAAAAGCCGGACCTGTCCATCCTCGATGACGCCTTTCTACAGACCTTCAAGGACAAGCCCCACCAGAATTTGCGCCTGAAGCTACTGGAAAAACTCATCCGGGATGAAATCGAGCTTCATCACGAACGCAATTTGGCGAAGGCAAAGAGCTTCCGGGATCTGCTGGAGGAAACCCTGCGTAAATACCACAATCGCCTGATTGATGCGGCAGCGGTCATTAAAGCGATGATCGAAATGCGGAAGGAATGGGAAGCGGACCGGGACCGTGCGGCGAAACTGGGTCTGGAGGACGAGGAGCTAGCCTTCTATGACGCCATCGCCGAAAACTACGAGGACATTTACGGGAATGAGCTGCTGTCCGGGATCGTGCACGATGTGGTTCAGACAATCAAACGAAATCTAAAAGTCGACTGGACAGAGCCACATCGGGATGACATTAAAGCAACCATTCGAGCATCAATCAAGCGGGTTCTGAGAAAGCGCAAGGTCAAAACCGATGACCTGGAACCGTTCATCAAATACATTATGGATCAAGCAGAAGCGTTGTACGGAAATTGGCCGATGGTGGCGTAACCGAGGAGATAGGTTGTGATGTGGAGTTACAGGCGGAGAGATGATGAGAATATGAATTCTCTTCCCGTGCCGGAATGGGCGGTGGATAAACCCGCATGGCTAAGGCTAGAAGATCAGCTCGCTTGGTATGATTCTAAAAGCACTCATTGCCAGCGTTGGTATAAGCGTCTCAAATTTATTCAGATAGCACTGGCGGTTGGTATTCCTGTAGCAAGCCACCTAGAACCGTCTGTTGCTAAATGGGTTACCTCGATTGCTGGCGCATTGATTGCAGTTCTCGAAAGTGTGCAGCACATGAATCAATACTCAACGCTGTGGGTTATGTACCGCTCGACTACAGAGCGCCTCAAGCACGAAAAGTTCTTGTCACTCTCTAGTGCTGGGCCATACACGGATTTGCTGGATGCCGAAAGACTTATTGTGTTGGCGGAGCGTGTAGAAGAGCACGTGTCAAGTGAGCATGCTAACTGGTTCAACGAGATGAATAGAGCGGTTCGGGAAAAGAAGCAGGGTGAGTAATGGCCGAATCAATTCACTCTATAGATATACAGATTGGCCCGATATGTCTTGAGTCACCAATCCTTTTCCCTTCCGTATCCTCAGTCAAGACTGCACTTGCACCACTTGATTATGTGCGCGTGCTTAATGCCCTGATAGGATTAAATGGCCAATACCTGGTTTCAGCCTACGACCTTTGTTCAATGAACGATTCTGAGCAGAAGGCGATTATTGTAGAACTCAGTACCGCTATTGCGGCGGGCGCAGTGGTGCTAATGGATTCTGGTAATTACGAGAGCTATTGGAAAAATGACCAGTCGGATTGGGCACAAGAACGGTTCCACCATGCACTACAGAAGTTTCCGTGCTCTCTTGCGTTTGGATTTGATGAACAGAACCCGCCTGAAGATATTGATTCACATGTTAGTTTAGTTTGTGAACGCTACAGTCAGGACCAGGGATCGGCCGCTTCGGCAGCGATAATCCCTATTATCCATGGGCGTCCGGAGGACCTGCCACTCCTCTGCTCATTGGTTGCAATGGAGTCAGGGGTACAAATGTTAGCTGTTCCAGAACGTAGGTTAGGGAACGGCGTGTTTGATCGTGCAAGGTCCGTCGCGTCTATTCGTGAGGCTCTTGATAAAACGGGTCGACATATTGGGCTCCATTTATTGGGGACTGGTAATCCGATCTCACTAACAATATTCGCTATAGCTGGAGCAAATAGTTTCGACGGTTTGGAATGGTGTCAGACGGTGGTCGATCACGACACAGGTCTTCTCCATCATTTGTCGCAGGTAGAGTTCTTTAGGAGTCAGACAACGTGGGGAGATAGCGACCTACCGTTCCATCCAAAGACGCTCGCACATAACCTGGAGTTTCTATCTGATTGGATGCGACGCTTGAAGTCGGCACTTCGGAGCTCAGAAGAATTTGATTTCTGCCGTTTGAATTTCCCAAGAAATATATTCAACCAGTGTGCCGATACATTGAAGTGGGATAGGTGACTCAGCATGAATATCAACGCTATTGATAGAACTATCCGGGCTATGTGTAAGGAAGTAGATTCGATGAAGTCGAGGCGTATATCATGGGAAAATCGTACAGAAAAAGACTTGCTTTATGATTCGGTAGTTTGTGTTTTTAGCAGCCAAATGATATTCGAGGTAGCCATCGCAGCAGCGGATCGTTTAAAAGCTGTAGGATTGTTACATCGAGTAAGGATTGTTGGAGCGCAGTTAGAGTATGAGCATCTAGTTCGGGAGACACTAAATTATCCGCTAGAGGTTACAATCCATGGTCGGCAGCGCCAAACGATGGTGCGTTTCCGTAATCGGCTACCAGCTTTGCTTGCCGAGACAGTCAGGAACATATATGGGAGTGGTACTACGCTCAAGAAAATTATTCGTACAGCAGCATCGCCTCAACATGCGCGCGAGCTACTCATTGATGTAGTGGCAGGCTTTGGTCCTAAGCAAGCAAGTTTGTATATGCGCAGAATAGGATACAGCGATGATTTTGCAGTGCTGGATACGCATGTGCTGGATTATTTGAGGCTTTCTCAGGGCTTTGAGGTAAAGCCTGGATTGTTATCCCGCCTTACAAGTTATGAACGAATTGAAGCGGAGTTCCAACATATAGCGAGGCAGTTTGGCTACGCAGTAGGTTGTGTTGATCTCGCAACCTGGGTAACCATGCGAGCGGCAAAGCTTGAGTATGGGCGATGAGCATAGTGAATCTCGTTTCCGGTGGTCTTGATTCAACACTTGTTGGTGTGCTGGCGAAGGAAGTGGGAGCGCCCGTCTTTCCATTGTTTGTAAACTATGGGCAAAAGGCGGTTGAGCGCGAATGGAGGGCGTGTCAGACAGTTCATGAGAAATTGGAATTACCTGTACCTAAGCGCATGGATCTTGGAGGTTTTGGTAAGATAATATTGTCCGGCCTTACCTCACCGGAAAAGCATGTCAAGGATGAAGCATTCACGCCAGGCAGGAACTTACTTTTTTTGGTAGCAGGTGGAGCGTATGCTTCTCAAAATGGCGCTGATGGTGTGGCTATTGGCTTGTTGGCAGAGCGATACAGTTTGTTTCCGGATCAGAGGAGTATTTTTCTTTTAGATGCGGAGCGTGCCATTGAGGCTGCTATAGGTAAACGGATTCAAGTTACAGCGCCATTGATGGATTTCAGTAAATCCGAAGTTCTGGCCTTGGCCAACGAGAAGGGAATTGCGGGTACATACTCTTGCCATGCGGGCACAGAGAAGCCATGTGGTGAATGTATTTCTTGCCTTGAAATAGCGGGTAACGTGTCATGAGAGGAGGATTGTATGGGTGGTAGTTACGGTGGAGGGCTGTCGACATCAGACCTGCAGAAACTAACAGAAAGCGCAAAAGAGAAGCTTCGTGGAGCCAATGTAGAAGGTAATCGTCACATATTTATAAGTTTCGCGTACGAGGACGTGAATGAGGAGAACCTTCTGCGCGGGCAGTCAAAAAATGAGAAGACTGACCTAGAATTCGATGATTACTCGGTCAAAGAAGCTTTTGATAGCAAGAATGCAAATTACATAAAACGCCAGATCAGGGAAAAGATAGACAGGGTGTCCGTTACAGCGGTTTACTTGTCAGAACATAGCGCCAACAGTCAATGGGTGAACTGGGAAATCGAAGAGAGTCTGAGGCGAGGAAAAGGAGTGATCGGAGTTTACAAAGGGGATAAATGTCCTGAGAACTTGCCTCCAGCTCTCAAAGAGAATAACTGCAAATGCGTGAAGTGGTCGCATGATGAGTTATCAAGGGCGATCGAAGATGCGAGCAAGAAACAATAGACAAGGATCGGGGGCGGTGAAGCGATGTCCGAGTTGTGGTCATCTCATAACGCGGCACGTTTTTTCGGCAGTTAATCAAAAGGTGCTTCCGTGCGTGAGTCTTGCGTGAATGAGTCCCGCACAGTCCGGCATCGTAGTGCAAATCACACGACGGACGCCCCGGTAAGTCATTGAAAATAAATATAATGTGGCAGTCATTAGAGGACTGAAAATCCTCGTGTCGGCAGTTCGATTCTGTCCCTGGCCACCATTTAACCAAGCACTTAAACAATTCGTAACGTTGCTCGCGTTTTCCTTGCGTGAGCCAGTTCACGCTTAGTAGCCGTTATACCACGAGTTCGGATTTTCCTTAACCCCATCTATCTGGTCTAGTATCCGTTTCCGGCCACATTTACAATAGCCGATAATGCTTCATTTCTTTACTGCGCTAATGGTCTGGTTTTACAAAACTATTCAGTAATAGACCCAGCGCATCAATGGCATTCTTCCGTTTGTTAAGTAGTGCCTTGGGGAATAAGGCTGCATAGCTTTTCTGTAATTTCAGGTCAGCCTGAATAGTCTCTTCACATCTAATCTTGCATTCGAGGCTTGTAGTGGGCACGGGTTTACCGAGAATCTCCAGCAGAAGTCCCTCGACACAGGGGTTTGATCCGACCACCTGGATCTTCCTCACTTTTGCGTGTTTCGCCGCTGCTGCTGTGAGCGGAATATCGGTATCCAAAAGTGTCACTACTCGGTCATAGGCAGCGTTACGTAATTGCCTTATGGCGTAATCGACCACATGGCTTGATCCTTTCCCTCGTGCGTTACGGATGGTGACGTGTATGCCGCAGCCTCGGTGGATGTAGAGCGACTTCAGATAGCGAAGAAAGGCTACTTCTGTGGCACCTTCGCCCACTAGTAAGACAGTGTGCAGTACCGTCCGTTGGTATTTTCCAGGCATTAGGCAAGTCGCTATAGATTAGGTACCGCGCCGTAGGCGCCCGCCCGATATTTGGCATACAAGTTGTCGTCCCGGCGTACACCTTTCATATCACCCAAGCGCCAAGCCTCGCTAAAGCCGTTGCTATCTTTTTCAATGAGTAGCACCTGATCTTTCTGCAATTCGTTAAGTACCTCATGGGCATGACAGGTAAAGATGATCTGTGCATTGTGAGGATTGCTATCATGATCTATGAATAGGTCAAGCATGGCAGTGATCATATCCGGGTGCAGGTCAGCTTCCATTTCATCAATGATTACTACGCCGCCGTGTTCCAAGGCGGGTAGGATATTTTCGAGCAAAACCAAAGCCGCTTGGGTACCGCTGGATTCGTACCAAATAGGTAGCTTTACCTCTTTCTTCTCCATCCTGTGTATGCCAAGTGCAAGATTATACGGTTCGCTTTTGCCATCTTTATCCACATAGCTGCGTTGCTCAATAGTTACTTCAGATAAGCCTAGATCGAGACGGGTGAGGATTTCAGACATTTGAGCACGTAACGCTGGGCGGCTGTGGAAGAAATCTGTGGCCCGCATAACATCAACTGTGTCGAAATGGTCGCGACCGCTGTAGTACACGTTAGTAAAGAATCGACTGAAATAGTGTACAAGCGAACTGGCGCATGGGACATTGTACTGGGCAGCAGTCGCAATCATCGATGTGTTTGGTCTAACCTTGGCAGCTTCTTTTGCCGCAAAGCCAAACTTCTGCTGCTTTATTTCGTAACGTGATGTTGACTCGGACCAATCGCGTCGGAAAATAAAGCTGAAGAACTTGCTGGTCTTCAGGTGAAGTGACTCATGGACCACTCGCTGCGGATTTACTATTAGCGAGTACCGGTAATGTTGGCCTTTGTTCTCAAATTCAATTTCGAACTCACTATCTTGTTCCTCAGAAAAGAAATGCGACTTAACTGCAATTTCAGCATCCGGCTTACTGGCGAAGGATTGTGTGATAAACCAGCCCATGAAGGCTAGCGGCTTAAGCACATTGGTTTTGCCGGATGCGTTAGCGCCGATTGCGGCCTGGACTTTGGACAGGCGGCTGCTGCCGTCCGGTGTATCAAAGCCCAATTCGGATGCTGGCGCATGGCGATTCAGCCGAAAGGAGATTTCAGTATCACCCGCAAAGGAAAAGAAGTTCTTAAATCGATAGCTATAGAGCATGGCGGCACCTAAAATAC
>FXBF010000453.1_pt1 | contig 14082 bp, 14 predicted proteins | sample 5335321 | NCBI WGS metagenome assembly FXBF01 (sample SAMEA103928391, study PRJEB20085) | sediment metagenome | isolation source: sediment
ACACCATCGCCGACATCGCCACCTTCCCATGGATGGCACGCTACGAGTGGCAGGGCATCTCGCTCGATGAGTTCCCGAACGTGAAACGCTGGTTCGAGACGGTCTATGCTCGGCCGGCGGTTAAGCGCGGGATGGACACGGTGTACGATGAGTTGCTCGCGCAGGGCTAGCGGTGTGAGTGCGCGTCTCAGACAGTGTGGTTTTTACAAGCTTGAGTCCCAGCGTGAGGCGGGACGTGAAGCACTTCCAGACACTGACCCATTCAATCGAGTTGGGGCGGCAGATCTGAGCCCCATCAAAGCGAAAGTCAGGTAGAAACCTCACGACGGCCGATAACCTCGCGTGCAATTTGCCTGCCGCGGTTATGCTCCGTTATCTTAAGGTCATGGCTCGTCTGCAGATTCATCCAGAACTGCGCAGTCGTTCCGAGGTAGCGTGCCAAGCGCAATGCCGTGTCTGCGGTAATCGAACGCCGACCCCGGAGAATGTCATTGATGCGCGTCACCGGAACCCGCAGCTCGCGGGCGAGCGCGTTGGCGGAAAGTCTCAGTGGGATAAGCACCTCCTCTCGCAGGATCTCACCGGGATGAATTGGCGGTAAGCAATTCTTTGGCTCAGCCATGGCAGCTCCTTTAATGATAATCCACGATCTCAACATCAAACGCGTCGCCCTTGCGGCAGACAAAACAGATTCGCCACTGGTCATTAATTCGGATGCTCCATTGACCTTTGCGGTCGCCCGCCAACCGCTCCAGACGGTTTCCAGGGATGCCGGCCAGATCACGCAGATCGGTAGCGTCGTCCAACATTTGCAGCTTCCGCATCGCCACGCGCTCGAATGCCCTAAAGCGCCGCGGGTGACGCCCCTCGAACAGCGCTAACGTGTCCGCGGACTTAAAGGATCGGATCACCCGGTAAGTTTATAACGTCACACGTTTAACGTCAAACGGTAAACTACACGTCTAGATTGGCCTTACCCGCGCCCCTGGTCTAACGAACTTTTCCTAGGACCGACGCTGTGGTCGGGCGCGCCGGGTGCGGAAATGTTTGTGTTGACCTTTTGGCCAAGAACCCGTTGTGGTAATAAGCCAGCATGTAAGATCAAGAATAGACTTTCCCCCCTTCGTTTCGTTTTCCCCGGAACCCGAAACAACATGCGCCTGACTCCCACAACCCAGCAAGGTCATCGACTGGCCGGATCTCAGGCGCCTGGTGCGAATCCTCTCGTTCGGTGCCGTCGGCGAGTACACGATGGCCGACATTGCCACCTTCCCCTGGACCGCGCGCTATGAGTGGCAGGGCATCTCGCTCGACGAGTTCCCGAACGTCAAGCGCTGGTTCGAAACGATCTACGCTAGACCGGCAGTCAAGCGCGGGATGGATGACGTCTATGACGAGCTACTAGCGCAACGAAATGCCTGAGCTGCGCCAGTCAAGACGTTACGGTTTAGCGCATGAACGACGCTGCCGGCGGCGTCAGGGCAAAGTCTGAAAACCGGCTTGCTCGAAGTGCCGATCGGTGGTCAACGCGCGGCGCAGGCGCAACTCCTTCATGATGACAAAGCTCGTACAGTCCGTGAACGAGAACGTCTTGTCCGACCAGTGGAAGAACGAGGCGCGTGCTTTCTCCGCCCGGGAATGGTCCACCCATTCCCAGCGCACGCGTGGGCTGGCCGCGACCTGATCCCACCACTGCTGTGCTGCCTGCAGACGTAAGCGCACCCTCAGCAAGGTGAGGGATTCATCCATGACATAATCGCTGGAAACGAGTATTCCGCCTTGCTTGAGCCAGTGATCGCGCGCTTTCCGGCACAACTCATGGGCTGGGTCGTTTCCGTCTGCAAGTGACATCCAGCCCGACGTATCTACAAAAAGCCCTTTCACCGATTACGGACACCGTAGAGGAACTCGTCATGGTCCGCCGCCGTCTTTCCATCTTTGGACTTTCCTACGGGACCGGCACGGTAAACGGGATCATCCTCAAGATCTTCGGGGACGAATCCGCGTTCCTCCAGCGGCACAATTTGACCAACGGGGCGGCTTCTGTAGACGATCGTGAACCGCTCGCCTTTGCGAACACGACGAAGAATCTGACCGAGCTCAGCTCTCAGCGTTTTGGCGTTAATAACTTTTTCCATCGCACGTGCCTCCCATAAAGGTTAACTTAAGTTTAACTCGATGGCTTGAGATCGTCAACCCACCTAGAGAACGTAAAACCGGCGAACGATGTGCCCGAAATCGGCTCTTGTAGCGCCTTACCCGGCCCGCGCGCTATGAGTGGCAGGGCATCTCGCTCGATGAATTTCCGAATGTGAAACGCTGGTTTGAGACGATCTACGCTAGACCGGCAGTCAAGCGCGGGATGGATACCGTGTACGATGAGTTAATGACTTAGTTCTCGGATTCGAAAATCGGTGTGTTCAGCGTTATCGGTTCGCGTCTTCCGTGACCTGGTAGAGCGCCACCTCGCCTTTGACGTTTTTTAATTGTCTCTTGCCAATCTCTTTTGTTGAAAACTGCCCCTCGATTCGCCGGGCCGTCTCCGGCCCGACGAGGATCGCCCCGCCCTCGGCGGCTCCGGCGATGCGGGCGGCCAAGTTTACTACCGGCCCGAGCGCGGTATAGGTCCAGCGCACGCCGCTCGCGCCCTCGTACTTGGTCGGGCCGATGAGCGCGATGCCGGAGTTGATGCCGATGTGGACCGAAATGGGGTCGAAGACGCCTTTGAGCTGATCGTTCAGTTCCTTGGTCTTTTGCAGAATCTCGAGTGCGGCCTTGACGGCATTGATCGCATGCTCCCTGGGATCCGCTCCCGGGAAAATTACCATCATGCCATCACCGCTCGTTTCGGTAACATCCCCACCATGGGCATGAATGCAATCGAGAAAACGTGAGAAGTACTTCTCGACCATAAAATCCGCGGTCTGGCGAATGCTCTCGCTCAACTTGGTGTAACCGCTCACATCGACAAACATCGCTGACATGTCTTGATCGGTCTTCTCGAGTTCCGGCGCGTCGGGGTGTTCCTCGAGCTGGCGGATGACCGATTGCGGCACGAAGCGGGCGAGATACTCCTGCGCGCCCTTGAGCCGATCGAGCTTGTGTTCGACCGTTTGCTTCAAACGCAAGGAAGTCTGAATGCGGGCGAGGAGCTCTCCGCGATTGACTGGTTTTGTGAGGAAATCATCGGCCCCCGCCTGGATCCCCCGAACACGATCCTCTACTTGGCCCAATGCCGTCATGATCACGATCGGGATCAGGCGTGTGTCGGGGTCGTCTTTGAGCCGCTTGCACGCCTCGATGCCATCCATGACGGGCATCATTACATCGAGCAGGACCAGATCTGGGGGTTGGGTCTTGATCCGCTCCAAGGCCTGGGCGCCATTTTCTGCCGTGGACACCTGATAGCCTTCCCGCTCGAGCAGGCGGGAAACGATATCACGGTTGTTTTCGTTGTCATCCACCACGAGCAGATGGGCGTGAGGTGTCTCGCCGGCACGGGCGCCCTCGGTTCCCGATGTAGTGTCGCTGGGCTCTTTTCCTGTAGACGGGGCGACGGCATCCAGGATGGGCTCTGATGAGTCAGCAGTGTCAACGGCTGCGGGGTCAAAAAGCTCGTTAATCAGCGCCAGTAGCTCTTTGCCGGCTGTATGAATGTTGCGTAGATCCGCCACCATATCCTCGAGGCCACGTTCTTTGGCGTCTTCCAGCAGCAGTTCGCTGTAGCCGATGATGTGGTTCAGCGGCGTGCGCAGCGTGTGACGCAGGTGTGCATCGGCGCCGGACAGGTAGGCGGGTGCACGGGGAGACGGGGCCTGCTCGGCGGCGGCCTCGGGCTTCGCGTCAGAACGCTCGCGACCAGGCCCGTCTTCGCTCACGGAACGGTCTTCCCGCCCAGGAGGGCCTCGATCTTCTCGAGCAAGCGCGGCAGCTCGATCGGCTTGGTGTCGAAGTCATCACAACCGGCGTTCATCGCCTTCTCTCGATCACCGGCCATGGCGTGCGCGGTCAGGGCGATTACAGGGATGGCCTGGGTCTCGGGCGCTGCTTTGAGTTGCCGGGTTGCCTCCCAGCCATCGAGCACGGGCAGACTCATGTCCATCAAGATCAAATCGGGTGCTTCCGCGCGCGCCATGGCCACACCCTGTTCGCCATCGACGGCGATGGCCACCGCGTAGCCCTTGCGCGTGAGCCGCCTTGAGAGCATGTCGCGGTTCATCTCGTTATCCTCGACCAGCAGGATTTTCGCCATTAGCTTGCCTCCTCTATGCGTGTGCGGTGGGGCTCAACACGAGCACGCACCACAGCGCAAATCTCGCGCAATAGGTCCTCGGGATTATGGGCGCCTTTCTCGAGGATTCCTTCGAGATACCCATTGAGACGTTGGCGGTCATCCTCAGTAAGGTCCTTGGCAGTTACAATAATAATAGGTATCGACCGCCAGTCTTCCCGGGCGCGAACGTGATCCAGAAACTGAAACCCGTCCATCTCCGGCATCATCAGATCGAGCAGAATCAGATCCGGCAGGCTCTCGGCCATGTGTTCCAGAGCCACGCGCCCGTTTTCGGCCTCGGTCACCGGCCAGCCCTGCTTTTCTAGTCTCGAGCGGAACATCTTGCGCGTGCGTGCATCATCTTCGACGAGCAACACGCGACAGGCCGCATCTGCACGCTGATTCTGGCGCAAGATGCTAGTCAGACGTTTCCAGTCAACGGGTTTAGTCAAGTAGTCTGTCACACCGAGTGAGTAGCCCACCTGCTTCTCGTCGACAATCGTAATCATAATCACCGGAATCTCGGCGAGCGCGGGATCAGCCTTGAGTGCCGCCAGTACGGCCCACCCGTCCATACTCGGCATCAGCACGTCCAGCGTGATGGCGTCCGGGCGCAGCTCCTTGGCAAGTTGCAGACCCTCTTTGCCGTCGGCGGCTGCCACCATGCGCAGGCCTTCCTTGCTGAGGAAACGCCGCATCAGGTCATGCACGGTCGGGTCATCATCAATGACGAGCACGGTGGGGGCGGTTTCTGCCACAGCCGTCGTGCTCACGGAACGCTCCTCGATGGGGGCTTCGGCCCCCGCCTCGGCGTCGGCCGCTCTCACCGGCAGGCGAATGGTGAAGGTCGATCCCTTGCCGAACGTGCTCTCCGCAGTGATATCCCCACCCATCATCTGACAGAACTTACGGCTGATCGCGAGCCCGAGTCCCGTACCCCCGAACTGACGTGTAGTGGAGACGTCGGCCTGCGAGAACGCCTGAAACAGCTTCTCCATCTGCTCTGCGGTCATTCCGATACCCGAATCACGCACGCAGAATATGATCCAAGGTGCGCGATCTGCTGTTTCCTGGCTAACCGTTAGCGTGATTGTACCGCGCTCGGTGAACTTGCATGCGTTGCTAAGCAGATTGAAAAGCGCCTGGCGCACCTTGACGAGATCGGCCCGCATAGCGCCTAAATCATCGCCGCAATCCACGTTCAGGGCATTCGCGTTTTTCTCTACCAGCGGCTGAATGGTCGTGGCCACGTCGGCAACCATTTTGGCTATATCGAAGCTCTCGAGGAACAGATCCATTTTCCCGGCTTCGATCTTCGAGAGGTCGAGGATATCGTTGATAAGACTGAGGAGATGCTTGCCGGCCACGTGGATGTTATTGAGATCGGGCAAAAAGCCCTCTTGGCCCAGGTCTTGGGCTTCCTCTTGCAGCATCTCGCTGTAGCCGATGATGGCGTTCAACGGCGTGCGCAGCTCGTGCGACATATTGGCTAGGAACTGCGACTTGTGCTGGCTCGCGACCGCGAGCTGTTGACCCTTCTCTTCAATCTCGCGGAACAACCGCGCGTTCTGGATGGCTAGCGCCGAGTGGGTCGCAAAGGTCTGAAGCAGATCGAGGATTTCGCGGGGGAACTCGCCCGCGGTTTTGCGGTGAACGACGAGTCCGCCAATAATACGGTCCTCGCGCAGCAGTGGCACGCAGAGCAAAGCGCGAAAGCCGGCTTTCTGCATGAACGGCAGGCCGTAGTTCGGCTCATTCAAGATATCTGGTATCTGTACGGCGGTGCGGGCCGCGGCGGCCCGGCCGATGCCCGATTGATCGCCCACTCGCTGGCGCGAATTGCGAACAGCGTTGATCGTTTCCTCGTCGAGACCGTAGTTTGCCTGCGGGATGAAAACCTTCTCGGCTTCGTCAAACTCATAGATCGTTCCCGCGTCGGTCTTGGTCAGCTCGACCGCGTGCGTCACGATGGTACTCAGCACCGTCTGCAGGTCGAGTGTGGCGCTGACAGCCTGGCCCACCTCGCCCAGCGCTTTCAGCTCTTCCAGCGATCTCGTCAGCTCCTGGAACAAGCGCACGTTCTCGATGGCGATCACCGCCTGATCGGCGAAGGTCTTGAGAAGCTCCATCTGGTTGTCACGAAAGGCTCCAGCCTCCGATCGCAAGACCACAACGGCTCCGATGGGACTGCCTTCACGCAACATCGGCACAGCTACGACGCTTCGGGCCATCATAGCGTGCGTGGTAACTCCTCTGTACTCAGGGTCTGCCTCAATATCCGGAATATGGGTGATGGCGCCCGTGAGGATCGCCCGGCCGGTCGCGTGGCCCCGGCTGGGCGCCATCGGGTAGGATTTCCGAGAGACCTCCAAAGCCCCGGGGGTGAGACCATGGTGGCCGACCAGGTGGATAAGCTCCCCGTCGAATCGAAATACCGAACTGAACTGGCCCTCGCATAACCGCACCGCGCTCTCGGCGATCATGTCGAATACCGGTTGAGTGTCAGTGGGCGAACTTGAGATCACGCGCAAGACCTCACCCGTCGCCGTCTGCTGTTCGAGCGATTCCGTGACCTCTTGGTTGCGCGCGTCGAGCTCCTGGAAGAGGCGCACGTTCTCGATGGCGATCACCGCCTGGTCGGCAAAGGTCTTGAGAAGCTCGATTTGCTTGTCGGGGAAGGGCTCTGCTACGGATCGCAAGACCACAATGCCGCCAATTGGACTGCCTTCACGCAGCATCGGCACAGCAACGACGCTTCGAAACTTCACTGCCTGGACAACGCGACGGTGGCTATACTCGGAATCTGCCTCTACGTCGGGGATGTGGGTGATGCCGCAGCTCAAAATCGCCCGGCCGATGGCGCTGTTCCGCCCCGGTGGTCCGGGCCACGCTTGCTGGTAAACCTCGGCTGCCTCGGGCGTCAGGCCATCGTGGCCGACGAGGTGGATAAGCTCACCGTCGAACTGAAACACGCCGCTAAACTGACCGTGGCACAACTGCCTGGCGCTCTGGGCAATCATGTCGAACACCGGTTGCACATCGGTCGGCGAGCTCGAGATCGTGCTCAAGACCTCACTCGTCGCCGTCTGCTGTTCGAGCGATTCCGTGACCTCTCGGTTACGCGCCTCCAGCTCCTGGGATTGGCGCCAACGATCGATAGCGAGCGCGAGGTGCATGGCAAAAGATCGAGCGATCTTGGTATCGTCTTCCGTGAAGGCATTTCCACGGGTGCTGCCAAAGGTGATGGCACCGAGCACCTTGTTGTAGGCGGCAAGCGGAAGGCTGAGGACGGAACGAATCGATCCGCCTTCCAGGGCATCGTCGGAAACAGGTGGCTTATTGTCGGCAGCGGTGATATCGGTGAAAAAGCACATGCGCCCCGATTTAATAACGGTACCGGGTATGCCCTTTTCTATGGGAACCGACTCGAGAGGATCTTTCAAAAAATCACGGCGCGTTTCCATCAAAGTCCGAAGTCGGTATGTCGTGCCGTCATCGTTTGCCAGCGCCAGGGTGCACCGTTCGAAATCCATGACCCATTTGAGTTTGTTGATGGCGCCCGAAAGAAGACGCTCCAAATCAGGCGTCTTGGCAATCAGCAGCACGACCTCGGACAGCAGTGCCAGGCGCGCGGCTTGCGCTTGCCATGCCTCTTGAGCGGTCGTCGATTTCTGGGTGTCGTCACCCATTTGAATTAGCCTTGAAGCGCTTGCGCGATCGCTTCATCAACTTCGAGCTTCAAGGAATCGGCTATTGTGTCGAGATAATTGCCGAGCGCTGCGAGTGAGATGATCTCGACAATTTCTTCGTCGCTGATCCCCTGCTCACGGACGCTGTCGTAATCCGCGTCGCTGAGGTTGTGCCGGTCGGTGGCGCACTTCTTAGCAAATTCCACGATCGCCTGCACGCGCCGGGGTGACAGTCCTGCCAGATCGCTGTCGAGCGCGGCAAGCGTGTCTTCATCAATTCCGACTGTGCGGCAGGTGACCTTGTGAATCGATCCGCAGTAATTACATTTATTAGCGGCCGCAACGGTATACAAGATCATTGCGGCCAGTGAAGTCGGTAGACTCGTTCGCAGGAAGACGTTGCGGAGCACCTGCCACTTGCCTGCAAGCGCGTTTGGCGAAATCGCGAGTGCTTTGTCTATGTTGGGAACAAACGGAATGCCCATCTCCCGCTGAATTTCGTCGTAAATTTCCGCGACTTCCCCTGATGCTTCGGCTTCTTGGATGCTTGGTAATTGGCTCATCTTAATACTCTCTCCTGCAGTTGGACGTGGTGGCGCGCCAAATTGCTGCGCCGCTGGCACTTCTTTATAAATTGAAAGGGGGACTTTAATCCTCCAGCGATTTCGGAACAACCCGACTGTGAAGGCATCTAGCGGTCAAGCATTTAGCAGGCGTTCGATTTTCTCAAGCAGCCGCGGCAGCTCGATCGGCTTGGTGTCATAGTCGTTACAGCCTGCCTCGACCGCTTTCTCCCGATTGCCCGCCATGGCGTGCGCCGTAAGGGCGATGACGGGAATGGCCTGGGTCTCAGGCGTACCCTTGAGCTGGCGTGTGGGCTCCCAGCCATCGAGCACCGGCAGACTCATGTCCATCAGGAGACGACGTCTGCAAACTTGACCGCGAAACGGGATCATCGCTAGGAATGACCCGGCTGGGGTGCCGGCCCGATACGCGGAGGAGATCCAGCATGCCGCTCGCCTGGATGATGGGGGCGATGGTGGTGACGACCGTCGTGTCCCTGAGTGGCAAACAGCAATATGTACTGCAGTCACTGCGCGGACGTGCTCGAACGGGCCTCACGCTGGCTGCTCACCTTGTCGGCCCTGCTCGTCTACATCGGCCTAGCGACGGCCATGCTGTATGTCTACTTTAGAAAGGTATTCAATTACGATCCGGCGCGGCCTACTTCTCAGCGACACCCGGGGGCTTGAACGAGCTGGCGTTCGCGCCGGGTGGGCTTGCGGAGATGAGTGTGATTGCGCTCTCTGTTGGCATCGAGACTGCGCTCGTGGCGACCCACCATGTTGCACGCGTCGCCATGATCGTGATCGGCGCTCCCGTCGTCTTCCGGGCCGCACGACGTTGGCGCAATAAAGAAGACCCAGCCCCACCGGCGGAGTAAGCGGAAAACCCGCTACCCGATCGGCGTTTAGCCGTTGCCAATTAAGCGGTTTGGGTTGATAATATTAATTGGTACTTAGCGGGTTGCTAGAAGGATTACGAACGCGCTTTTCCCGGGACCGATTATCGATGACTTATCAGTAGCGCCGACCTTGCTGATTCATGGCGGGGCAACGCGTAAAGGGACAGTTAGCGTGACCGATGGGCCGAAGCCGGCCGACCGGCGCTCGGGAGCGCGGCGCTTTGCCGGGGTCAAGGCTATGGTTACCCACGAACGCCTCGGACTCATCAAGTGCAAGCTTTGCGACATCAGCCTCGACGGCGCCTTCGTTGAGACCGGCAGGCTGTCGCTATCGAAAGATGCTGACGTCGATCTGGTGCTCAAGGTTCGCACCGGAGACAGGAATCGACACTGTCGTTTGCCGGCCAAGGTCGCGCGGGTGACCGTCGAGGGCGCCGCGCTGGAGTTCAAGCCCCTCAGCGAATCGGCGTACCGCACGCTGTTCGATATAGTTCACGAGGAATGATCAGGTCGGCGAATGCCGCGCGCCCAACGCGAGTTGGCCGGCCGAGGTCCCGGCGATGCGCCCGAAGACGGAACCCGCCATCAACCCCGAGCCGCCTGGATAGTTAAAATAAAACAGCCCGCCCACGAGCTCGCCGGCGGCGTAGAGATTGGGTACCGGGTTGTCATCGCTTTCCAGCACTTGCGCGTTTTTATTAACACGCAGCCCCCCGAACGTAAATGTGATGCCGCACGTCACGGCGTAGGCCTCGAACGGCGGCTCGTCGATTGTGTTCGCCCAGTTCGATTTCGGGATTTCGAGCCCCTCGGTGCAGCGTCCGTCCTTGACAGCGGGATTGAAGCGGATGTCGGTCCGCACCGCGGTGTTGTACTGCTTGATCGTCGCTAGCGCGCGCTTGGCGTCTACATCCTCGAGCTTGCCGACGAGCTGCTCCAGCGTATCGGCGCGCACGCGCGTGACCTGGCGAATGCGGTACTCGTCGCGCAGCAACGGAATGGCCTTGTTGTCGAAGACCTGCCAGGCGAATTGCCCCGGCTGCCGAAGGATGACCCGGCCGTACTTTGCGTAGGTGTAGTTGCGGATATCGGCGCCCTCGTCGACGAAGCGCTCGCCACGGGCGTTTAGCATGATGCCCAAGGGGTAGCTGTGTTTCTGGAAGTTGTCGCCCACCGAGAGGTCGCCGAACGCGGGCGCGTTGCGCTCCAAACCGACGGCGTGGCAGCCCGACCAGTTGCCCCAGGGCATGGCACCGATGTCCAACGCCATGCGGATGCCGTCGCCGGTGTTAAAGCGCGTGCCACGCACTTTCGCGACATCCCAGCCGGGACCGAGGCAGCGCGTGCGCCACTCGGCATTGGCTTCGAAGCCGCCTGCCGCCAGCACAACCGCCCGGGCCTTTATCTCGATAGTCTTGCCCTTGTGCCGCACGCGTACCGCTTGCACGCCATCGTCATATAGCAGGTCGACAGCGCGGGCGTCGTAGATGACCTCTATGCCTTCGCGCTCGGCCGCAGTAAAGAGCATGTCCGAGAGGCCCGGGCCGCCGCCCCAGGCCTCGAGCACGATGCCGCCCCAGAACTTAAACTTACCATCGATCTTGAAGGCCTGGCGGCCCCACATGGGGATGAAGCGCACGCCCTTGGAGCGCATCCACAGCAGCGTTTCTTTGCTGTGCCTGACCAGCAGCTCGACCATGTCTGGATCCGCGCGGTACTCCGTGACGCGCGCCAGGTCATCAAAAAATTGCTCCTCCGTATAGGTACCGAAATCGGAGCTTGCGATTTCTTTTTCAGTGAGATCCGGCATTAGTTGACGGAGATCGTCGATGCCGTCATGGGCAAAGCGGAATGCGCCGGCCGTGAAGCGGGAGTTCCCGCCGCGCTCTGCCTGGGGCGCGCGCTCGAGCACGGTAACTTCGGCGCCTTGCTCGCGTGCCGCGAGCGCGGCACAGAACGCGGCGTTCCCGGCACCGACGACGATCACTTTGGCTTTAGCAGCGGTCATTGTTTTCATTTAACCACCATGTCTCGCTCGTGTCAGCGGCTAGTCCCAGGGCAGACCGTTTTCGTGGTACAGTCTACCGGCGCGAAACGGCATTCTGCCTCGGCGGGCGGGTGCAAACTTGTACGATGGATGCTCGATTCAGGGCGGTGAACGTTTTAAACTCCGGCCTGGCCCGGTACGGCTCGGGAACACCCCCGTCAATTAGCTAGCAAAAACGATGTTCGAAAACATTTCTCCGGCTCCGCCTGACGCCATAATAGGGCTCACAGAAGCGTTCGACAAAGACCCGAATCCACGCAAGATTAACCTGGGTGCGGGTGTCTACCGGGACGAGGACGGTATCACGCCGATATTGAATTCGGTCAAGGCTGCGGAACGCACGCTTCTGGAGCAGGAAACGACCAAAGCGTACTTGCCGACGGCCGGTTTGCCCGAATTCGGGAGGCTGGTTCAGCGGCTGCTGTTTGGCGACGAGCATGAAGTCGTTATTTCGGGGCGCGCCTGTACTGTGCATACGCCGGGCGGGACGGCAGCGCTGCGTGTCGGCGCGGATTTTCTCAAGGCGTTTGTGCCCGAAGCCAGAATTTGGATAAGCGATCCAACCTGGCCGAACCACCCGGGGATCTTCAAGGCCGCGGGTTTTGGCGTGGAGGAGTATCCTTATTATGATGCGGTAACTAAGGGACTGGACTTTGGACGCGTGCGTGCGGCGCTCAGTAGGGTGCCGGCCGGTGCCGTCGTGCTATTACACGCGTGTTGCCACAACCCGACCGGCGTTGATCTCACGCCTGAGCAATGGGACCAGATCTCGGCCATTGCGCGAGGGCAGCGCTGGATTCCATTCCTCGACTTCGCCTACCAGGGTTTTGGCAAGGGGCTTGATGACGACAGGGACGGACTGCATCGTTTTGTCAGCGCGGTCCCTGAGCTGATCGTCGCGAGCTCGCTGTCGAAGAACTTCGGGCTCTACGATGAAAGAGCCGGCGCGCTGACACTGGTCGCACGCACGCCAGCGTCGGCGGAGACGTCTCTGAGTCAGATCAAGAGAATTATCCGTGTAAATTACTCAAGCCCGCCGGCACATGGTGAGCACGTCGTCATGACTATCCTGCGGGACCCGGCATTGCGCGTACAATGGGTGGATGAAGTTGCGCAGATGCGGGACAGGATCAGGGCGGTGCGATCGGCGTTTGTAGAAGGCCTGAAAAAGCGCGACGCGCCTCAAGCGTTTTCTTTTATCAACGAGCAGCGCGGAATCTTTTCATACAGCGGGCTTACAGACGAGCAAGTCAGGTTCCTGCGCGAGCAGAAAAGCATCTATATTGTCAAAGGCGGTCGCATCAATGTCGCCGGAATCACGACAAAGAATATCGATTATCTGTGCGACTCGGTCGTCGAGGCACTTACTCAGTAAGTGAGTAGTGACTAGCAGGATGCTGAAAAATGCCATCCCTGGTTTTTTTCAGCTCGCAGAGCAAAAAGCGCGGTTTTTGCTCTGCTCCATTTTTGCGTCCTCGGCTCCGTAAACGGTACTTCCCTGTACCACTCCTCAAACGCTTAAATAGTCGAAAGACGTGCGGCGCATCCGTGCACCGCTCTAGCAGGCTGCCGAAAATAGTTTTTCAGCAGCCTGCTAGTGATTCGTGATTGGAGTGAGAGTCTGACTAGAATAGACCGGTTACCAATCACCAGTTACGAATTACGCATCAAGTCAACCCGATCATTACATGTTTCTCGAAAGCCGGACGCTGTGTCAGCTGCTCATACCAGCGTTGCAAGTTCCGGAATTGCTCGCGCTCGATGTCCAACGTGTACCAGCGATAAGTCATAATGCCTACCGGAATATCGCCCACCGAAAATGTGGGTCCGGCGACAAAATCGGATTCAGCGAGATGGGCGTCCAGTATCTCCATGACTCCAGCCAACTTCTCGCGCGCCGCTGCAATCACGGTATGGTCGCGCTTCTCGGGCGGTGTGCGCACCAGGCCCCAGAACACCGGATGAATGGCGGGGACAACCACGCTCAGCTGCCAGTCCATCCAACGCTCTGCCAGCGCCCGCGCCCGCGGGTCCGCCGAATACAGATCCCCGCCGCCGTGCATGGCTGCGAGGTAGCGCACAATCGTGTTCGACTCCCAAAGCACAAAGCCGTTGTCGATAATCGTCGGCACCAGTCCGTTCGGGTTCAATGCCAGGTACTCGGGCTCCCGATTCTTTCCGAACTGACCGCCCACGTCCTCGCGCTCGTAGGCGAGCCCCAGCTCATCACAGCACCACAGGACCTTCTGCACATTTGACGAGTTTTTTCTTCCCAGAATTCTCAGCATATATCGCGTCCTCCCGCTATCGGCCTTTGCAAGAACTAAAGAGCCAACGTAGGGGCGATTCTGTCACCCCAGGTCCATACATGACAAGGAGCACGCAAGGCGCTCATGGCGTCGGTGAGGCGCGCGCATTGGACCGCCGCACCCACGACCGGTGTCGCACGGCGGCGTCGATGCCTGTGGTTATCTTGAGTACTGCTGCTTTCGGGCGTAGTATCCAGCGTCTGGGTGTTTGCCTACTGTTCGCGGCGGGCAATCCCTGTTTAATTAAGTCTTTGAAAAAAAACAGCAGTTTCTATTGGAGGATAAATGTATGAGCAGCT
>FXBF010000454.1_pt1 | contig 14076 bp, 12 predicted proteins | sample 5335321 | NCBI WGS metagenome assembly FXBF01 (sample SAMEA103928391, study PRJEB20085) | sediment metagenome | isolation source: sediment
ATAAAAATTAGAAAAACCGATATATATCAATAAGGTAGGTTTATCCTGGTATTAAATAGGACAAACCATGTCCCCCAGGCGTTCCGTGAGCTTCATGTTTTCGCTGTAGTCGACGGGGCAGTCAATCAGGCTGACGGTCGGCTCGCTCAGGGCCTGTTGCAGGATCGGCCCCAATTGATCTGCCTTTTCAACCCGGTAGCCCCGGGCACCGAAGGATTCGGCAAATTTAACAAAATCCGGGTTGGTAAACTTGATGTGCGATAGGCGACCATAATGAATCTGCTGCTTCCATTCGATCAGACCGTAGGCGGAGTCATTCCAGATCAGCACCACGATAGGGGTCTCGAGACGTACCGCCGTTTCCAGCTCCTGGGCATTCATTAAAAAACCGGCATCGCCAGTGACAGCGACAATCTTTCTGTCTGGCTTGGCAATCGTCGCGGCAATTACACCGGGTACGGCGATCCCCATGCTGGCAAAACCATTTGAAATAATACAGGTATTGGCGCGTTCGGCCTGATACATGCGCGCCATCCACATCTTGTGGGCGCCGACATCGACGATCACGATATCCTCCTCGGCCAGTGCCTGACGCAGGTCGTGAATAATGCGCTGGGGCTTCATCGGAAAACTCTCGTCCTGACTGTTCCAGTCCAGTTCTTTGGCAATGGTCTTCCGCAGCCCTTCGTAGTGATTGCCCGGTTTCGGACTGATTTTTTCGCTCAAGCTCCTGAGGGTCTGGCCAACATCGCCGACGATCCCGGCGGCAACGATATAGTAGGCATCGACTTCTGCCGACCTGCTATCGATGTGCACAATCTTTCGGTCCCTGGTCTTGTGCCAGAGATAGGGGTGGTACTCGACAATGTCATAACCGACACAGAGAATGACATCGGCGCGATCAAAACCGCATGAGACATAGTCATGGGACTGCAGACCGACAGTGCCGAGACTCAGCCGGTGTGAACTCGGTATCGCCCCCTTGGCCATAAAGGTAGTCGCCACCGGAATATTGAGCTTCTCGGCAAATTCGACCAGCTCTTTACAGGCACCGGCCCGATTGATCCCATTACCGGCCATGACGATCGGGAAATGGGCCTCGGAAACGATCTTGACGACCTCATCCAGCTTGACCGGCGACGGACTGGGTGGGGTGGCAGATTGGACATGCAGGGGCTGAGCCCCACCGGTATCCATATCGGCGATATTTTCCGGGAAGTCGATAAAGCAGGCCCCGGGTTTCTCGATCTGCGCCACTTTAAAGGCCTTGCGTACAATCTCCGGCAGGATCTCCGGTTCCAGGATCTGCGCCGAAAATTTGGTTAGAGGTGAAAACATATTGACCAGGTCCAGGACCTGGTGGGACTCCTTGTGCAACCTGGTGGTACCAGCCTGACCGGCTATCGCCACCAGCGGGGCATGATCCATATTGGCATCGGCGACCCCCGTCACCAGATTGGTGGCACCGGGACCGAGAGTAGCGAGACAGACACCGGCACGGCCGGTGAGACGGCCGTAGACATCGGCCATGAAGGCCGCCCCTTGTTCATGCCGGGTAACAATAAATCTAATTGATGAATCAAGCAGGGCGTCCATCACCGCCAGATTTTCCTCACCCGGAATACCGAAGATGATCTCAACCCCTTCGTTCTCGAGACATTTAACAAACAACTGTGCAGCATTCATGAAGGAACTCCCTGCTTGGGCTTTATTCAGTGGCGCCTGCCATTTATCTAATCAAATTACATTTACTGGTAGTTATTTTCGTCTATTCCGCTGCCGGCGTTCACGCAATACTTTTTTGACCAGGAAATCGACGACCTTGATGGCGTTGTCAGCACTGCCGGCAAGTGTGGGGCTGGTCAAAAAGCGGCCATCAATTACCAGATTCGGGACACTGTTTATATTATAAGCAATCTCCAACTGCCGCGATTGACCAAGATAACTATCGACACTGAATGAATTCATCGCTGCCTGGAATTTAGCTTTATCAATACCATAGTGACTGACAAAGACGAGCAATTGTGGAAGTGTATTTAATGGTTGCTTTGCTTTATGCAGGGTATCGAAAAATGCCTTGTGTACCTTATGTGTAAGCCCTAATTTCTCAAAGGCATAATACGCGCGCGCGTGCAAATAGAAACGTTTGATTATTTGCAGGTGTTGTTCGTTCTGGGCCTGGTCTGGAGTTACCGCCAGGAATGCCGGTGAACGGACAAACTCCACCGCGACCGGTTTGGTTTTCAACCAACGATTGAGCCTGGGTTCAAACGTATAACAGTGGGGACAGCCATACCAGAAAAATTCACGGACCTCGACTTTGTTACCGCTGCTGACACTCTCACCGAATGGCAGTTCCATATAGTGGACGCCGGCCCTGATCTGGGCCTGGCTGGTAATTGGCAACCACAGAAAAAATATCGTAATTACTAGTAGGCTTATTTTTCGCAACATACACGATTCCATTTTTCTCAATTTTACCCTGTAACCGGAATGGCACACCACAGTTAGCTTGATTCCAGTTTAATGATCTCCTGCATCAACAATTCAAGCCGGTCCTGCGGGTTCTCACACTCCAAAATCTGCTGTTTTGTCGTACTGGCGAGCGGCAGGTACTCGGCCAACCGCCAAGCTATCCATATCGCATCCTCAAACATCTCAGGGTCTTCAATGATAACATTGGCGTCAGAAAACAGCCCCTCAAGCACCAATGGCAACTTCCGGTAATCTTCCGCTAAGGCCATCGGCCGATCATCGCTAATATCATTCACGTCAGCAATCACTAACTGACTATCATCAATAGCATGATTGACAACATCGAACCGTTGATTGCCGCGTACGGTAATCTGTAATACACCGAGGACTTCCATGTCCCATCTGATGATCTCGGCCAGGGTACCGACGGCATGCGGCTCAGCGGCCGGTCCGACTTCCTGGCCCTTACGAATTAGACAAATACCAAAAGGCTGATTGTTTTTCAGACTCTGTTTGACCATTTCCAGATACCGGGGTTCAAACACACGGAGTTGTAAATAGGCGCCGGGGATCAGGACGGAATTCAGTAAAAACAGTGGTAGTTTGTGCACGACTTGTCCTGGATGATGACTGCTCAGCCGGTCGCGGTATCCAAGCGATCGAGCAGGCGATCATGAATATTCTCAAAACCACCATTACTCATAATTACAACCTGGTCATCACCATGCAATTCTGCCGCTAATGCCTGCAGGATATCATCTACAGAAGTAAATACCCTGGCTTTGCCGTCAAGTTCCCTGGTGATACGTCCCATATCCCATTCCAGATTTTCTGGTTGCAGTAGCAGGACGGCATCGGCATCGGACAGAGATGGGCCCAGGCTGTCACGGTGCACGCCCATACGCATGGTATTGGATCTTGCTTCAAGCACAGCAAAAATGCGTTTATCCCCTTGCCTGCTTCTTACCGCCCGCAGTGTCTGTCTGATCGCCGTCGGGTGATGGGCAAAGTCGTCATACACAGTAATACCGCTCACTTGGCCGCGTATCTGCAACCGTCGTCTAACGCCTCTAAATTCCGCCAGGGCGCCAATGGCTACAGCAGGCGCAATACCTGTCGCCTGGGCGGCGGCTATCGCCGCCAGGGCATTGTTCATATTATGTTCACCGATCAAATCCCAGCGTAGCTGTCCGACCTCCTGCCCATGGTGATTAACTACAAATGTACTGAAGTCTGCAGACGCATTTACCGTTGACCAGTCGCCGCCGGAACCAAAATAGCAACATTGTGACCAGCTACCCATGGCCAGCACTTCCCTGAGATTCTCGTCCTCATTATTCACGACCACCGTTCCCTTTGCCGGCACCGATCGCAGCAAATAATGAAACTGGAGCTTGATTGCTGCCAGGTCCGGGTAGATATCGGCATGGTCGAATTCGAGGTTGTTCAGAATGAGAAACCGCGGGCGATAGTGCAAGAATTTCGGGCGCTTATCAAAAAAGGCGGTATCGTATTCATCGGCCTCGATCACGAAACAAGGCAACGATTCCTTTCCCGGGCCCGAGACCTTAGCGTCCTGAAGATCAAAGCAGCGGGCGGACAATCCGAAATTCTCTGGAATACCACCGATGAGATAACCCGGGTGATGGCCGGTAGATTCGAGTATCCAGGCCAGCATACTGGCGGTCGTGGTCTTGCCATGGGTGCCAGCCACGGCCAGGACCCGGCAACGGTGCAAAACATTCTCGGCCAACCACTGGGCGCCAGAGGTGTAGTCCAGCCCGGCATCGAGAACGGCCTCCACTTCCGGGTTTCCACGCGACAAGGCGTTACCGATAATAACCAGATCCGGTCGGGGATCCAGATTATCTGCCGCAAACCCTTCCTTCAAATCGATCCCTTCAGCGGCGAGCTGGGTACTCATGGGAGGGTAGACATTGGCATCGGACCCGCTGACTGCATAACCCAGCGACCGGGCAAGAATGGCGACACCTCCCATAAAGGTGCCGCAGATTCCAATGATATATAGATGTTTGTTACTGCTCATACTTATCCCTGTTACTTTTCAGAAACCCGGAGCTTGACCACCTGCCAGCCAGCCTGGTTATCCTTGACCAGGCTTACGCTGATTAACACGATATCAGCCCGCTGGTAATTGGAACGTGACCGTTGAACTTTTATCTTTACGTCTTGATGCCTTGGGTCTGGTTGCCTGGTGGATTCAATATCAAATGCAAGCTCTTTGCCTAGCTTTATACTGGTCCGCAGATAATTCAGGGCAATCTGTACTGACAATGGCGCCAGCAACTGATTAAGCTGGGTATCGACCTGTAGATTGGCAACTTTCATGGCCGCTAACTTATTATCAGGCTTTAAAACCAGAACCTTAACAAATTCAAGCGCACGTTTTTCTGCATCACTGTAAAATAGCTGACAGGCGGACAGACTGATTAATAAAACAACAAGGACGAAAAATCTGTACTTAGCTGAATGACTAATCATAGTTCCTTCGATTGTTGCCCGGATCAACGGGCCTATGCTGACTCTAAGCTAAATAATAGCCTATCTATTACCGATGTTGTGACATCGAAGAATTAAAGATGAAAACTGATATCTACTGAATTGGCACTCGTGTCCTCGGATTATATTAGATCGATGCCGGCTTTGCTGGCCTTATGCAAGAAACTGCGGGGTCAGCAATGGTGTGCGATTGATACTGAGTTTATGCGTGAGCGTACCTATTATGCAAAACTCTGTCTGTTACAAATTGCCTCACCAAACACCCTTGCCTGTATTGATACACTCGCACTCGATACCATAGATCCGCTGCTTGATGTCATCTATGAACCAGATAAAATCAAAATCTTCCATTCTGCCCGACAAGACCTGGAGCTATTCTATGATCTGCGCAGCAGCATCCCGGCACCGATCTATGACACCCAGATCGCCGCGGCATTGATTGGCCACCCTTACCAGATCGGTTATGCCGACCTGGTGCAAGCCGTTACTGGAACAGTACTCGAAAAGGGCCACACCCGTACCAACTGGGCAACACGGCCATTAAAAACCGCCCAATTGCATTATGCCATTGATGACGTCCGTTATTTGCATGATCTTTATCAGCATTTATCCAACACCCTCGTTAAACACAACAGAATGAGCTGGCTGGAGGAAGAATGTGCCGCCCTGAGTAGCCTTGCCCTTTATCAGAATAATCCAGCTGAGGCAGTTTGCCGAATCAAACGTACCGGCAATCTGACACCGATTGAAATGTACCGGCTCAGAGTCCTGGCGGCCTGGCGGGAACAACAGGCAAAGGACAGGGACCTGCCGCGTAACTGGGTTGTCCGTGATCCTGTATTGATTGACCTGGCCAAAATCAATCCATCCAATCTCGAGGCACTGCAGGCAATACCATCAATGCCGGCAAAAACAATCACACGCTGGGGAGACCTGATCCTTGAAACTCTGGGATCTGTCGGGCCGAACGATATCGTTGAGCGTCCTGTCAGGAAACCCCTGAGCAGGAAGCAGGCGGCCCAATGTAAAGAATTTGCTCAATTCATCAGGCACTATGCCGAAAAAAATAATATCAATGTCAACGTCCTGGCAAGCAGAAATGATATCAAGGCATTGATCACCGGGGGCGATGAGAGTCCGATTCTGCATGGATGGCGGCAGATTGCGATTGGCAATGAATTGGTTCGCCGCTTGAATCAAGATCCCGTCTAATTACCTGGATAGATCAGAGAAATAGTATGACTTACTGCATATACCCGCTTACAGCCGGAGCAAACGCTACTTAGTCACCTCGGCCGCAGGGATCAATACGTAAATCCTGCCTTCCTGTTTCATTTTTCCGGCCAGGTTTTCGGCACGTGTCCCCTGGCCCCAGAACAGATCGACACGGGTAGCGCCACTGATGGCACCACCTGTGTCCTGGGCGAATACCAGGCGTCGCAAAGGGGCCCCTGATTTTTTATCAGGACTATCATCGGGCAAAGTCGTCACCAGCCATACCGGACTACCAAGGGGAATATATTTTCTGTCTACGGCAATACTACGGGCTGATGTCAACGGGACGTTAAGTGTCCCAACAGGTCCCTCATCGCTGGATTCCCTCAGGGTAAAAAAGATATAGCTCGGGTTAGTCTGCAGCAGCATCCCGGCCTTATCCGGATTATTGCTTAACCACTCGCGAATGCTCTGCAGGCTGATCTGGTCATAGGTCATATAACCGTTTTCAACCAAAACCCGGCCGATGGCGACATAGGGGTGTCCATTTTGATTGGCATAACCGACAGCGACCATATCACCATTGGTCAAAAGCACGCGCCCAGAGCCTTGTATGTGTAAAAAAAATAAGGCCACCGGATCATCTACCCAGACCAACTCCTTCCCGGCAAGCAAACGTCTGTTTCTGTCAATCTCAGTGCGACTGAAATATGGTATGACCCGCTTACCGTCCAGGCGTCCACGAATTGTTTTGCCTTTCAGCGCCGGATAGAGGTCGCCGAGGTCGATCGTAAGCAGGTTCTCAGGGGGAGCATAAATCGGGTAGCGATAGCGCGGCGTCTTTTTCAGGCTGCCGTATAACAGGGGCTCATAATAACCGGTTACCAGGCCATCCTTGCCACTGGCGCCATTGACTAGATGGGGGATAAACCAGGTCTCGAAAAATTTACGGGCGGTTTTATCATCGGGGGACTCGACACCGTCAGCGTCATTACAGATACTCGACCAGCTCGAATTCCGGCCCCTGAGTTTAGTGCATGTCTGTTTGAGTGCGGGCCAGGCTTGGGCATGTCTATCTTGCTCCCACCCCGGGAGTTTATCCCAGGAAGTCGCTTTGCCTATGCCTTCCGGCTTGACGATACAGGCTGACAACAGAAACGATGTGATCAGCCCAATAACGATAGACCAGTTGCGTAATATTAATGACCGGTTTGATGTGGTTTGCATGGGTCAGTATTTAAACCATCTACCCATAATTATAGCGATTCGATAGTGTACAGGTATGACTGGCCAGGAATAGTCAACTTGCTAGCTGGCGGCCTCGCTACTCAGTTCCTCGATATCGCCATCATATGGCTCGGCGAATTTACAGTCTTTTTGTGGGCATACCTTTTCCGTTCCCCTTTTCTTGGTAGTCTTAAGGGTTAACATCGGATGGCTGCATTCGGGACAGGCCTCCGCCAAAGGTAAATTCCAGACCGCGTATTTGCATTCCGGGTATCGCTCACAGGAGTAAAAAATCTTGCCATAGCGGGATTTACGCTTGAGCATATTGCCTTGCTTGCATTCAGGGCACTTGACGCCGGTGTCTTCGGGTTTCTCCAACGGTTCCATATGATTACAGTTTGGATAGCCACTGCAGCCGATAAACTTGCCATAGCGGCCACGCTTGATCACCAGATCCGATTCGCACTTGGGACATTTCCGCCCCTCAACAATCTGCGGACCGGCATCACCGGCCTCTTCATCGACATTGCGCGTATAATCGCACTCAGGATAACCATTACAACCGATAAAGTAGCCATTCCGTCCGAGTCGCTTTGATAGCTTCTTGCCGCACTTGGGGCAGGTTTCATCAAGCTCTTCGACACCAGGACGGTCTACATCTTCCTTCGACTTTACCTGGCTGCTGAATTTATCCCAGAACTCCCGTAACAAGGGTTGCCACTCTTGCTCGCCTCGCGAAATAGCATCGAGATCATCCTCCAGGCGCGCAGTAAAATCATAATCAACATAATTATGGAAGTGCTCGGATAAGAACTTTTTTACCACCCGACCGACATCCGTAGGCAGGAAGCGGCGCTTGTCCATCACCACATACTCTCTTTGTTGTAGTGTCGAGATGATTACGGCATAGGTTGAGGGGCGGCCGATACCATGCGCCTCCAGCGCCTTGACCAGGCTCGCCTCTGAATAACGCGGCGGTGGCTCGGTGAAATGTTGTTCCTGGCGAATTTCCTTGAGTGATATGTCATCGCCCTCTGCCATCGCCGGCAACAGGGTCTGATCAGAATCATTGTCGCCGCCATCGTCCTTACCTTCCTGGTATACAGCGATGAAACCGGGATTGACGATAACTGATCCGGTGGCACGAAAGATGTTGCCACTACCGGCCTCGAGATCTACGGCAACAGTATCCATGGTGGCATGAATCATCTGACAGGCAATGGTCCGCTTCCAGATCAAATCATAAAGTCTGGTTTGATCCTTATTCAGAAACGCCTCCACGTCTGCCGGTGTCCGCATAGCCGAGGTCGGTCGAATCGCCTCATGGGCTTCTTGCGCATTCTTCGATTTACTCTTATAGACATTAGGTTTCTCAGGCAAATTGTCTTTACCATAGCGGCTTGCGATCAATTCCCGGATTTCATTGATGGCCTCATTGGCGAGATTGACCGAGTCGGTGCGCATGTAGCTGATCAAACCAACGGTTTCACCCTCGATATCGAAACCCTCATAGAGCTGCTGGGCGGTACGCATAGTACGCTGGGCGCCAAAACCCAATTTCCGCGATGCCTCCTGCTGCAGGGTCGAGGTAGTAAAAGGGGGTGAAGGATTGCGTTTGCGTTTTTTCTTTTCGACCTTGCTGACGTGAAGTTTACCCTGTGCCTGATCATTTAGTGCCGTCGTAACTTCCTTGGCCCGTTTTTCTTTTTCAATAGCAAACTGGGACAGTTTTATTGTCTCGAAATGAGTGAGCTTTGCAGAGAAGTCGCGTTTATCGGTGTTGAGATCGGCCTCTATCGTCCAGTACTCGCGCGCCTTGAAGCGTTCGATTTCTTCCTCGCGCTCGACAATCATACGCAGGGCCGGACTCTGCACCCGTCCGGCCGATAGCCCCCGGCGGATTTTTTTCCACAACAAAGGCGACAGATTAAAACCGACGAGATAATCCAGGGCCCGCCGGGCGAGCTGGGCCTTAACAAGATTGTCCGAGAGCTCGCGCGGTTGTTTGATTGCGTGCTGGATGGCTTTTTTGGTGATTTCGTGGAACTCCACCCGATGCACTGGTTTGCTGTCGAGGACGCCTTCCTCCTTGAGGATCTCATACAAATGCCAGGAAATGGCCTCCCCCTCGCGGTCCGGGTCAGTGGCCAGATACAGGGCATCGGCCTTCTTCATTGCCTTGATGATCGCTGATACATGTTTTTTATTTTTCTCTATCAGTTCATATTTCATTTCAAAGTTGTTGTCAGTGTCCACTGCCCCCTGTTTGGGAATGAGGTCACGTACATGGCCATAAGAAGCCAGGGCCTGAAACTCATTACCCAAATACTTGGTCATGGTTTTGGCCTTGGCCGGCGATTCAACTACGATTAAATGTTTCGGCATCTGCTTATGATCTAACTTTCAATCTTAGGGACCATACTGGTACCAACTTCGTAAATATGCCATCAAGTAGGCTTTGCTAGATATAAGTAGCAGCGAGGCGGGATCAAATCAATAGTGAGGGAGTAATTAGTGCAGAAATTCATGGTCTTGATCAAAAACCATGTCCTCCAAGAAAGCATAGGAATGTTCTTCACCGGGCTGATTATAAAGCACCATGAGTACAATCCATTTAATCTGATCGATGGTGGTCTCAGCAACATCGAGGGCCATAATACGATCGATGGCGATTTCACGTGTATGCGGCTCAAGCACCCCTTTGCGTTCGAGCAGAAATAGAAAATTCCTACAATCGAGATTGATCTTGTCCATCTCGTAGGGTGAGAAGTGTCGCAATGACCCGGGCTTATTGCCGGTCACAAAGACTTCATCACCCTGGTCATGCATAGACGATAGCCCTTCCAGCCAGTTAAATGCCTTGTCTATTTCACGGTGGGGAAATCCTGCCTGAGCCAATTCGGTAACAAGCGTTTCCTGGTCGGGACTGGACTCGACGCTATCATCCATATAATTCTCGAACAAGTACATCAAGACGTCGAAGACATTTTCTTTCATTAGTAAACTTTAAATCCTTGTATCTAATTCAACCGCTGGTATCTACCGCCGGACGCCATCGCAATCGCCCCGGCTAGCTCCATTTGTAACAGCATGGAGGAAATATTATCTGACGTCAATCCGCTGCGCTCCACCAGTGAATCGACGGTTACGGGATCAAATCCCATGTGCTGGAGTAGCTGTCTCTGATCAGTCGACAATAATTTTGGAGAATTTGACTCAATTTGGGCCATTTCCATCATTGTAAATTGGGCCAGCGGGGCGAGTTCTTCCAGGATATCCTCGGCGGTTTCCACCAGCTTGGCGCCCTGCCGAAGCAACTGATGGCAGCCGCGCGACAGCGGCGAATGGATAGACCCGGGAATGGCGAAGACCTCGCGGCCCTGCTCAACAGCCAGGCGGGCGGTAATCAAGGAACCGCTGCGTTGGGCCGCCTCGACGACCAGGGTACCAATACTCAAACCACTGATAATCCGGTTGCGCAAGGGAAAGTGTTCCCGCCGGGGCGGACTGCCAAGCGGCAACTCGGAGACCAACAAGCCTTCAGTGGCCAGGCTGTGGGCCAGCTCACGGTGCTGCGGCGGATAGACCCGATCCAGGCCGGTAGCGGTTACGGCGATCGACCTACCGTGAGCAGCCAGGGCTCCCCGATGGGCGCCGGCATCGATTCCCAGCGCGAGGCCACTGGTAATCACCAGGCCGGTGGCGGCCAGCAACTGGGCAAATTGCTCCGCGGTCTGCCGCCCCAGCGGTGTCGGGTTTCGACTGCCGACAATGGCCAGCTGGACCTGGCCCAGTAACCGTCGGTCACCACGCAGAAACAAGACCGGTGGCGGGCCCGGGATCTCACGCAACAATGGCGGATAGTCGGCGTCATCAAAGGTCAACAGGTCACAGTCGGGTTGGCTCAGCCAGGTATCTTCGGCTTCCAGATCCATCGCCGCCGGTCCGCCGAGGATGGCATCAACGGCATCGGCCTGATCAGGCAGTCGCTGCTGCAACTCACGGCGTCGGGCAGCAAATACGGCCTCGATACCGCCGAAATGCTGATAGAGCTGACCGATGTGCTGGGGTCCCAGACCCGGGATCTTGTGAAGGCTGAGCCAGGCTGCCTGCCGTTGGGTGTCATCCATGGACACTTATATTACCGCGCCCGGGTGGGGGCTGCATGCCTGGTTTAGGGGGTGACGACCGTATCCAGCAGATTGATGGGTTGTTTCGCCGTCATGACCAGAGCGTAGCTGACCCGCTCATAGGGTTTGAAGATCATAATCACCCCCGAGAGCTCATCCGGGATACGATACATGCGTTTTTTTACCGGGTCCCGATGCTTGCCGATACGGCGCATCACCTGGAGGACATTGCCTTCTTGCAAGCCGTGTTTGGTGCCAAGATCGATGACGACGATCGTATAGGGGCCGATCTCTCCAACTGAATTCAGGGCGTGAATAACGCTGCCCTTGACTTTCTTGCGTGGTGGGCGCGGAAAGTAATAGGGCAGGGCCGGGCGCTTGGGTGCGAGAATGAGACGGTCAGTCGGCAGTATTTCCTGTTGCACCCGGGTCACCACCAGCTTCGCCGGATCGCCGGCCTCGATTAACTGGGCCTCGCCGAGATACACCGCCTCATAGGCCAGGATCCGGCGCGATCGCGCACCCTGGGCGCCACGCAGGGGTTTGCCGCGACGTATAATGTAAAAGAACTGGTCATCTTCCTGCAGGTCCTTCTTTTTGAAACCGCGGGCATAAAACTCGCTGCCATTGGCCAGAACCAGCCGGTTATCCAGGCCTATCGTGATATAGCCGGCATTTCTCAGCTGTTTGCGGGTGACAATACCCGGGCGGCTCAGGAACGGGTTGATGACATCCGGCGGGATGGTCGGAATCGCCGATGATAGCGGCAACACCCGGACACGGGGCTTGAGCCGTTTGGCCCCGAGGATAGTCGGCCGGGTGGTATCGACGTCTTTATCTTCGTCTCTATCTTCTTCCGGCCTGGCGACCCCGGGTTCACCGCCGCGGACGACTGATAACTCCGGTCGCCCACCGACCCAACGCAGCAGGATAACATCCCCGGGGTAGATCAGATGGGGATTGGCGATCTGCTTATTGATTTTCCAGATCCGTGGCCACAACCACGGGCTCTTGAGAAAGCGGGTGGAGATATCCCAGAGCGTGTCCCCCTTGACTACGGTATAGCGGGTCGGGTAGCCATCACGGAGCTCGACCTTCTCTGTCGCCGCCTGTACTGTCCCGTATAGCCCAACGGCCAAGAGGGCCATTATTGTGGTTCTGAAAAGCGTCACCATATTAGGATTGCTTGGGTTATTGATTGTCAGTTTAGTCGATCTCGGGCGCGGACGCCAAGCCCAGATTAAAAAAAATGGTCTTTTTTTTCAGTAATCTCTGAGATGATAATAATCCACTTTGCTAAGATTGCAAAGTAACCAGTTGAGCGTAAAATTAACTTTGAATCATGGCTGTACGAACAATCCTCCATTATCCGGACCCCCGGCTATATCGCGTGTCGCAGCCCGTCGTCGACGTGGATGGCTCGATCCGCGCCCTGGTCGACGATATGGTTGAGACCATGTATACCGCCCCCGGCATTGGCCTGGCGGCGACCCAGATCGATGTGCACCAGCGCATTATCGTCATCGACCTGTCGCCGGAGAAGAATGATCTCCAGGTCTTTATCAACCCGGAGATCCTGACAAGCAAAGGCGAGCAGTATATCGAAGAGGGTTGTCTGTCGGTTCCGGGTATCTTCGAACGCGTGATCCGCGCCGAACATATCCGGGGGCGTGCCCTCGACCGCGAGGGCCAGCCGTTTGAGCTAACGGCCACCGGCCTGCTGGCAGTCTGCATCCAGCATGAGATCGATCACCTCGAGGGCAAGGTGTTCGTCGATTACCTCTCGCGTCTGAAACAGAGCCGCATCCGCAAGAAGCTGGAAAAGCAGTTACGCTTGGCCATGTAAGGTAAGCAAAGGTGAAGATCGTATTCGCTGGTACGCCGGCATTCGCCGTTCCCAGCCTTGAGGCCCTGGTTGGTCAGGGCCGGCAGCTGCTCGCCGTCTATACCCAACCAGACCGTCCTGCCGGACGCGGCCGTCAGGCCCACGTCAGCGCCGTCAAGGCCCGGGCCCTGGAATATGGTCTCGTTGTCGAGCAGCCGGATAAGCTCAACGACCCGGGCGTCCTAGAGCGCCTGCAGATCCTGGCACCGGAATTGATGGTAGTAATCGCCTATGGCCTGATTCTGCCGCCGGCGGTACTCAGACTCCCCATCCATGGCTGCATCAATGTCCATGCCTCGTTGTTGCCACGCTGGCGCGGGGCGGCCCCGATCCCGCGCGCGATCGAGGCCGGTGATACCAAGACCGGTATCTCGATCATGCAGATGGCGGCCGGTCTCGACACCGGGCCGATATACCACCAGGAGGAGGTCCCCATAAGCGCTAGCGATACCGCCGGCAGCCTGCATGACCGGCTGGCAGTGCTCGGCGCCGACTGCCTGGTCAAAACCATCAACGCCATCGAGACCGGTCAGGCCAGGGCGGTCCCTCAGGCTAAAGACGGTATCAGTACTGCGAGCAAACTGACCAAAGACGAGGCCCGTCTCGACTGGCGGGCCCCTGCCG
>FXBF010000455.1_pt1 | contig 14073 bp, 8 predicted proteins | sample 5335321 | NCBI WGS metagenome assembly FXBF01 (sample SAMEA103928391, study PRJEB20085) | sediment metagenome | isolation source: sediment
CTTGGAACTTGGATCTTGGAACTTGGATCTTGGAACTTGGATCTTGGAACTTGGAACTTGGAACTTGGATCTTGGAACTAAAAATGATACCGCCGACTAAGCATATGCACAGCCTCAATCAACACCGCCGCATGTTCCGGATCAACCTCCGGATGTATGCCATGTCCGAGGTTAAAGACATGGCCATTGCCTTTGCCAAAACTGGCAAGTACGTTGCCGACTTCCTCACGGATTTTATCCGGCGAGGCATACAGTACGCAGGGATCGATATTGCCCTGCAGGGCAACGCGGTCACCGACTCTTGCGCGGGCTTCTGTCAGATCTGTTGTCCAGTCCAGACCCAGGGCATCACAGCCGCTGTCAGCCATTGCTTCCAGCCATTGGCCACCGCCTTTGGTGAACAGTACCACCGGGACATCGCTGGTGATCGGATCGGATTTTAATTTACTGATAATTTGACTCATGTAGGATAGAGAGAATTCACGATAGGCTGCAGATGATAATGAACCGCCCCAGGTGTCGAAGATCATGACTGCCTGTGCACCGGCGGATATTTGTGCAGAAAGATAGGCACTGACACTGTCAGCAAGGACGGTCAGCATTCTGTGCAGCAGATCAGGGCGGTTGTACATCATTGCTTTGATGCGTGAGAATGTCTTGCTGCTGCCGCCTTCTACCATGTAGGTGGCAAGCGTCCAGGGGCTGCCGGAAAAGCCAATCAGGGGCACACGGCCATCCAGTTCACGATGTATCAGTGATACCGCGTCGGTAACATAGCGTAGCTCATCAGCGGGATCAGGCACAGCGAGCTTATTGACGGCGGCTTCATCGGTGATCGGGCGTTTGAAACGCGGGCCTTCGCCTTCCTCAAAGTATAGACCCAGACCCATCGCGTCGGGGATGGTCAGGATATCGGAAAATAGAATGGCCGCATCCAGCGGGAAGCGTTCCAGTGGCTGCAGGGTAACTTCGCAGGCCAGCTCCGGATTCCGGCACAGAGACATGAAGTCACCGGCCTTGCTGCGGGTGGCGCGGTACTCAGGCAGATAACGGCCAGCCTGGCGCATCATCCATACCGGTGTTACATCGACCGGCTCGCGGCGCAGGGCACGCAAAAAACGGTCATTCTTAAGTGTAGTCATGATAGTTAGTGCTCATTATCAGGTTGAAGGAACACTGGTCTCTAGCGCGGAAGATTGCTGCTGCCCATCAGGTATTCATCGACTGCTCTGGCCGCCTGACGGCCTTCGCGTATTGCCCACACCACCAGCGACTGGCCACGGCGCATATCACCGGCAGCGAATACCTTATCGACCGAGGTCTGGTAGTCGGATGTGCTGGCATCGATATTGCCGCGGGCATCCTGTGCCAAACCAAGCTCTTCTATCATGCCCTGATGGACGGGATGTACGAAGCCCATCGCGATGAAGACACGTTCGGCCTTGAGTTCGAATTCCGAACCGGCGATCTCCGACATCTGCCACTGTCTGTTCTCACCCTGTTTCCATTCGACCTTGATGCAGTCTATGCCGGTCAGTCTGCCATTTTCACCTCTAAAGCGTTTAGTGGCGACACTCCACATGCGTTCACTGCCTTCTTCCTGCGAACTGGAGGTGCGCAGCTTATTCGGCCAGTCGGGCCAGGTCAGTGCCTTATTTTCTTTCACCGGCGGTTTCGGCATGATTTCAAGCTGGGTTACGGATTTGGCACCCTGGCGGTTGGAGGTGCCGATACAGTCGGAGCCGGTATCGCCGCCGCCGATCACCACGACATCAAGGTCCGTCGCAAGAATGGCTTCCTCGGCAGGGATTTGATCACCGGCTACGCGCTTATTGGATTGTGCGAGAAAGTCCATGGCGAAATAAACACCGTCCAGTTCTCTGCCGTCAACAGGCAGGTCACGGGATTCTTCGGAGCCGCCAGTCAATACCACGGCATCAAACTCTTCAATCAGTTGCCCGGCAGGAATTTCAACGCCGATATGGGCACTGGTTTTAAATTCGATACCTTCGCCCATCATCTGGCTCATGCGACGGTCAATCAGCGACTTGTTGAATTTGAAGTCAGGTATGCCATAACGTAACAGGCCGCCGATACGGTCATTCTTTTCAAACACGGTAACATCATGACCGACACGTGCCAGTTGCTGTGCGGCGGCCAGACCGGAAGGCCCTGAGCCCACGACGGCGACCTTCCTGCCACTGCGATGGCTGGCAATCTGCGGTTTTATCCAGCCCTGCTCCCAGGCATGATCGACAATGGCGCATTCTATCGTCTTGATTGTCACTGGTACATCATCGATGTTCAATGTACAGGCGGCTTCACAGGGTGCAGGGCAGATGCGGCCAGTAAATTCAGGGAAATTGTTGGTCGAATGCAGAACGTCAATGGCCGCGCGCATATCGTCTTTGTAGACCAGGTCATTCCAGTCCGGGATGATGTTGTTGACCGGGCAGCCCTGATGGCAGAAGGGGATGCCGCAGTCCATGCAACGCGCACCCTGCTGCAGCAGCACGTCTTTCTCCAGTGGAATAACAAATTCCTCGTATTTGATCAGACGGTCAGCGACCGGGGCGTAGCTTCGTTCCTGTCTCTGGAATTCAATGAAGCCTGTAGGTTTACCCATTGCTCTTCTCCAATGTTCTTTCCCTGTACCGCCCTGTTCGCTCAGGCAGTTTTGCTTTGTTGCTGCGTACTTAATTCCTGCAGTGCGCGACGGTATTCAACCGGCATGATCTTGACGAAGCGGGGCAGGTACTCAGACCAGCTCTCAAGGATCTCACGGGCACGGTTGCTGTCCGTGTAATGGTGATGCTGTTTGATCAATTGCTGTAGACGAATGCCATCAAAGCGTGTCATGTCATGGCTGACATCCACCCGGCCATGGATTTCCAGATCGCCACCCTGATGCTCAAGGGCTTCCAGCGCATCATCTTCTTCAGGGATGGCTTCCAGTTCAACCTGTGCCAGGTTGCAGCGGGATTCAAAATCACCGTCAGTATCCAGCACATAGGCGATGCCGCCGCTCATGCCGGCGGCAAAGTTACGACCGGTAGAACCCAGCACCACGACAACACCGCCAGTCATGTATTCACAGCCGTGATCACCGACCGCTTCCACGACGGCGGTAGCACCGGAGTTGCGTACAGCAAATCGTTCACCGGCCACCCCGTTGAAATAACATTCACCTTCGATTGCGCCGTACATGACCGTATTGCCAACGATTATATTCTCTTCGGCCACTATCGGAGATTCAGACGGTGGATAGATGATAATACGGCCGCCACTGAGGCCTTTGCCGACATAGTCATTGCCTTCACCTGATAGTTCTATCGTCACACCTCGCGCGAGGAAGGCACCCAGGCTCTGACCTGCCGTGCCTTTAGCCCTGATATGTATGCAGTCATCCTGCAGGCCAGCCATGCCATGTTTCAGCGCTACCTGTCCGGACAGCATGGTGCCAAAGCTGCGGTTGTAGTTATGAATATCGACTTCGATATTGACACATTCGCCATTGTTCAAGGCGGGCTGCGCCTGTGCGATAAGCGTGTTGTCGATAACCCTGTCCAGACCGTGATCCTGACCAGCCGTGTTGTAAATGTCTTCGGCCGATGCCGCCACCGGCTTTTGCAGCAGACGGGAATAGTCGAGCCCTTCTGCTTTCCAGTGGTCAATGGCCCTGCGCATGTTCAGCCTGTCCATCTGGCCGATCATTTCATCGAATCTGCGGAAGCCCATTTGTGCCATCAGCTGGCGTATCTCTTCAGCGACAAAGAAGAAGTAGTTCACAATATGTTCGGGTTTACCGGTAAACCGCTTGCGCAGCTCCGGGTCCTGGGTAGCGACGCCCACCGGACAGGTGTTGAGATGACACTTGCGCATCATGACACAGCCTTCGACGATCAGAGGTGCGGTGGCAAAACCAAATTCATCGGCACCCAATAATGCACCGATGACAACATCACGGCCCGTTCGCATGCCGCCGTCTACCTGAACCGCGATGCGGCTACGCAGGTTGTTCATTACCAGGGTCTGATGGGTTTCAGCCAGACCGATCTCCCATGGGCTGCCGGCATGTTTAATCGAGGTCAGCGGGCTGGCCCCGGTACCGCCGTCGCAGCCGGCGATGGTGACATGGTCGGCGTGCGCCTTGGAGACACCGGCGGCTACCGTGCCGACACCGACTTCTGAAACCAGCTTAACGCTGATACGCGCCTCAGGATTGACGTTTTTAAGATCAAAGATCAGTTGTGCAAGGTCTTCGATGGAATAGATGTCGTGGTGTGGCGGCGGTGAAATCAGACCGACGCCCGGTGTTGAATGCCGTACACGCGCAATTTCTGCATTGACCTTGTGGCCGGGCAACTGGCCGCCTTCACCCGGTTTCGCACCCTGTGCCATTTTGATCTGTATATCATCGGCATTGACCAGGTATTCTGCCGTTACACCAAAGCGACCAGAGGCGATCTGCTTGATGGCTGAACGGGCAGAATCACCATTTTTCATCGGCTGGTAGCGCTGGCTTTCTTCACCCCCTTCACCGGTATTGGATTTACCGCCAATACGGTTCATTGCGATGGCCAGAGTGGAATGCGCCTCATAGGAGATCGAGCCATAGGACATTGCTCCGGTAGCAAAACGTTTGACGATTTCGCTGGCCGGCTCAACTTCATCCAGTGCTACGGATTGCCCTGAGGTATCAATTTCAAACAGCCCGCGCAAGGTCTTTAAATCTTCATTTTGCTCATCGACTAAACAGGAGAATTCAGCAAAAGTCGTGGCATCATTGGCGCGTGTTGCATGCTGCAGCCTGGCGATGGTATCCGACGTCCAGATGTGACTTTCACCCCGTAGACGAAAGGCATAATCGCCACCGGCATCAAGGTGCCTGCGGTAGATCTCCCTGTTGCCAAAGGCGTTATCGTGCCATTCAACGGCTGAGCGGGCGAGGGCAGCCAGGCCGACACCTTCTATGGTGCTGGCGGTGCCAGTAAAATATTTTTTGACAAAGTCCGAGGACAGGCCAACGGCATCAAATATCTGTGCGCCGCAGTACGACTGATAGGTTGATATGCCCATCTTGGACATTACTTTTTTCAGGCCTTTACCCAAAGCTTTAACATAACGGGTGCGCGCTTCATTAAATTCCAGTCCATCCAGTTGCTCTGGCGTCATGCTGCGCAGCGTTTCAATTACCAGGTATGGATTGATGGCCTCAGCACCGTAGCCGGCAAGTGTGGCGAAATGATGTACTTCAAGGGCGGCACCGGTTTCAACTACCAGGCCGGAGCTGGTTCGCAGCCCACGGCGAATCAGGTGGTGATGTACGGCAGAGGTTGCCAGCAGGGCCGGGATGGCAATATTGTCAGCATCCACGCTGCGATCTGACAGGATTAGAATATTATTGCCATCATTGACCGAGTCTTCTGCCGTTGTGCATAGAGCATCGATGGCCTGTTCCATGCCATCGGCACCGCTCGTAGCGGGGTAGCAGATGTCCAGTGTCACAGTGCGAAAGGCGCCGTCACTGGCGTCTTCAATGTGGCGTATGGCTTCAAGGTCGGCATTGCTTAGCACTGGTTGAGATACTTCCAGCCGCATATGCTGGCCAGCTTCATGCAGTCCCAGAAGGTTGGGTCGTGGGCCAACCAGTGATACCAGCGACATGACTATTTCTTCACGTATCGGGTCGATTGGTGGGTTGGTGACCTGGGCAAAATTCTGCTTGAAAAAATTGGCCAGCGGCTTAGCCCGGGAGGACAATACGGCGGGCGGATTGTCGGCACCCATGGAGCCGGTGGCTTCCTGCCCGGTGACGGCCATCGGCGTTAACAGAAATTTAATATCCTCCTGCGTGTAGCCAAAGGCCTGCTGGCGATCCAGCAGAGTTTCGGTGTCCGGTTCCATCGGGCTGATATCGGTGTTTAGCTTCGCCACTTCCAGCTGGGATTTATCCAGCCATTCCTGATACGGGTCTGCATTGCTGAGTTGGGACTTCAGTTCCTCGTCATCAATGATCCGTCCCTGCTCAAGATCTATCAGGAACATCTTGCCGGGTTGCAGACGCCATTTCTTGACGATCTTTTCTTCCGGAATATCGAGCACTCCCATTTCAGACGCCATCAGCACCAGATTGTCCTCTGTAATCAGATAACGGGCAGGCCGCAGACCATTACGATCCAGCGTAGCACCGATCTGGCGGCCATCCGTGAAGGCCACCGCAGCCGGGCCATCCCAGGGTTCCATCAGGGCGGCGTGGTATTCATAAAAGGCGCGGCGTTTGTTATCCATTAGCGGGTTACCGGACCATGCTTCTGGAATAAGCATCATCATGGCATGAGACAGTGAGTAACCACCGAGGCTAAGTAGCTCAAGGGCGTTGTCGAAACAGGCTGAATCCGACCGATTTTCATCAATCAGGGGCCATATTTTTTCCAGGTCATCGCCGAACACTTCGGATGCCATGGAGTGCCGCCGCGCTGCCATCCAGTTGACATTACCGCGTAAGGTATTGATTTCACCATTATGCGCTATCATGCGGAAAGGCTGCGCCAGGTCCCAGGTCGGGAAAGTATTGGTCGAGAAACGCTGATGCACCAGTGCCAGCGCGGACTTCATACGTGTGTCGTTAAGGTCTATATAATATGAGCCGACCTGATTAGCCAGTAGCATTCCTTTGTAGAGCAGCGTGCGTGATGACATGGAAGCAATATAGAAGGCACCGCCAACAGGCATGGCGGCTTCAACAACACAGTTTTCTACCTGTTTGCGGATGATGAACAGTTTACGCTCAAAGGCATTTTGGTCCTTGCAGTTGCTGCCTTTACCGATAAACAGCTGACGGATACCGGGTTCTGTCGGCAGTACAGTATGGCCGAGACCGGCGTTATCGACCGGTACATCACGCCACCCCAGTAATTCCTGTCCTTCCCGCAGAACAAAGGATTCGATCGTTTCGACACAGCTGGCCGCGGTGGCCTGATGCGGCGGTAAAAAAACCATGGCCACACCGTAGTTGCCCTCATCCGGCAAAGTTATATTTATCTCTGCACAGGCACTACGCAGAAAGTTGTCAGGCAACTGCATAAGAATACCTGCACCGTCGCCGGCCAACTTGTCTGCACCAACCGCGCCGCGATGGGTCAGATTACGTAGAATTTCCAGACCCTGCTCTATGATACGGTGGCTTTTGCGTCCTTTTATGTCCGCAACAAATCCAACACCACAGCTATCGTGTTCATTTTTCGGGTCATAAAGTCCCTGGCGGGGCGGCAAGCTGCCTTGATACATGTTCAACCTCTGTCCTGTTTCTTTCAGTTTTGTTTCTTTCAGGTGGGCGATAGTGAAACAGCCCTGTACTGACCTGATTCCGGCCCAATTTTATCGGATCACAACCTGGTCTCTCTGAATGTCGGCTAAACAACGTTCGGGTTAGCATATTGACTTAATCTAGCAAACAGCCGACGGAAGATAACGAAAATAAGGGATTTTTTCCAGTTTTTTTAGGATAAAGATTCAGTAGTATGCCCAATTACAGGGTTCTTAACGTCATTTACTTAACCTGCCAGTTATTTTAGTGTTTTATCTCTCTCCCGTAACCAGTACAATGCACTGTTTGCATAATTTATCCTTATCTATGAGTACTTTGGCAAAATTTATGAAAGTCGGTATTTTAAAGGAAAACGAAAAACTTGAGGCGCGTGTGGCGGCTTCCCCTGATTCCATCAGCCGTCTACTCAAACTGGGGCTTGAAGTAGTGATTGAAAAAGGCGCTGGAGTGTTATCTGGATATCCTGATAATGTATTCGAGGCTGCTGGCGCCACGGTTGTCAACAGTAAGGATGTTTGTGCGGCGGATTTCATCCTCAGCATCAATCTGCCATCCGACGATGTATTAAAAAAATTGAAACCCGGCTCTATGCTGGTGACGCTACCAGGATTGTGTGAGGACGACGGAACGTTCAAAGCCCTGGCGGATAATAAAGTCGATGTGCTGGCGCTGGAACGCATTCCGAGGATATCCCGTGCTCAGTCAATGGACGTATTGTCGTCTCAGGCCAATATAGGCGGCTACCGGGCGGTACTTGAAGCAACAGTTCAGTATAAACGTTTCCTGCCACTGATGATGACTTCGGCAGGTTCTTCCAAACCTGCCCGTGTGATAATTCTGGGTGTTGGTGTCGCCGGTCTGCAGGCTATTGCGACAGCACGCCGACTGGGTGCACAGGTCTGGGCCTATGATGTGCGCCCGGAAACCAGCGAACAGGTCGAATCGCTGGGAGCAAAATTTATCGAGCTGGATCTCGGTGAAGAAGGGTCAGGTGAGGGAGGCTATGCCAAAGAATTATCAGATGAAGCGAAAAAGAAACAGCAACAGATGCTCTCCGAGGAATTGCAGAAAGCCGATATACTTATATCCACTGCAGCCATCCCCTGCCGTCCTGCCCCACGTTTGATACCTGAAGAAACAGTAAAAGGCATGCAAGAAGGCTCCGTAATTATTGACATGGCAGCGGCCACCGGCGGCAACTGTGAATTAACTGAAGCCGATTCGGTAATCGTCAAACACGGCGTCACTATTGTCGGCCACACCAATTACCCCGCCATGGTCCCTGCGGATGCCAGCAGTTTTTTTGCACGCAACCTGGTAAATCTTATGGAGTTACTGGTGACAAAAGAAGACGATAAACTGGTGCGACCCGACTACATGGAAGACGAAGTAACCAAAACCGCACTGGTCGTCTATCAGGGCGAAGTACGGTTTTAAAAAGTTTTTTATAAATAGCATTTGGAATTTATCATTATGATTCAATTTCTTAAGCAGGTTCAATGGCAGAATTGCAGGAAAGTATTTGCAGTCTTTGCGTACTCCGCGTCCTTTGCGGTTAAAGCTTTTGACGTGTCAGTTTCCCCAGAATGTGGAGCAACAATATGACAGAAACTATTGCAGCTAGCGGCATATCACCCTCGATTATCGCGCTATTCATTTTCGTGCTGGCCGGTTTTATCGGCTACTACGTCATCTGGGGCGTCACGCCTTCATTACACACGCCGTTAATCTCACTGACCAATGCCATCTCCGGCATCATCATTGTTGGCGCCATACTGGTGACTGGTTCTGAAGGTGCCACATCGCTGGAGCAGGGACTGGGCTTTGTCGCCGTAACATTGGCATCGATAAATATATTCGGTGGCTTTGCGGTAACGCAGCGCATGTTGTCGATGTTTCGCAAGAAAGAAAAGTGATCAGGAAGAGATAACAACATGTTGAATGCCAATACACTCGCGATCGCCTATCTGATCTCGGCCTCCCTGTTTATCCTTGGCCTGAAAGGCTTAACCCATCCTTCAACGGCCAGACGGGGGAATTATCTCGCTATGTTCGGTATGGGACTGGCGATTGTGGCTACCCTGTTTAATCCGGCGATGCAAAATTATTCTCTGATCTTCACCGGCCTGGCTATCGGTGCCGTGATTGGCATCGTTATTGCCCTTAAGATCGACATGAAAGCCATGCCGCAGCTGGTCGCTGCCTTTCATAGCCTGGTGGGTCTTACCGCCGTGCTGGTGGCAATAGGTACGTTTACAGAACATGCAGCAAATGGTCGTATTGACGGCATCATGCTGGTTGAACTCAGTGTCGGTTCGTTCATCGGCGCGATCACGTTCACCGGTTCATTGATTGCTTTTGGTAAGCTGCAGGGCCTACTCAGCGGTAACCCGGTCGTTTTCAAAGGCCAGCATCTGCTGAATCTTGCGCTGGGCCTGGTGGCATTGGTACTGGTGGTACAGTTTTCACAAAACAGTAGTTTAACTACCCTGATATTGATTACGGCAATTGCCCTGGCACTGGGTTTTCTGCTGATCATCCCGATCGGCGGCGCGGATATGCCGGTAGTTATATCGATGCTGAACTCCTACTCGGGCTGGGCAGCCGCAGCGACCGGCTTCACACTGCAGAATAATGCGCTGATCGTAACCGGCGCACTGGTAGGTTTTTCCGGGGCGATCCTTTCCTTCATCATGTGTCGTGCCATGAACCGCTCTTTTATCAGCGTCATACTCGGTGGTTTTGGCGGCTCGGATGACGAAGAGACCACTGCCATGCAGGCGGCCAGCCAGGGCGTTAAAAGCGCTGCAGTGGAAGACCTTGCCTTTATGATCGAAAATGCCAATCGGCTAATCGTCGTGCCGGGCTATGGCATGGCCGTCGCCCAGGCGCAGCATGCCCTGAAAGAACTGACTGACATCCTCAATGAAAAAGAGATAGAGGTAAAGTTTGCCATCCATCCTGTCGCCGGCCGTATGCCGGGGCACATGAACGTCCTGCTTGCTGAATCGGATATCCCCTATGACCAGGTGGCAGAGATGGATGAAATCAATCCTGAATTTAGTACTACCGATGTGGCACTGGTAGTCGGTGCCAACGACGTTACCAACCCGGCCGCCAAAACCGACAAATCCAGCCCGATCTACGGCATGCCAATACTCGACGTCGAAAAAGCCAAATATATCTTTGTCATCAAGCGCAGCATGCGCCCGGGTTATTCAGGAATAGAAAATCTACTGTATTTCAGAGACAACTGTTCGATGGTGTTCGGGGATGCAAAGGAAGTTTGCGAAGCACTTGTTGCGGAGCTGAAGAATGGTTGATTTCAGTTCCAAGATCCAAGTTCCAAGATCCAAGTCTAAAGTTCCAAGTTCCAAGTCTAAAGTTCCAAGTTTTAGGACTAAGGACTAAAAAGAATAGCTCTTTTGATTATACTTGGAACTTGGAACTTGGATCTTGGAACTTCTTCCCCTATTCATGCCTGTCAAATGTTCTAAACCCGCTCGACTGACACAGTGCATCCCGTTTAGCTTCTTCAAGATCTGACTGAACCATCTCGGTGACCATCTCTTCGAAGGATATTCGTGGTTCCCAGCCGAGTTGTTCGCGTGATTTAGTCGGGTCGCCTAATAGTGTTTCGACTTCACAGGGACGGTAGTAGCGGGGATCTACCCGGACAATGACGGAGCCAACTGTAGAGCATTTTCCAGGCAGTTCATCTTTGCTGGTGTCCAGTTTTTCAATAATACCGACCTCTTCAGCACCTTCGCCCTGCCAGCGCAGTGTAATGCCAAGTTCTCCTGCCGACAGATCAACAAATTCTCTAACCGAATGCTGTATGCCGGAGGCAATGGCAAAATCTTCCGGCCTGTCCTGCTGCAGTATCAGCCATTGGGCCTCAACATAGTCTTTCGCATGGCCCCAGTCACGTTTGGCGTCCAGGTTGCCGAGATATAAACAGTCCTGCATGCCGAGGGTGATTCTTGCCAGGGCGCGAGTAATCTTGCGGGTAACGAAGGTTTCACCGCGTATCGGCGATTCGTGATTGAACAGAATGCCGTTACAGGCAAACATGCCATAGGCTTCACGATAATTGACGGTGATCCAGTAGGCATAAAGCTTGGCAACTGCATATGGCGAGCGGGGATAGAAGGGCGTCGTTTCCTTCTGCGGTGTTTCTACCACATTACCAAACAATTCTGATGTTGAGGCCTGATAGAAGCGGCAGCTTTCCTGTAGGCCAAGCAAACGGATGGCCTCCAGTACACGCAACGGACCCAGTGCATCGGAATTGGCCGTGTATTCCGGTTCCTCAAAGGAGACAGCGACATGGCTTTGTGCCGCAAGATTATAGACTTCATCAGGCTGCGTCTGCTGGATGATTCTGACCAGGCTGCTTGAATCCGTCATGTCACCATAATGCAGGATAAATTTCTGTTCCGCTTCGTGTGGATCCTGATACAGGTGATCAATGCGATCAGTATTAATTAGAGAGGTGCGGCGCTTGATGCCGTGAACGATATAGCCCTTATTAAGCAGGAACTCAGCAAGGTAGGCGCCGTCCTGGCCTGTAATGCCGGTGATCAGTGCTGTTTTACTCATTTCAATATACTATATGGTTAATATGGTCAGTCGTAAGTCCATCAATTCTAACAAAATCCTGGAATTTAAACCGCATGACACAGATCAAATATTTTTCTGCTGCAATACGTATACTGGCATAAGGAATATGAAATAGAAAATACTGGAATGACTCAATGTTGGTAAATTTTGAAGAGCTGGGCAATAAACCGGATCCCGGTATGCCGCTGCTGCAGTTGGGTTTCCGTCCCTTTTTTCTTTTGGCTGGGGTTTCGGCCGTATTACTGATCCTGATTTGGGGTTTGTTGTTTTCAGCAGGTGTCCCTGGCCCTGTTTACGGCACAGTTTACTGGCACGGGCATGAAATGATTTACGGATATGTTATGGCTGTGGTCGCAGGATTTTTATTAACCGCAGTTAAAAACTGGACCGGCAGCCAGACACTTAATGGAATTTCATTACTGGCATTATCACTATTGTGGTTAGCGGCCCGTCTCCTGCCGTTTTTACCAGCATTCATTCCCTACTGGCTGGTAGCAGTTACGGACCTGTTGTTTCTACCCGCTCTTGCTGTAGCCCTTCTGCCATTGCTATGGAAGACAAAGAACCGCCGCAACCTGATTTTTGTCGGAATTTTAATGTTACTTACTGCCGCCAATATCGTCTTTCACCTTGGGATAGCAGGGATTCTGGCCTCTGGCCAGTCTTATGGCCTCTATGCCGCTGTCTATATAATATTGCTGTTAATCAGCATCATGGGAGGGCGTGTTATCCCATTCTTTATAGAACGCGGCATAGGTGGAGGTTTTACATGCAGGAGTTATCCAGCTATCGAATTTAGTGCAAGTGCGGTACTACTTCTCCTCGGACTATTACATACTGCAGGCGTCGTAGGTATGCCCACTGTCATTGTTGCACTATTGGCAGCAGCGCTGCATTTAATCCGATTATCTGGCTGGTATGGAAAAGGTGTCTGGCGTGTTCCGTTACTCTGGGTGCTGGTGCTGGCCTATGGCTGGATTATTGCGGGACTGTTCCTGATGGCACTGGCCATGGCTGGATTTTTTTCCATATCACTGGCATTGCATGCACTGACCATCGGTGGCATTGGCCTGATGACGATGGGTATGATGGTCAGGGTTTCCATGGGGCACAGTGGAAGAAGGCTGGTAGCGTCTGGCTTGCTTCCTGCCGCTTTTGCGGCGCTTAATTTGGCGGTGGTGGTCAGGGTGTTCATGCCATTGATGGTGCCGGTGGAGAGTTATTCTTTGATGGTGCTGATATCGGCGTTGATCTGGGTGGGGGCGTTTGTTGTTTTTGTTTTCTGGATGGCACCGGTTTATTTTTCTCCGAGGGTGGATGGGCGGCCGGGTTGATGGTTTTTTTGGCTTTCATTTTTATTTAATTTTTTGAATTGATCATTGTTTTTCGCCCTTCATGGGCGAGTATCTTTTCTTTGATGGCCAAAGAAAAGGTACCAAAAGAAAGGCCACCCGCATGCTTGCCCTTCGGGTTCCCTGCGATGCTCAATCGAGTCGGCGGGATGTGAAACTCGGGCTACGCCCTCAGACAACACATCCCTTATTCCGACTCAATCTGCGCTTCTCGGCAAGCCTGAACGGGATTCAAGGTCAACATCAAAGGCAACATTGTAGGAGCGCCGCTCGGCGCGATTGTTTATAAAAAAGAATCGCGCCGAGCGGCGCTCCTACAGGGGATGAACTGCAGAGGAAAGAGGAAAGGTTAAAGGGGAAAGGAAATCAAAATCAGGATTATAACCATCATACCGGCGAAGGCTGGTACCCAGGGTTCCTTTAAAGGGTTATTCGCCGCGAGACGCTCCTCCCACGTTAAAAAATAGTTATTCAGGCCATCCCTGGCCTTCACCCTTCGGGCCAGTCTTCGACTGTTCAAATCTGCTTCCTGCGGATTTAGTCTTTTGAATTATATTAACGGAACCAAAGAAAAACCGCCCCATGGGCTGGCCTACGGCTGCTCTGCGCGCTTCAGTCTGAGCCGGGCACGGTGAACTCGCTTCGCTCAAACATGCACCGCGCTATTCCGACTCAGACTTCCAGTGCTCGACAACCCAAAAGGGGATGGCGGTTCAAAGTCAAAAGATAGAACCAACCCCTGTAGGAGCGCCGCTCGGCGCGATTGTT
>FXBF010000456.1_pt1 | contig 14072 bp, 9 predicted proteins | sample 5335321 | NCBI WGS metagenome assembly FXBF01 (sample SAMEA103928391, study PRJEB20085) | sediment metagenome | isolation source: sediment
CGCGCTCTTCGCCCGCCGCATCGCCGGGAGCTGCGACCTCACGTTGGCCATCGGCTGCCGCTTCTCGGAAGTGGGCACCGGCAGCTATGGGCTCGAGCCGCCGGGTCCATTGGTGCACGTCGATATCGACGATGCGGTGCTGGGCCGCAATTACCCGGCAGCGGCAAAGGTCGCCGCCGACGCGGGCGCGTTCGTGACGGCGCTGCTGGACGGCCTCGAACCGCGCGGGTTCGACGCCGGGCTTCGCGACGCGATCCGTAAAGGGCACGAGAAAGTCCAGGCGGAGCAGGCGGCTTGCAGCGGCAACGGTGTGGCACCGCCGTTCCTGCTGAGATCGCTGCAAGACGTATACGGTCCGGACGCGATCTTCACCACAGACAGCGGTAATGGCACCTTCCTGGCCATGGAATCCCTGCGGCTCGAGCGGCCCCGTTCGTTCCTGGCACCCGTCGACTATTCCTGCATGGGCTACGCGGTGCCGGCGGCCCTCGGCGCGGCCCTGGCCTGCCCGGAGCGGCGGGCGGTGGCGCTGGCGGGAGACGGAGCGTTTCTGATGACCGGCCTGGAGCTGCTCACCGCCGCGCAACTCGGACTTCCGGTGACCATCCTGGTGCTGCGTGATCGAGAGCTAGCGCAGATCGCTCAGTTCCAGCAGACAGCGCTAGCACGCAAGACGGCCAGCGAGCTGCCCGACTACGATCTCGCCGCCTTCTGCCAGGCCGTCGGGGTCGATTATCTCTCACTGCGGAGCGATGCCGACGTTCACGAGGGGCTGCACCAAGCGCTACAGCGGCACGATGACGGGCGGCCCGTGCTGGTCGAGGTCGAGATCGACTACTCGAAGGCGACCCACTTCACTCGGGGCGTGGTCGTCACGAACCTGGGCCGGCTGCCATGGCCGGACAGGCTGCGATTTGTGGCCCGCGCGCTGGCCAGACGACTGCCTGGACGGGACGGGTAGCCGACGCCACCGAAATGCTTAGTTTATCCGGAACCCCAACCCCCAGAAGCGGGAACACCCTGACTCCTTCACCGGAGTCCTCAACCAGCCGCAACTGAACGGAGGGGAGCCATGATTCAGCATTTGCCCGTGCTTCTCGCGCATTCGGACCGCTCCTTCAGGCGCTGGCTAGCCTGCGTGGCCGTAGGCCTGCTGCTGTTCGTCTTCGGCGCCCAGAGCCCAGCCTTCGCTCAGGAGGGGACCATCGTCGGCCAGGTGGTCGACGCCGAGATCGGCGAACCGCTGAACGGCGTCTCGATCGAGCTGATCACCGGGATCGGCAACGTCACCCACTCCACGGTGACGGATGTGAGGGGTGAATTCCGGCTCGTCGGGGTTCCGGCAGGCACCTACTCGATGCTGGTCTCGGCGCTGGGCTACGAGCAGCGCCGAATCAACCGGGTGGCCGTTGGCACCGAGACGCTGGCGCTCGGAAGCATCGAGCTGATCTCGCGCGCCTTCAAGCTGAACCCGGTGGTGGTGACGGCGTCGCGCGGGCAGGAGAAGGCGCTGGACGCTCCGGCGGCCGTTTACACGGTGACGTCGGAGGATATCGAGGGCAAGCCGGCGGCGGTTGCCGCGGACCACGTGGTCGGGATGCCGGGTGTGGACAACGTCACCACCGGCCTCACGCAGCGCAACGTGGTCACCCGCGGGTTCAATAACGTCTTCTCCGGCGCGCTCTACGTACTCCAGGACAACCGCTGGACGTCGGTGCCTTCCCTCAGGTTCAACGCGTACAACCTGATCCCGACGACAGATGAGGACATCGACCGTATCGAAATAGTTCTGGGCCCCGGTTCGGCTCTGTACGGTCCCAACGTCAACCAGGGCGTGATGCACATCATCACGCGCTCGCCTCTCGACTACCAGGGCAGCGTGATCAGCGTGCTGGGGGGCGCTCGCGACGGCAACGACGCGAGCTCCAGCAGCGACGGGATCTTCCAAGGCGTGTTCCGCACCGCTGGCCTGATCGGCGAGAACACGGGCTACAAGGTCTCGGGGCAGTACTTCAGCGGGGGCGACTGGCAGTACATCGATCCGGTGGAGCAGACCAATCGTGATCTCGCCATCGCCGGCGGCGCCGACCCGGACACGCTGAAGATCGGTGCTCGCGACTTCAACGCCGAGCGCTTCACCGGCGACGCTCGCTTCGATATGCGACTGAACGAGCGCTCGACCCTGATCCTGGCCGGTGGCCTGACGAACAGCACGAGCAGCGTCGAGATGACCGGCATCGGGTCGGCGCAGGTACTGGACTGGACGTACTGGTACCTGCAGAGCCGCCTGCAGACCGGCCGCTTGTTCGCTCAGGCGTACTTCAATAAGAGCAACGCAGGTGACACGTTCACGCTTCGTGACGGCAAGCCGATCATCGACAAGTCCTTCCTGTTCTCCGGCCAGTTGCAGCACTACACGAACGCCGGTGAGCGGAACCGCTTCGTCTACGGCATGGACCTCATCCGCACGGTGCCCCAGACGGAGCGCTCGGTCAACGGCCGCAACGAGGACAACGACAACATCACCGAGGTCGGCGGCTACCTGCAGTGGGAGTCCGAGCTTTCGCCGAAGTGGGACCTCATCGCCGCCGCCCGGGTCGATTGGCACAGCGTGGTGGACGAGCTGGTCTTCTCGCCGCGCGCCGGCATCGTCTTCAAGCCGACGCCCGAGCACAACTTCCGGTTCACTTACAACCGCGCCTTCAGCCAGCCGACCAGCATCAACCTGTCGCTGGACCTGCTGTCGTCCAACACGCTTGGGCCGTTCGTCGATTACGGCGTGCGCGCTCTGGGCGTGCCTAGCGAAACGGGCCTCACGTTCAAGCGTGACTGCGCCGGCGGCCTTTGTATCCGCTCACCCTTCGCCACCGACCCGACCCAGCCCCAGGATCTGGACGTGACGCCCTACTGGGACGACGCGGTCGACGGGTTGGGCCAGATCCTGCTGGCGCTCGGTGAGGATCCGCTCGATCCAGCTCTCGAGGCGCTCCTGAAATCGCTCGACGACGGGGCGCCGCCGCCAGTCGGCACGGTGCTACGCAAGTTCGACCAGCGGGCGCTCGGCTTCGGGCAGGTCATAACCGACCCGGCCATAGCCGCGGTAGACGTGCCGGTGCTCAAGCCGAGCATCACGAACACCCTAGAGGTCGGGTACAAGGGGCTGCTCGGCGAGCGCGTTCTGCTGGGCGCCTCTGTCTACTATCAGCAGATCCAGGACTTCATCGGCCCCTTGCGCTTCGAGACGCCCAACGCCATGCTCGACCCGCAGAGCCTGGGCGCCTACTTGCTGCCCATCCTCCAGGGCGCCGGGGTCCCGCTGGAGGACGCGCTCCTCCTCGTCGGTGCGATGTCCAATGTCCCGCTGGGCACGGCGACCTGGGAGCAGACGCCGAGTGGCAGCCCCACGGACCTGTTCCTGACGTACCGGAACTTCGGTGACGTCGAGATCTGGGGCGTCGACGTGGGCGTGACCTGGCTGCTCAGCGACCTGTGGAGCCTTTCGGGCAGCTACTCCCACGTGAGCGACGACCTATTCATCGGGCTCGGCAACGCACAGGTAGACAGCATCGGCGACGTCGCTCTCAACGCGCCGACGAACAAGGGGATGCTCGGCATCGAGTACCGGAACGCGCGTCTGGGCCTGGGCATCGGGCTCCGGGGGCGCTACGTTGAGGGTTTCCCGGTCCAGTCCGGTGTGTTCGAGGGCGATATCCCGTCCTTCGGGATGGCGGATGCGAATATCGCTTACACCCTGCCGGTCTCTACCCGGACCGAACTGGTGCTGGACCTCAGGAACTTCTTCTCCTGCGTGGGCGACAGCAGCGAGGACCCGGGCGTCTCCAGCGGTTGCGGCTTCGGCAAGACGCACCAGGAGATCGTGGGCGCACCGTTCATCGGCAGCATGATCTCGCTGCGGGTCCGGCAGCCGTTTTGACGTTTTGCCGGAGCGTGACTCTAACCGTGAGTGGAAGGAAAACCGCGTTCTCGAAGTTTCGACCGAACGCCCAACGTAGGAGGTACAAGATGAAACTCACTCGTCTTGCCGTCGTGCTCATGCTGCTCGGCGCCATCACTGTCGCCTGCGGCGACGACGAGCCCACGGCGGTCGTTCCCGGGATCGGCGTCTTCGTCGGTGATTGGGAGGCAACGGAGGCAGTCGTCACGTCGGACGCCGAGCCGGACTCAACCTTGGACCTGACGCTCAGTGGGATCGCCACCGTCATGATCAGCATCGCCGCGGACTCGACCTACCAGTTCACCCAGGACATCCTGCAGCTGAGCGTCACCGGCGACTTCGTGATCACGGGCGCCAACGCGTTCAATCTTACGAACGACGACGATCCGGGTGATGTACTCTCCGGAACGTTCACGCTGAGCAACAACAACACGCAGTTGGCGATCGTGCTCCCGGGGACTACGCTGCACCCGGATCCCACTTCGATTTTCAACCCGGGGACGCTTACGGCGGCCTTCGACAAGCAGTGATATAGTGACGAGAGCTCTCGAATAGCATTCGCGAATCGGGGATTCGGGGAGTCAGGGAAGCTCAAGGCGACCAGCACTCGGTTCCCTTTTTCCCGGAATCCCCGATTCCCCTATCAGCGCGTCTCGCAGATAGGCCGCCGGCTCGACCAAGTGATCGCCCGGCTCGTGTCCCGCCGCTCGACCAGCTCGTACCAGGCTCCCGCATCACCGTAGGCGCGCAGCAGCCACTCCGGCGCGGCGTCTCCCTCGACATCGATGGCATCGATCCAACGAAGCGCGCGCTTCTGGCCCGGAGCGTACCACGCGGCGTCGAAGTACAGCGGGAAGTACCCGATCGCCGGCGCGTAGTCGGCCACCAGAAACACCATCCCGGCCGAGTCTACGGGGGATCCCGGCCCCAGCGAGTCGCCGACCATGAACGTCGCCGCAAAGCCGAGGCGGCCGGTCCCTACCTGCAGCGCCCGAATATCCGTAGGCCGCTGAAACCGCCACCTGCCCTCGATACCGGCTTCGTTCACGCCGCGCCGCGCCAGCACCGGGGATAACGTGGTCATATCGTCACGGTAGGCGGGTGCTTGCAGGCTATCCGCTCCCGACCGCGTACCCACCGGCCAGGCCAGGAACTCGCTCAGCGTATCGGCCCGGGGCCGCAGCTCCAACTGCCCTTCGGCCCGCAGCGTAAGGCAAATCCCCGACCCGCTCACATCCGGCAAGCCGACGTAGAACGTCCCCACCCGGCTCCCTTCACGCAGCAGGACGTATGCTTGATTGGGCTGGTAGTAGCGCTCGAGAAAGCCAGCGGCATACTCTTCCGCGCGCTCGCTGCTCTGCGGTCCCACCGGCACTAGCTCCCCCTCGGACAGCTCGGTCACCGGCTCGATGATCGCCCTCCCCGATGCGTCTGCGCGGCGCACGTGGAAGAGCACCGGTCCCGTGGGCATGGCGAGCGGTGGGAGCTCGCCGAGTGTGTCAGGCCGCGCCTTGAGAGCTGCCGGACGCTCGTACTCCGGTTCGCCGGCCTTCACCTGTATGCCGCCCCACTGCACATCGCACCCCGCCAGCAGCAGAACGAGTGGGGCGGTCGTGAGGAGCAGCTTCCCGATTCGCCCGCGGAGGTTTGCGGCCCGTTGAATCAGGGTCGACGAAGCCTTATTCATCCATCCGTGCCTCCCAAGAACCATCATGACTCGCGAAACTAGAGCCGTCGGGCGGCAGGATCAACCGAGCGTTCCGGTCTGGCGCCAGTTGTTGGAGCTGGGCCCCGAGCTGGGGGCGGACTTTCACCCTGTCCTGGGCGGCGGCCCACAGCTCGAGCCTCCGTTGGAGCCCACGGCCATCGGGGAAGCGGAGATCGTCGAGGGCGACGGCAGTTTCAGCATCCTCGACCCGGGATCACCGGTAGACTCCCGCTTCGAGTACTTCCTCGACGGCATCCAGTACACCAGGATCGGTGGCTACGTGGGCACCGTTCCCCTGGTGCATGGCTACGTGGCGGCGGTGATCCGCCGGCGCGCGGACCGCGGCTTCACCACCTGGGCCGTCGTCGAAGAGGAGGTGCTTGCCTTCCCCCATGAGTTGCTGTCCCCCGATCGCTTCCTCGATCTGGGATTCCCAGAGAAGGCCCTGATCAACAGCGACGGTGATGCCGGGAACCCCCACCCCATTCATCTCGCCGAGACCGGGCGATCGGCGGTCAAGCAGCAGCGGGCCCTGATCGAACGGCGCCTCGCCAGGAGATGGGCCGATGCGGGGCCGCACGACGGCTGGCTGCTGGTTGACGGACGTCTGGCCATCGAGCCCGGGCTGTTGAAGTCGGGCCGCGCAATCGGTCTCGTGAAGAGCCACCGCACCCAGTTCCTCGACTCGACGGCGATGGGCGATGTGCTGCGTATGCGAGGCGGCAAGCGCTCCTCGGTCTTCAAGCCGGTGCGGCCCGAGGTCGGAGAAGTCTACAGCTGGTACCTGCGGCTCCGCGCTCCGGCCGGCCACGACATCTACTGGGGGCTGGCGCGGATCGAAGCTCGCGCCGCACCGGAGACGCTCGAGCTGGCCGATGAGGTGAGCCGCTGGCTCCTGAGCGAGATCGCACCGCTCGCGCTCCCGGACCCACGCTGGCATGTGCTGGTCTACCCGATCCGGGATTGCGAGCAGTACCTTCGCGCCCGCATGCCCACGGTCGACGTCGGCTAACCTCATTACGATGCCCGCGCCAACCCTGGTGATCTCTCATCCCGATTGCGCCGGCCACGACACCGGGCCCGGTCACCCCGAAAACGCCCGCAGACTCCAGGCGCTGCTCGCCTCCGTGGACGAGACGTTGCCAGAGGCGGACGGGCTTATCGCGCGCAGGGAGGCCCGCCACGCGACCGAGCAAGAGCTGGCCCTGGCTCACCCGCGATCTCATATCGAGCTGATTCGGGAAGCGGTGAGGCGGGCGACCGCGTCGGGCTCGATCGTCTACCTCGATCCCGATACCGCTGTCTCACCCGCTTCGTGGGACGCGGCCACGGCCGCCGCAGGTGCGGTTCTCACCGCGATCGACGCCGTGCTCGATGGCTCCGCGGCAAACGCCTTCTGCGCCGTGCGTCCCCCCGGGCACCACGCCACGGCCGAGGGGGCCATGGGCTTTTGCCTCTTCAACAACCTGGCGATCGGGGCTCGATACGCGCAGGGCAGAGGGTTACGGCGCGCACTGATCATCGACTGGGACGTCCATCACGGGAACGGCACCGAGGCGATCTTCTACACGGACCCCGACGTGTACTACGTATCGATGCACCAGTCGCCCCATTACCCCGGCACCGGCGCGGGCTCACAGCGCGGCGACGGGCCCGGCGCCGGCACGACACTGAACCTCCCGGTCCCTCCGGGCCTCCCCGCACAGCGTTACGTGGACGAGCTGCTGGGCGGTCTCGACGCGGCGCTGTCCGGGTTCAGCCCCGACGTCATCTTCGTTTCGGCGGGCTTCGATGCCGCCTATGGCGATCCACTCGCCGGCCTCACCCTGACAGCGGCTGAATATCACGGCCTTACGCAGCATGTGATGGAGATCGCGGCGTCGCACTGCGGGAACCGGCTGATCTCGGTGCTGGAAGGCGGTTACGACCTCGATTTGCTCGCCGGCTGCGGCATCGCCCACATACGGGCGTTGGCGGGCCTGGATCATTGACCCCGTTTGAGGGCGTTTCTATACTTTCGTCCATGTCTCCTGGCGACGATCGGGACGCCGCTCCGCGGGCCGTCTCGCCGGTGGCCCCCGAGCGCGGGCCATCGATGATCGACCTTTTGCGGTTTAGCCGCTCCAGAGGTTTCTCACCTGGCGATCAAGTGCTTTACCGCCGGATCGCCAAGCTCACCGGTCTTGCGGACAGCGAAGGACCAGTGTCGCTCGTAGACGTGCCGTGCGGCCGCGGCGCCGTGGCGCAGTTCTTTGCCCAGCACTATCCAGTCGAGGCTGTCGGCGTTGATCCGGACCCGGCGGCGATCTCCGTGGCAGAGCAGCGGGTTCGGGACTCCGGACTCACCACACAGGCCGACTTTCAGAGTGCGCCCGTGGATGACCTCCCCTTCAAAGATGGCGTATTCGATCTGTCCATCGGCGAGCTGGGGCTGGCCAGTTCCGCCGACCCTTTCAAGGCGGTCGCCGAGCTCGCGCGTGTTACCCGGTCGTCCGGCAAGGTCGCTCTGATCAGCCTCATCTGGACGGGCCATGTGGACGATGATCGGCGCCGCATCCTGATTCAGCACATCGGCGCACCGCCGCTCGTCCTGGTGGAGTGGAAGCGCGCGCTCCGGGAAGCGAGCGTCGTGGATCTGCGCGTCGAGGATTGGTCGGATCAGGCCTTTCCCTTCCTCGTGCGCGGCCGCACATTCACACATCTGGCCGAGCTCTCCACGCTGGCCGACAAGCTTTCCATCCTTCGGCGTGCCTGGCAGCGCTGGGGCTGGCGCGGCCTCAAGGGCGCGGTGAGTCGTGAGTACGAGATACGTAACCTGCTCGGTCCCGAGCGAACCATCGGCGTCTCGCTGATCTTGGGAACGAAAGACGGGACGGGCGAGCGCACCGAGACCAAGGATTAGGCGGACCCACCACGATGGCCCACACGGCACAACGCGCGTACATCGGACCCGAACGGCTACGCGCCATGCAGGCGGCGCTTCGCGAGCGCGATCTGGACGGCTGGCTGCTTTACGACTACCACGCCACTAACCCCGTCGCAGGGCGGGTTCTGGGGCTCTCACAGCCGCTGAGCCGCAGATACTTCGTCCTGATCCCCGTGGAGGGCAAGCCGGTGGCTGTCGCCCATTCGCTGGAGGGGCCGCCATGGAGCGATTGGACCGGCCCGGTGCGCGTGTACTTCAAGTGGCAGGAGCTCGAGAAGACTCTCGCCGAGCTGCTGTCGCCCGGACTGCGCATCGCCGTCGAGTACTCCGAGGCCGACAGGATCCCGCAGCTCGACCGCATCCCGGCGGGAGTGCTGGATTTGTTGAAGCGTGCGGGCGTGCATCTGGTGGAGTCCGCCGATCTCGTCACTCTCTTCGCCTCGACATGGTCGGAGGCCGAATTGGAGAGCCATCACAAGTCGTCGCAAATCATTGCGAATCTGGCGGCCCGAGCGTTCAAGCAGGCCGCCGACGCGGTGAAGGCAGGCGCGATGCTCAGCGAGTGGGGGCTCAAAGCATCGATCCTCCAGATGATCTCGGACGCGGGGCTAGTGGAAGGCGACACGATCGTCGGCGTCGGGCCGAACGCCGCCGACGGCCACTACGAGCCGACGCCGCAGAACGCGGCGCCGATCGTCGTGGACAAGGTGCTGCTCATCGACCTCTGGGCACGCAAGGAGGGCTCCGTCTGGGCGGACCAGACCTGGATGGGGTTCATGGGTACAGAGATTCCGGAGCGAGTGGAGCACGTCTGGCGAACCGTGCACGGAGCTCGTGAGGCCGCCGTGGAGCAGATTCAGACGACCATGGCCAGCGGTGACCGGCCGCTCCGAGGATGCGACGTGGACGCGGCGAGCCGCTCGGTCGTCGAGCAGGCCGGGTTCGGCGACAACTTCAATCATCGTACCGGCCACTCCATCGACGGAGAGCTGCACGGCCTCGGGCCCAACATCGACGGCGTAGAAACCGCCGACGACCGCGTGCTCCTGCCCGGCATCGGGTTCTCCATCGAGCCGGGCATCTATCTGGAAGGCGATTTCGGTGTCCGCTCAGAGATCAACATCCACCTGGGGCCGAACGGTCCGCTGGTCACGACACCGAAGCCGCAGACCGACATCTACCGGCTGTTGAGCGAGGGATGGCAGAGTTCGAGCAACCTTTAGCCCAGATCGAAGAGGGCGGCGAGCCACAGCGCTCCGAAGCGCCCGACGCGTCCGGGTCACCGGAGGCCACGGGACTGCTGCTCCGCGGCGTGATGCGCCGCCGCCGCCACGAGAGGCGCCTGGCCAAGCTCGCTGCCACGCCCAAGCACGATCTGATAGAGCACATGGGGCTCGCCGCGCTCGTGCACGAGGTCCCGTACCGCCTGCCCGACTGGGACAGAGAGATCGTGCGCGCCCACAGCAGCACCATCGAGCGCGCCATGCGCCGCGGTACGATCGTGCCCGTGCCGTACGGCATCGTGTTCCGGGACCGCAAGCACGTGATCGACTTTCTCGAGACTCAGCACATCGCCCTCGACGAAGCCCTCACCTTCCTCGATGGCGCCTTCGAGATGCGGCTCCACATCCAGCCTTCCGGGCGTCGTCCCGACATCAGCGAGCGCGAGTACTCCGACCAGGCGGCGAGTGCCTACACGGCACTGCGCCGCCGTTCTCGCGCCGCCTTCACCCTGCCGCCGGCCCACAACAGCATCCTGTCCGCGGCCTTTCTGGTCAGCCGCGCTGATTGGGTTAGCTTTGTCGAGTACGCAGACGAGCTGGACGCCGACAATGCGGAGTTCCAATTCGACCTGACCGGCCCCTGGCCCCCATACGACTTTGTGAAGGTGACCTTCTTACCCGGCGAGCAGTCGGGCGACTAGTGGAGGGCACGGTGAGGCCGGCTCTTTTCTCACGCGCCGTCTTCCTTCTGGCTGTCCTCGCGGTCACCCAGGGAAACGCCGCCGCGCAATTCCGCGATAACAGCACCATGGGGCAGTTCTACCGCCTCGAACCACCGCTGACGGCGCAGCGTTACTTTGACGCCGTGCGGATCGAGCGCGTGTCGCCCCTCTCGATCGCGATGCCGCCCCCGGTCGAGCCCGTGCCGCTCCGGGTCGCCCTCAGCGCTCTGACGGGACAGATCCTCGAGCTGCCCGGGCGCCAGAGGATCTACTTCACCGCCGTGAACGCCGCCGGGTTCCTCAGCCTGTTCGAGGTCGATCTGTTGACCCGGGAGGCCCGGCAGGTGTTACCACAGCCCGACGTCGGGATGCCCTACGCGGTCGATATGCTGGTGGCGCCGGACGCCTCGAAGCTCTACGTGCAGTGGTTTGCGCCGGGCTTCCCGCCCCGGACCGACATCTACGACGGCCAAACGCTGCGGTGGCTGGGACGGACGAGCGAGTTCCGGCCGGACCAGCGGGCCGCCGGCTTCGAGCATCGCCCCCCTTACATGTGGACCCTGGACCCGGCGAACCGGGCCGTGCTGGTGGATACCGGTCGGGATAGAGTCGCCCGCGTTTTCGACTACCAGCGCTGGTTCGGGCCCGTATACGGAGTGATAGCGGACGCCTGGCGCGACCTGCTCCTGGTGCGGCTGGAGGTCGGGCACGATCGCTATCACGTCGTGGATGTCGTCTCCGGCGAGATCGGGCCACCGCTGGACCTGGCGGACAATCGCGCCGCTCACCCGCGACTGGTTCTCGGGGGCAGGGCTCTCGTGCTCATCGACATGGAGCGGCGGCCTTACAGACGCGACCGCAGCTGGAGCGAGACCGCCATCGCCACAGGAAGCGGCGCCATCTATGACCTGCGGGCCGGTCCGCTGCTCGGGGAGTTTCGGCTGGCGTTGCCCTATGAGTTCCCGGTGTCGGCGGTGGGGACGAACGCTGACCCCAGCGTCCCCGGCCGCCTCTGGGTTCACGTGCCGGGCGACGACGAGCGATTCGACCTCGGGCGGCCCGCCTGCGATCGCAAATCCCCGCGCGGTGATGAGTTGACGGCGCAGATCGAAGCGCGCTGGGACGCCGCCTCAGATGATCCTCTCAGATACGGCTACAGCGTCGAAGTCGTTGCTTCCAGCGAGATCGCGGCCGGCGCGCTGGCGATCGAGATTGGGCGCGAGACCGAGCGGACGGGCGCGCCGGACGGCTGGGGCGTCGACCTGATCAAGCGAGACCGGTGGATTCGCTGGACGAACGGGCTCGGACCGGCGGACGAAGATATCGCGCCGGGTACAGCCAAGGTCGGCTTTGTTGTAGCCGGAAAGGCCGACACGAGACCCGGAATCGCCGAGTACCGCATCCAAGCCGCCATCGGACTGCCCCGCGGTTGCGAGTCCGACGACCGCTTCCTCAAGAACAGCGTGAAGGGCTACACGATCGGCCCTGTGACCGTCGACACCGCCATACCCCGAAAGCTCGCCCAGCGTCTGGAACGGCTGGTGCAAGAGGCCTGTGATATCGGCTGGGTGGAGAAGGGTGATTGCGCTACCCTTCGATCCGCGGCGTCAGCGGTCGAGTCGACCGACACCGATCGCACGGCGGCTGTCGACCGCTTTCTTCAAGCACTCGCCGATGCCAGTTTGCGAAACAGCGCCGTCATGGTCCTTACCGACGCCGCGTTGGCCGTGAAAGGCGCGATCGGCCGTAGCCGGTGAGCAGCTATGCACGCGTGGCGGTCCCGCGACCGCTCCACCAGACGTTCCTTTATCGGATCCCTGACAGCCTGACCCGCAACGTCGAGACGGGTTGCCGGGTCGTAGTGCCGTTCGGCCGCCAGCAGCTCATAGGCTGGATCGATGAGCTGGTGCCCGAACCCGACGCTCTCCCCGTCAATATCCGTGACATCCTCGACGCGCCCGACCTGGAGCCTGTACTCGGACCTGAGCTGCTCGAGCTGTGCCGCTGGGTCTCCCGCTATTACGTGGCACCGCTCGGGCTGGTCTTCCGTGCGGCTCTGCCCGCGGGTCTCACGGCCGAGTCCGTTGAACGGCTCCGCCCGACCGGCGAAGAAGCGGCAGGTGCTACGGAGCCGGAACGGGTGCTCCTCGAACACCTCGCGCGGCGACGGGGGTCGGTAAAGCTCAGCAGCGCCCGCAAAGCCCTGGGCCCGGGGCCCTGGTCCCAAGTAGCCAGAAGGCTCGCCGAGCGCGGACTGGTCGAAATCCAAACCGCGGCGCCGGCCGTCGCCCCGCCATCGCGATCTCGACAGGTCCTCTCGCTCGCCCGCGAGTTGCCGACCCTGCAAGAGCGCGATCAGGTTTTCGGCCGCGCCCGCCGGCAGCGTGAGCTGTTCGAGTACCTGGAATCGGTGGGCGGACGCGCGGAGATCGCCCACCTCACCGAACAACTGCGCATAAGTCGTTCGGTCGTGAAAGGGCTCGCCGAAAAGGGGCTGGCCACGGTCCGGACGGAAGAAGTCCCCACAGACATATTCGCCGACCTGCCCGCGGGCGAAGATGAACGGCGGGTGCCTAACAAGGCACAGGCCTCAGCGATCCGGCGCCTCTTGGCCGCCGCTACGGGGAGGTTGCCGGCAGCCTTCGTGCTGAAGGGCGTCACCGGATCCGGGAAAACGCTGGTCTACATAGAGATTCTGCGGGAGCTGGTGAGCCGGCAGGGCGGAGGCGCCATCGTTCTCGTGCCCGAAATCTCGCTCACTCCGCAAACCCTTGGCCGCTTCCGCGCCGCCTTCGGCGACGATGTCGCCCTCCTGCACTCCGCCCTGAGCGACGGCGAGCGCTACGCCGCCTGGCAGGCTCTCCGGAGCGGGGAGAAGCGGATCGTCATCGGCGCCCGCTCGGCCGTCTTCGCACCCGTCCGCAACCTCGGCGCGATCATCATCGACGAGGAGCACGAGAGTTCTTACAAGCAGAGCGATCCATCCCCGCGTTACCACGCCCGCGACGTGGCCGTCGTCCGCGCGCGTCACGCCCACGCGCTTTGCTTATTCGGCTCGGCCACACCCTCTCTGGAGAGCTGGTGGAACACGGAAGCCGGGACATGGGAGCTTCTCGAGCTGCGCGAGCGGATCGCCGAGCGACCGCTCCCAGCCGTTCAGGTAGTGGACATGCGCGAGCAAACAAAGGCGCTCCGCGACAGCACCGACGCCGATCAGCCCGGCCCTCTGGTCCTCGCCCCCATCCTGCGCGAAGCCCTCGAAGAACGGCTGCAGAAAGACGAGCAGTCGATCCTGCTGCTCAACCGGCGCGGCTACTCTACCTTCGTTCAGTGCCGAGCTTGCGGGGCCGTGCGCAACTGCCGGCAGTGTAATGTCTCGCTGACACACCATCGGCGCCCGCCGCGGCTCGTCTGCCACCACTGCAATCACCAGGAGCCTGTGCCGGCTGCGTGCCCCGAGTGTGGGTCGCCCGAGCTGAGCCACATGGGCATCGGCACGGAGCAGGTCGAACGCGTGCTGGGAGACACGTTTCCCGGG
>FXBF010000457.1_pt1 | contig 14071 bp, 14 predicted proteins | sample 5335321 | NCBI WGS metagenome assembly FXBF01 (sample SAMEA103928391, study PRJEB20085) | sediment metagenome | isolation source: sediment
CTGCGACTCCTTCTGGCCGCCGTCCCGGCCAGCCGAGCGGCACGGGTCGACGACGACCTGATGGAGATCGTGCGGGACGAGCTGAACGTGCGAGAGATCACGTTCGTCGCAAGCCCGGCCGAACTGGTGACCTATCGGGCCGAGCCGAATTTCGCCGTTTTGGGTCCCGAGTTCGGGGCCCGGGCCGTTGAGGTCGCAGAGGCCTTGCGGGCGCTGGACGGCCGTGCACTGGAGACGTGGCGGTCCCGGGGTGGTGACCTCGAGATCGAGGTTTCCGGGGAGGCGCTCAGGGTACCGGCGGCGGCGGCCTCGCTGGTGGAGGAGCCGCGCGAGGGCCTGGTGGTGCAGTCGGAAGGCGGAATTATGCTGGGCCTGGACACGGCGCTGGACGATGCTCTGAGGGCCGAGGGCACCGCCCGCGAGCTGGTGAACCGGATCCAGCGGCTGCGGCGCGATGCGGGACTTGAACTGGACGACAGGATCCGATTGGGTATTTTTGGGGCTCCCGAGGTGGCTTCTGCGGTGGAGGCCCATCGGGACTATATCGCCAGCGAAGTGCTGGCGGTGGAGGTGGAGGTCGGCTCCCGGCTGCCGCAGGGTCATGGGTATGAGCACACGCGGGAGATTCGGCTGGACGGGCGTGAGGTGACGGTCGCAGTGGAAGTCAATTAGGGATGCGCTAGAGGAGTTTAGCTTTAACGTCAAATCGGGAACTCAAGGGAGTAATGATGGCATTGTCCAAGAAAGATCGGGCGCATTTCGAGAAACGCCTGCTCGGTGAGCGAGAAAAGGTAGTCAAGCAGCTTAGCCAGTTTGACGAGTCGTTCTCCGATACGCTCCAGGGCTCCGACGGTGATTTGTCGGCGTACAGCTTCCACATGGCTGACCAGGGAACCGACGCGATGGAACGGGAGAAGGCTTTCCTGTTCGCCAGCAAGGAAGGTCGCCTTCTCTATCACATCGATGAGGCTCTTCGCCGGCTCTACAAGACACCGGATGCTTTCGGCTACTGTGAGGAATGTGGTGCGAGTATTGGGCACGAGCGGCTAGATGCCCTGCCTCATGCGAGGCTTTGCATCGATTGTAAGGAGCGCGAGGAGAACGGTGACTCCTGACGGGATCCCGCAAGCCGAGGAGGTGGGGAAGCCGGAGGAGTTTGCGGGCTCCGCATCGGATCGGAACAGACTTGTTATGTTCGCCGGGACGGCAGGCCTCGTCCTGGTGTTGGATCTCTTCACCAAATACGTGATCCAGCGGACGATGCTCGCCTACGAGTCCATACCGATCTTGGGCGACTTCTTTCGCCTCACCTTCATCCATAACCCCGGCGCTGCGTTCGGCCTTCACGTGGGTCCCTATTCGCGGTTCATCTTCCTCGGCCTCGCCTTCGTCGCACTCGGGGTCCTTCTGGTGATGTACCGGCACACCCCTGCTGGGGACAAGCTGAGGCTGTTCGCCATCGGTGCCATTGCCGGCGGCGCGTTGGGTAACGTGATCGACCGCATTCGCTCGTCCGATGGGGTGGTCGACTTCCTCGACTTCGGTATCGGCAACCTCCGCTGGCCTGTGTTCAACCTCGCGGACACTGCCGTCACGATCGGTGCTGTGCTACTTCTGTTCTCGCTTTGGATGGAGGATCGGCGGCGCGACCGTGAGCAGAGTGAGACGAGTTGAAGCCCGGGACGGAGGCGCAACGTATCGGATTCAGGTTGACGAGCCTGCCGAAGAGAGACTCGACCGCTATCTAGCGGAAACGCTATCACTCTCTCGTTCCCACGTCGCTGCACTGATCAGAGCCGGCCGCGTCCGTATCGGCGACAGGATGCCCAAGAAAAGCTATCTGCCCGAGATCGACGACGTGATCGTCGTCGATGTCCCGCCGCCCGAGCCGACCACTGCGGTCGCTGAGGACATACCGGTAGAAGTGCTGTACGAGGACGAGGGTTTCCTCGTCGTTAACAAACCCGCCGGGATGGTCGTTCATCCGGCCCCGGGCCACCGTCGGGGCACGCTCGTGAATGCCCTGCTGCATCACGTGGGCCGGCTCTCGTCCGTTGGAGGTGCTCACCGTCCCGGCATCGTTCACCGCCTCGACAAGGACACCTCGGGTCTGATAATCGTCGCCAAGGATGAGCGTATCCACCGCCAACTCGCCGACGCGCTCGCCCGGCGCAAGATCGTTCGGCACTATCTGGCCGCCGCCTGGGGACACCTGCGGGACGACGCTCTGCTGGTTGAGGCCGACCTGGGCCGGCACCGCCGGGATCGTAAGCGAATGGCGGTGGTGCCGGGCGCGCGGCCCGCGGTGACCGAGATCGAGCGGCTGGAGCGGTGGCGGGCCGCCGACTTCCTCAAGGTACGCCTGCACACGGGCCGGACCCACCAGATTCGCGTCCATCTGCGCCACATCGGCCACCCCGTGGTGGGCGATCGCCAATACGCGGCAGGGTGGGAGCGCGGACTGGAGACGCGCGTGGGGCCATGGGCTCGTGAGCTGGCCACCCGGGTGGGCCGGCAATTCCTGCATGCGGCCGAGCTGAGCTTCGAGCACCCTGTTTCGGGAGATAAATTACAGTTTATTACCCCTATCCCGAACGACCTCGCGGCAGCCGCCGAATGGGCGCGGCAGACGAGTTGACCGCGGCGTTAGTCGTTATTATACTTGTACTTCTGCGAGTGACTGCACTCGATTCCTCCCCCGATTCCCACTACGTGCCAGAGGGTTGTTTTCGGTGTCGGACTACGCCAGGCGCCAGCTCCTTTTCGAGGTCGGCGAACACCTGTTCGCGGCGGATGCGAGCGAGGTGTGCGAAGTGCTCGAGCCGGCTGAAGCTACGCCCGTTCCGGGTGTGGTGCCGGGCATACGGGGGCTCATCAATCTGCGCGGCACCCTCCTCGTAGCTGGTGAGTTTGGAACGCTTCTGGGGTTGACGCCGGGACCCGGTGACGAGCCGGCGCTCGTCGTCTTCGAGCAGGCGGGTCAACGGATCGCTCTCGAGGTCGACGGAGTGGTCGGGATGGCATCGTCTCCGGACGGCCTGCTCGATGTCAGCGGCGAGCTCCTGGATGCGCTCGACGCGGGTGAAATGGTGAGGGGCGTCGGGCGATTCGGGTCCCGGCCATACTACAAGCTCAACATGAAAGCGGTATTTGCTCGTGTGCTCGAGGGGGATGGTGAGGAGGGCGATCGGGTGACGAGGCTTGGATCGAGAGAAGGGCGGGAATCGGAATGAGCCGCACTGTGCTGATAGTAGACGACGCGATTTTCATGCGGACGATGATCGGTGACATCTTGAAACAAGCAGGCTTCGAGGTGATCGGGGAAGCTTCTTCCGGCGTGGAGGCGGTGCAGAAATACAAGGAACTCGAGCCCGACCTGGTCACCATGGATATCGTGATGCCCGACATGGGCGGAATTGATGCGGTGCGGGAAATCATGAAGGAGGACCCGGACGCACGGATCCTGATGTGCAGCGCCATGGGGCAGCAGGGACTGGTGGTGGAAGCTATCCAGGCGGGCGCTCGCGACTTCGTAGTCAAACCGTTCCAGCCGTCCCGAGTTATCGAAGCCGTCCAGCGCTTATTGGGATGAGCCAGCAGGACAAATACGCTCAGTTATTCGCGGCTGAAGCGCGCGAGCATCTCGCGGAGATGAGTCGCGCGCTCGTTGCTCTGGAGGGGAGTCCCGACGATCGGGAGACTCTGAATGCCGTCTTTCGGTCGGTTCACACGATCAAAGGGATGGCAGGGGCGATGGGCTACGATGTCGCGTCGCGGCTGGCGCATAACATCGAGTCGGTGCTCGACGAGTTGAGGACCAGGCGCCGCCAGGTCAGCACCGACCTGATCGACATTCTGCTGAAGAGCACCGATCTGCTCGATACGGCGGTGGAGGCGACCGTCGAGGGCAGGGAGCCGCCGGACCCCGCGGCCGCCATCGAACGCCTCGTGCTCTGGAGGCTGCCCGGGGACGGTGCGGCCGCTGCCGAGCAGGATCAGGCTTTAGCGCCGGCGGCAGCCGTCGCGGATTCGGGCGCGGCTGGGGCGTTGCACGCCGCAGAGCGATCGTCGCGCCGGGCCGATTCGAGTCGAGTGCGGGTCGACATTCGCCGGCTCGATGTGCTGTTGAACCTGATGGGAGAACTGACGATCGTGCGTGGGCGGCTCCAGGCGATGGCGGAAGAGCTGGATTCGGAGCCAATGCAGGAATTGGTGGAGGAGGCGGGTAGGCTTGTCACCGAGATGCAGATGCAGGTGGTCGAGAGCCGAATGGTGCCTGTGTGGCAAGTCTTTGACCGCTTTCCGCGTCTGGTGCGTGACGCCGCGCGCACGGCGGAGAAAGTGGTCGAGATCGAAATCCTGGGTAAGGAGCTCGAGCTCGATCGCTCGTTGATCGACGCTGTCAGCGATCCACTGGTGCATCTGCTGCGGAATGCGGTGGATCACGGGATCGAGTCACCGGAGGAACGTGAGAGAGCCGGGAAGCCGCGCTCCGGCCGGATCGAGCTCTCGGCGCGTCGTGAGCGTTCCCGAGTGGTGATCGTCGTGCGGGACGATGGACGGGGCGTCGACCGAGAGCGCATAGAAGCCGAGGCTCGTCGCCGGGGGATGCTCGCGGACGACGTCGCGCCGAGCGATTACGAGCTGTTCCGGATCATGGCCCGGCCGGGATTCTCCACCGCCGAGGAAGTCACCAACCTGTCGGGTCGGGGGGTAGGACTGAACGTCGTTGACGACACGATACGCAGCCTCGGTGGTTCAGTGGAACTCAGAACAGAGAAGGGCGTGGGCACGACCATTCGTCTCGAGTTGCCGCTCACGTTGGTCATCATGCCCGCCCTGATCGTAGCGGTGGCTGGGCAACCGTATGCCCTTCCCGCGACGTTCATCCGCGAGAGCTTCAAGTACGTCGAAGAGGAAGTAGAGCAGGCGCACGGACGCGAGTGGGTCCGCTGGCGCGAGGAGCGCATACCGCTGACGCGGCTGCAGAGCCTGCTTGGCGATGGTGACGGAAAGGCAGTGTCCAACGGGAGTGGAAGGGGTGTCCTCAACCTGGTGGCGCTGGAGTTCGGTGGCGAGCGGCTGGCCGTCTCGGTGGACGAATTAGTAGGCGAGGAGGAGGTCGTGGTGAAGTCGTTCGACACGCCGCGCGGTGCCGTGCCGGTGTTCTCGGGCGCGACTGTGCGACCAAACGGGCGTCCGGCCCTGGTGCTCGATGTCGGAAACCTTGCCTGATTGGAAAGGACGAAATCGATCGGACATGCGATGAAGGATTCAGAAGGTCTCCACGATCTGGAGCTTGACGCTCTGAAAGAAGTGGCGAACATCGGTGCGGGACACGCAGCGACGGCACTCAGCCAGCTGACGAATCGTCGCATCATGATCGACGTTCCCAGTGTGCAGATCTGTCCCATCGAGGAAGCTGCCTCGGCGGTGGTCAACGGGAATAGGGTGGTCGCGGCGATACTCATGCGCGTGCTCGGCGATCTCACAGGACACAGCCTGATGCTTTTCGACAAGGCCTGTGCCTTGCGTCTGAGCGACATGCTGCTTAAACGGGAACCTGGTACCACGAAAGTGTTTGGCGAGCTGGAGCAATCCTCGCTCAAGGAAACGGCCAACATACTCACGGGGGCATACTTGAACGGGCTGTCGGGCATGCTGGGTCTGATGCTGATTCCCTCGGTCCCCAGCCTGGCCATCGACCTGTGCGCCGCCGTGCTATCCACGACGTACCTGAACTTCGGTCATGAACGCAGCTACGTCATAATCCTGGACACGGATTTCCGCTTCGACCCCGGCGATCCCGGCATGGCCGGCCATTTCGTGTTACTGCCGGATCCGGCAAGCCTGGATGTGATCTTGAAAGCGGTGCGACTGGGTTAAGATGAAGGGACTTGTTCAATCTGAGGGTGATCTTCGCGTTCTCCGGGCGCTGGCGAGCCGGATCGATCCGGGCGACCCAGGGGCCTTCAACAACCTGGGAGTAGTCTACTTCCAGAAGGGTCTATTCGAGGAGGCGATCGAACAGTTCCACCGTGCGTTGGCGATTGACGGAAAGATGGAAGTGGCGCGCCGAAATCTGGAGATCACCTACCACCAGACGGGCTACTACAACCGGCAGATCGCGGAACTGATCGGACGACTCCAGGCCGATGAAGCCGACGATGAGGCCCGTTTCAGCCTGGCTGAGGCCTACCTGCAAAGCGGACGAATCGACGAAGCGATCAGTCAGTACGAGATGCTGATTGAGAAGAGACCGGACGATGCACGCGTGCTGTTGCAACTTGCCGCCGCTGAGAAGAGCCGCGGAGAGCTGAAGCGCGCGATCGAATGGTTTGAGCGGGTCCGGGAGGCCGAGCCCGATCGCGCGTCGGTCTACTACTCATTGGGTGAGATCCTGTACAACCAGGGGATGAACGAAGAGGCGATCGCCCACCTGAGAAAGGCCCTGAAGCTGGACCCGTCGCTGGCCGACGCGCACCGCTTGCTGAGCTTCATCTACGGTGAGGTCGGCGACGTGGAGAAGGCCAGCGAGCATGCGGAGCGAGCGGCGGAGCTCAACCCTGCGGCGGCGAAGGCGCGGGCGAATCTCTCGCTGGACCGCTACAGCTCGGCCCAGTACGTCGAACTCACCGGCAACGATCCGACTCCGACGGCTCAACCGAAGCAGGCGTTCGCGCATTACTCGCTGGGCATAGCCTTCAGGGCGCGCGGACTGTATGAGGAAGCGCGCCAGGAGTTCGCTCGTGGGCACGAGCTTGGCGAGGACGAGACGCTGATTGGCCAGGCCGAGGCCGAGCTCGCCTTGCTGGAGGGTGATGCCGAGGGAGCGTTGATGCGCTACGACGCCTTGCTCTCCACAATGGGTGACAGCCCCAAAGTCTGGAACGAGCGCGGTGTCACGCTTCATCAGGTCGGCCGATTGGATGAAGCAGAAGAAAGCTACGAACGGGCGCTCGAGATAGATGATTCCTATGCGCTCGCTTGGAACAACATCGGCGTTCTGAACGCACATCGGAACGATGTGGTGTCGGCCGAATCGGCGTTTCGGCGCGCCCACGAGCTGCAGCCCGATCTGGATGACGCGCGTCTCAATCTGGGGCTCCTGTGGATCAAGGCGGGGAAGTTCGAGGCCAGTCTCGAGCTTCATGAGGCGATGCTGAAACGGGACTCCACCCGGGCAGACGCGTGGAACGGACTGGGGTCGACCTACATGGCGATGGGTAGGGTCGCCGATGCCGGCAACGCTTTCGCCCACGCCGTCGAACTGAGTCCCGGCTTCACCCCGGCACGATACAATCTGAGCTTCGCCCTCGCCCGGTTGGGTGACCACGAGGGCGCTTTGCGCGAAACGAAGAGCGCGTTGCAGCTCGACCCCTATTACACGACGTCGCGCTACAAGCTGTCAATCGATCTGCAATACGAAGGAAGTGAAGTATGGGCGCCCGAACTGGCGGCGCCCGAGCGCGTTGAGCCCCGTGGCGATGCCGTTCGCGATTTCGAGTTCGACCCGCTCGAGCTCGAGGAGATCTTCCGTGAGCTTGGCGCCCCTGAATTCACCGAGGAAGAGCAGGGACAGGTTGAAGAGGCCCCGGACGTCGAGAGAGCATCCCTCCAGACCGCACGCGAGTACTTCTCCAACGGCCTCTATGACGACGCCCTCGCCGAGGCGGCGCAGGCCATACGCGATGGCGCTGACACGGCGGACGGAGCTCTGCTCATCGGCGACGTCTACCTGCAACTCGGGCTCTACGGCGAGGCGCTGGAGCGTTTCGAGGAAACCCGCAAGCTTCGGCCGGGTGATATCGATGCGCTGGCGGGTGTCACTCGCTGTTTGCTGCAGCTCGAGCGGGTCGATGAAGCGCGGGAGGTCGCAGAAGAGCTGCAACCCAAAGCCGGAGATAATCTCTCCCACGTGATCACAGTGGGCGAAGTACTGACCCGCTCGGGCGACGCGAAACGGGCGATGGAAGTTCTCGACCTGGCCGTGCAAATGGCGCCCAACGATCCCGTCGTGCACCGCCATCTGGCCCGCGCAGCGCTGGCCGGTGGCAATCGCCGGCGCGCCAAGAACTCGTACTGGAAGGCGATCACGGAGGATCCGGACTACGCCGCGGCTCGTGTGGAACTGGGGCAGATCCTCATCGACGAGGGCGCGTACGCCGAAGCGGAGGGTGAGATCCGGCTAGCGTTGCAGCTCATGCCGACATATACGGAAGCCAGTCTCGTCCTCGCCGGGTTGCTTGGACGCCAGGGCAGAACACGCGAGATGATTAACCTCGTCGCCGATGTCCTGGAGGCCGAACCGTACAACGTCGAGGCCCTGGTGATGCTGGGTGAGGCGTTGGCGAACGAGGGTAGGCCGAGGGACGCCGAGCAGGCCTTCGTGCGAGTGCTGCGGTTCGATCCTGAGCACGCCTCGGCGCTCTTCCGGCTGGGCGAGCTCTCGGCGGAGTCGGGCCGTTACCGTGAAGCGTTGAGCTATTGGCGCCGGCTTTTCGAGGTGGATCCGGAGAGTGAATATGCGGCACGGGCCCGTGTGCAGGCGCGCGTGGCGCTTGGCCTAGGCAGCGTCTTCGAGGGTGCTGCGGCACAGGGTGGTGTCTGATGCCGATTGAAGGTTCACTGCGCGAGTTCACGCTTCAAGACATCTTGCAGCTGCTTCATCTGTCGCGGAAGACGGGGGAGCTGAAGGTCTTGCGCGAGCCGTCGGGCTTGCGTGGAGCCGTGGTGTTCAGCGCTGGGGCTGTTGTGGATGCGGACGTCGATGAGTCGACTCCGCGCCTGGGGTACATGTTGTTGAACGCCGGGAAAATCACGGAAGCGGATCTACACCGGGCGGATGAGATTCACTCGTCGGACTCGAGTCACTCCTGGACCGCGATCTTTCAGTCGCTGGGCGTCGTCGAGCCCGAGGATCTTGAGGAGTACGCCAAGTTTCAAGTGGAGGAATTCGTCTACGAGATACTAGACTGGCAGGACGGGCGTTTTTCCTTCGGTGAACGGGAAGTCAGCGAGTCCGAGTGCGTGACCTGGATCCCGGTCGAGTCACTGCTGATGGAAGGCGCTCGCCGCGCTGATGAGCTCTCGGCACTACCCACGATCATCGATAGTCCGAATGCTGTGCCGCGCCTGTCCGATCAGGCGGCTACAGACGGCGGTGTGCTCGACCTTTCGCCGGAGGAGTGGGAGGTTTTGGGTCGCGTTGACGGCGTTGCCGACGTGAAGTCGATCGCGTGGACGCTCGGGCGCAGCGAATTCGACGTTAGCAAGGTCGTCTCGAAGCTCGCGCAAAAGGGCGTGATCGAGATCGGCTCGCAGGATGACGCTCGCACCAAACCGCCGCACGAACTGGCTCTGGACAGGATCGAGCAGGAGATCGAGTCTCTCGATCTCGATGCGGCGCGAAGGCACATCGACTCCGTGCTCAGCGCGCAACCGGAAGAACCGCGAGCCCATTACCTCGCAGCACATGTCAGGGAGCGGTCAGGCGATTTGCGCGCCGCGGCCGACGGGTATGAGATGACACTGGGCCTCGATCCATTGGCGGAAGAGGCCCGCCAGCGGCTGGGGTTGGTCCGACTGAAGCTCGGCGACGTGGACGGTGCAGCACGTGAGTGGACGACGTATCTGCGAATGGCGCCCGACTCGCCCGAACGGCGTCGGGTTGAACGGGCGATGACAGCGGTGCGCGAGTTGCAAATCATCTTGGACGAATTCGATGGCCGGGAACACCCGTAGGTCGCTGCGCGAGCTGAGCGCCGAGGTCGCCACGAACCCGAAGTCGACGGCGTTCGTGGAATTGGCTACCGCCTATCGTGAGCGGGGCGACCTGCAGCGCGCGCTGTGGCTTTGCCTTCGTGGGCTTCAACGCCACCCCACTCATGTGGAGGCACATTTTGAGCTCGGATGCATCTACGACGCGCGCGGTGAACGCGAGCTGGCGCTGGACGAGTGGAGCATCGTGCGCCAGTTGGCGCCTGGCCATCTGCGATCGCGCCTCGCCCTGATCCGGCTCTACGTAGAGGAGGGACGACGCGCGGAAGCGGAATCGGAGCTGAAGGCCGCCGAGGAGCTCGCTCCCGGCGATCCGGCCCTGTCGGATCTGTGGGCGCGGTTGGAAACGATCGACGAGAGCGCTGCCGGCGACGGCGGAGGTGGTGTCTTCGATGCTCTCGTGCAGAACAGTCCCGGAACGCTTGGCGTGCTTCTTGTCGACGGGGACGGCCGCGTGATCGTGGGTCGTATGCCGGAGCAGGGTGTGGAGTCCGACCTGGTATTGGCCGTGAATTTGAACAGTGCGCGGGCTGAGGCTAACCGGGTGACCTCCTATCTCAAGCTTGGAGATCTGAGGCAGATGGTGGTGGAGAGCGAAACGGCGCGGCTGACGGTGTCTTCGATCGGAGATAACGTGATCATCGTCGCGACTTCGCGTGACCTTCCGGTCGGCCGGGCCATGCGCGTCGTGCAGCGGGCCTCGGAGGTTGCCGGCACCTACCTGAGCGTGAACGGACGATGAGAGGAAGTCCCTACTCGAATCTACTGGCCCACGTGATGAGGATGCCGGGTATCCGAGGTGCCCTGGTTGTCGCGGTTCGCGATGGTCTGGTCGTGGATGGACGCGTTCACGTTGGCTTGCACGGTGCGGCGGTGGCCGCGCTTGCCGCCTCGCTTTACCGACGCGCTTGCCGCGCTACCGGCGACGGCGAGGAGCACGGCCGTTTCGTTGAGCTCGATGCCGAGGAGGGCCGCATCATGATTGCGGGTCGCGGAGACCTGGCTCTCATGGCTGTGGTGGAACGGCGGGCCAACGCAGGCCAAGCACGGCTTGCGGTTCGCCGGGCGGCGGAAAATCTGCTGGAGACTGGGGAACCGGCATAGATGGATCGCTTTGACCTGGCAGAGATTCAGGATGCCTTCGCCGTCCCCCTGGAAGGATTTGTACGGGACACGGGGGTCCGCTTGGCGGTGCTCATCAACCGGAGCGGCCAGGTCCTGGCACAGCACGGCTTCGATCAGCTGTTCGATCTGGTAGGAGTCGCTTCCCTTGCCGCCGGCATCAATGCGTCGAGCCGCGCTCTTGCCAATCAGCTGGGTGAGGAAGAGTTCGAGCATCTGCATCATGCCGGCCGGGAACGCCAGTTGTTCCTCGGACACTTCGATTCGGCGGCGGGCCAACTGATGCTGATAACCGTCTTCGATGACCGATCATCGATCGGGTTGGTGCGGGTCTTCTTCGAGGAGTTCGTGGCCCGATTGCGAGAACTGCCGGCGATGGACGTAGCCCGTACTTCGGTGGGCGCTGGAGATTTCGAAGCCGAGCTCGAGGAAAGCCTCGACCGGTTCTTCCAAGACCTGATAGGCGGCTGATCATGTCGCTAGTGAACTACGCGACGCGGGAAATAACCTGCAAGATCGTCTACTACGGACCGGGGCGGTCCGGCAAGACGACGAACCTGCAGTACATTCATAGCCGCGTTCCGCGGGACCGCAAGGGTGAAATGGTTTCGTTGGCCACGGAAGCGGACCGGACTCTGTTCTTCGATTTCCTTCCGATCGATCTCGGGAAGATTTCCGGTTTCACCACCCGCTTTCAGTTGTACACCGTGCCCGGACAGGTGTACTACAACGCGACCCGCAAGCTCGTACTGCAAGGAGCCGATGGGGTTGTCTTCGTTGCGGACAGTCAGAAGTCGCAGCTCGACTCGGATATCGAATCGTTCAGCAATCTCCAGAAGAACTTGCTCGAGCATGGTATCGATATCCGTCATATCCCGGTCGTGATCCAGTACAACAAGCGCGACCTGCCCAACGTCTTCAGCATCGAGCAACTCGAAGAAGAGTTGAACTTCAGGAACGTCCCGAGCTATCCCGCCTCGGCACTGATGGGTGAAGGGGTCTTCCATACTCTGAGGTCGGTCGCCGAAGGCGTGCTGAAAAGGCTAGCCAGCAAGCTCGAGATGCCGGCGGGCGTCGAGCCCTCCAGGAGCTGACGGTGGCGGTGACGGTCGACCCGGGCCTGACCTTCGAGTCCTTCGTGGTAGGGGCGGAAAACCGCCTCGCTTGGGAAGCCGCACGGACAACGGCGGAGTCGCCCGGCTCGGCCTATAACCCGCTCTTCATCTACAGCGCGACCGGTCTCGGCAAGACACACCTGCTGGTTGCCATTGCCAACCGGGCGAAAGAGCTGCATCCGGGAGCCCGGGTGATTTACACCCCGGTCGAGCAGCTCCTGCGTGGGGCGGAGAGCGGTGATGAGGCGGAGGGCGAATGCAGGAGTGCGGAGGTCCTGCTCGTCGACGATCTCCAGTTCATCGGCCACCGCAGCGAGGCTCACCAGGTCCTCTTTCATCTCCTCGATCACTTGCTCGTGGCTGGCAAGCAAGTGGCACTCGCATGCGACCGCCCGCCACTGGAGATGGGCGAGTTGGACGATCGCCTCCTCTCCAGGTTCGGTGGCGGCCTCGTCGTCGATATAGGCCGCCCGGCCCTCGAGACACGTAGGGGGATCCTCGAGCTGCGGCTCGCATCCATCGGCGTCGGCCTCCGACCTGAAGTAATCGATGCGATCGCTCGTCTGGCCATCGAGAACGTGCGTCAGCTGAAAGGAGCGCTCAATCGCGTCCTTGCGACGCAGAGAGCCGAGAATCGTGAGATAAAGGCCGATGAGGTTGATCGGCTGCTGGCCGATGTGGTGAGCGACCCGGACCTTCCCTGGCTGGCTGAAGGAGAAGACAGGGCGGCGGGTGAGTTCCAGGAATTTCTGAGCGATGTCTCGTGGGCGGTGGACGAAGCCCTTAGCGCGCCGAGGTGGCGAGAGGATCTGGCACGGGCGATCCTGAAGTGGGAGGCGGAGGGCTACGTGACTAGTCGGCTCGAGGACTATCTGGCCGAAGATGAGGTGGTTGATGCCGAAGCGGTCGTGGCCGCGTACGAGCGCGACGTTGCCGCGCTGAAGGCGATCGAGGACGAGTTGAAGCGTTTAGACGTCGCCCGGCCGAGTGGCGTGGCGTTGAGGGATCCCGACCGGCTCGCGGACCTGAGGGGGCTTGTGGAACGCGCGCGCCAGGAGCAGCTGGCGGTAGATGATTTCTTCCTCGACACCGAAAAAGTAATCTGGGATTGGCCTGTGATCGACGAGCTTCTGATCGAAGAGTGGGACGATGGCTATCAAAGGTAGTCTAAAAGAAGCCAGCCTTCCCGACGTCCTCCAGCTCCTGACCATGGGGGGGAAGACCGGATGCCTCTCGGTGACCAACCGGCAGAGCTTCGGCTACATCTATTTCGAGCAGGGGAGAATCATCTACGCGTCGCTGCTGAACCGGCGCGATCGGCTCGGCGACATATTCGTGCGAGAGGGTGTGGTCACACGCGCGCATCTGGATAAGGCGCTGGAGGAGCAAAGCCGAACGCGCGACGGCCGTCGCATCGGCGAGATCCTGATCGACAACGGACTGATCGACCAAGCGACGCTCGAGCGCTACGTGAAGTATCAGATCAAGGAGGCGGTCTACCACCTGTTCACCTGGAGCCAGGGCACCTTCTACTTCGAGCCTGCGAAGCGACCTGAGCGGGAAAAGATCCTCATGTCGATCGATCCCGAGAGCCTGCTGCTCGAGGGCGCGCGCCGCGTGGATGAGTGGAGCCAGATCAACAAGAAGATCCAGTCGCTCGACCACGTCTTTTCGCTCGATCCCGACCGCTCGCGCTCTCTGTCTTCCCTCGAACTCACGCCGGAGCAGGAGAAGATTCTTCCCTATCTGGACGGAAAGCACAGCGGCTGGGACTTGATCGATGAAGCCGCGTTGGGTGAGTTCGACGTTGGCAAGGCGCTCTACGGTCTGATCTCGGCCGGTCTCGTTCGGAAGACCGGCCGGAGCGAACGGGACGCTCGTCGAGCGGAGCTTCGCAGCCGTGTCGAGGAGCACCGGAACCTGGGTGTGGCCTTCTACAAGACCGCCATGTACGAGGACGCCGTTAGCGAGCTGGAGCGGGTGCTGGAGGAAGACCCTCAGGCGCTCGACGCCGAGTTCTATCTGGCCATGGTGGCCTTTCGGCAGGCGGACGA
>FXBF010000458.1_pt1 | contig 14064 bp, 13 predicted proteins | sample 5335321 | NCBI WGS metagenome assembly FXBF01 (sample SAMEA103928391, study PRJEB20085) | sediment metagenome | isolation source: sediment
TTAATACCAGCAAGAAATTTTCGAGATCACGACTATTATTTATGGGACAGCATTGACCTAAGACCTAAGATAAAAACCCTTTATAATCAACTTGTTATGTTGGTTTCTTGCAGTTTTGGGAGAAAAACTCGGGTTTGTCTCTGTCCAGGCGCACGGCAGTGAGGCTTCCCCCCCAAAGACAGCCTGAGTCGAGACATATCGCATTATTTTGCCAATGCAGCCCGAGCGTAGACCAGTGGCCGTAAACCACCGTCCAGGATGGCTTGCGCCGTGCCCCAACATTAAACCAGGGATGAAAGCCGGGTGGCTGTCTTCCGGGGGCACATTTTAGATCAAGTTCCAGGGCACCAGAGGTATCAACAAAACGCATACGGGTCATGGCATTTGTTATGAAGCGCAAGCGATCCCAGCCCTGCAGTGTATTGTCCCAGTAGGCAGGGTAGTTTCCATACATCTTTTTGAGGAATTCTTTGTAGTCGCCTTTGCGCAGCACGCGCTGCACCTCTTTCGCCAGGGTTTCTGTCTTGTTTATTGACCAGCTGGGGTAAATACCGGCATGAACCATGCAGACGCGGTATTCATCTGATCGATGAAAAAGAGGCCGCTTGCGTAGCCAGTCAAGCATTTCATTCCTGTCAGCTGCGCTGAGAACATCCTCCAGGGTGTCGGTAATCTTGCTTTCACGGCCGCCATTAGCCACAGCTAACAGATTCAGGTCGTGGTTGCCTAACACACAGATGGCTGAGTCACCGAGATCCATTACATAACGCAGAACATCAGCCGACTGCGGGCCTCGATTTACCAGATCTCCGCAAAACCACAATTGATCTTTCGCCGACCTGAAGCCGGTAAATTTAATTAACTTACGAAGTGATTTATAGCATCCCTGCACATCACCAATTGCATAAACGGCCATACTTTATTTTCCTGGCAGCGAAGAGTAAACGGTCATATGCGCTCAGTCGTAGTTTTCTATTGGTGGAACACCATCATAAATAAAATCCAGGCGCTGTTGAAAATAACTCTCGCGGGAAAATTGATACGCGTCGAGTGATGCAAAACTAAACACCGATGAGGCACGTAAGTAACGCGAGCGCGTATCAACCAGATCAAGGGCTAACAGCGAAAAACGAGCGGTTGTGTCATCCAGATATCCAAGCGGGTCAGTATAGGAAAAATAGCTATAAAGGCCGAATAAATCACGGCCACTGGAAGAGCCGATTATTGGAATTACGACATAAGGCCCAAAATCAAAACCCCATACGGCAAGTGTTTGTCCGATATCTTCAACATGTCTTTCAAGCCCGGAAAGTGTAGCAATATCAATCAGTCCCAACAGCCCCAGGGTAGAGTTAATATACAGCCGGGAAAAAGAGTCGACTGCATTATTTAGTTTCCCCTGCAACAGACTGTTGAGCATATTTCTACCTTCGGCAGTATTTGAGAAGAAGTTATAAATAGCAATTCTTACTGGCCTCGGTAGTACTTTGCGATAGCCTTTGGAAAATGGGATTAAAATAACATCATCAAATTTTTCATTAAAGGCAAATATTTTTCTGTTGACCTTTTCAAATGGATCTGACTCCTCGGCGTCAACAGGCACGTCTGCCGGCATCGGCATTTCAATTTGTTTGCTCGAGGTAGTAGTACAGGCATTCAATGCAATGAATGACAAAACAAGCACAAACCGGGCAACAAATTTTTTCATTTTATTTTTTTTGGGCTTTATGTGTTCCGGAAATCGCTAACAATGGTCTATATTAGACGGACGAAGAGTATAGGGCACCTTTGTAGAGTGAAGCTACGCTGTGACGAGTATAGTATCAGCTGAAACATAATAATTTACAGGAAAAAAATGAAAGCGCGATTCAATGAAATAAGAAAGTTTTTAAACGAATTAGTTCTCGGAAAAGAAGATAAAATTGAACTTTGCCTGTGCTGTATCCTGGCTAGAGGACACCTGCTGATCGAGGACCTTCCCGGTATGGGCAAGACCCTGCTTGCCCATTCACTGGCAAAAGCGCTTGGGCTTGATTTTAGCAGAATACAGTTTACCAGCGATATGCTTCCAGCAGATATTACAGGGGTTTCTGTATTTGAAGTAGCCAACAGCAGCTTCCGTTTTCACCAGGGTCCGATTTTTTCTAGTGTGGTGCTGGCCGATGAAATAAACAGGGCCTCACCCAAGGCACAAAGTGCACTACTGGAAGCAATGGAAGAGCGACAGGTAAGTATCGATGGCAATACTTATACATTGCCAGACCCATTTTTTGTAATCGCCACACAAAATCCACTCGAACACAGCGGTACGTTTCCTTTGCCGGAGTCGCAGCTTGATCGATTTTTCATGCGGATTAGTCTTGGTTACCCTGACCGAGCCTCTGAGCGAACCTTACTGGAAAAAGAAGACCGTCGAGAATTGCTGGCAAAACTTGAGGCGGTGATTACGAAATCGGACCTGCTGGCCTGGCAGCACGAAGTGAAATTGATAAAAACACGGCCAGCGCTTCTGGATTATGTCCAGGATTTGACTGAGCAATCGCGAAATTCAGCAAATTTCACCAACGGCATTTCACCCAGGGCTGCGCTGAATTTAGTTGCTGGTGCACGAGCCTGGGCAATGCTTGCAGGGAGAGACTACGTCATTCCGGAAGATGTTCAGGATGTACTGCCTGCAATTCTAGGACATAGACTGTCACTGGCAATGGATCTGGAGGGGCATGTGAATATTGGGCTGAATCCTGCGGACAGGCTACTGGAAATTACCCCGGTGCAATAGTGTTCCGTGAACCTTGAGAAGCTAACTGAACCCGTCATTTTCAGGTTGAAGGAGCACTAGTATGCAGGAGCACTGTCTTTCAAGAGCAAACCTCTACATGCTGCCGACGCGGCATGGCATTATATTTTCAATTGTACTGCTGGCGATGTTGCTGATGGCCGTGAATTACAATAATTCACTGGCCTACGTGATGACGTTTACTCTGGCCTCAACGGTATTAGTGTCCATGTTATATACGCACCGCAACCTGGAAGGCCTGTGTCTTTCCTTCGGCACATGCGACGCGGTATTTGCCGGCGAGATGCTTAGCTACACGCTTATTCTTTCGAATCTGTCGAAACGGGATCGTTACGATATTGGTATTGATATAAAAGGCGATCAAAGCAGGCGCAGGGATTTTGCAGCCACTGAAACATTAAGCATTGACTGCAGTACCCGGGTGAGGAAAAGAGGATGGCATTCATTGCCTATGGTGCAGGTAAATACTCGTTATCCTCTGGGGCTATTATTTTCATGGAGCAAACAGGCCGGGCTTGATAGAAAAACACTGGTTTACCCAAAACCTGGAGAGTGGCAGGATTTCCCATCAGGCTATACGGGGAACAGCCCGAAACCCGTGCTGAGGAAAAACAGTCATGACGACTATGCGGGTTTGCGGAAATTCAGAAAAGGCGACCCACCGCAGCACATAGACTGGAAAGCCTATGCCAGAGGCAAGGGGTTGTACTGTAAGGAGTTTCTCGGCGGAGAAATGCCTGAAATGACGTTCCGCTGGGATGATACGCATGGCGGGAAAGAACATCGAATAAGCCTGCTTACCCGTTGGGTGATAGAAGCAGGGGCGCAGGGGATAAGTTTCGGGCTGGATCTGCCCGGGCATAAACTGTTGCCGTCAAATAATGAAAGACATCTGTCAGAGTGTCTAAAAGTACTGGCACTATTTTGATAAAACAAAAATTTCATATCAGCACCGGCCAGGAGATCAAGCCAGACAGGCAGGCATTATATTCTTTGTTTATTGCATTTCTACTGTCAGTGAGCCCGCACCTGGGCCGCTTGCCTGTCTGGTATGCAGCACTTGCGATATTTGTTTTTGGATGGCGTTACCAGATCATTACCGCAAATTGGCGACCGCCTGGCAGCATTATTCGAATAATAGTAATTTTCACCGTGCTATTTTTTCTTTTTCAGCAATACAATACCTTGCTCGGGCGTGATGCGGGCGTTGCTATGCTGGTGGCGTTAACGATGTTGAAATTTCTTGAACTGAAGACCATGCGGGATTACATGGTGGTCGTGTTTCTATGCCTGTTTATTGTCCTGACAAGCTTTCTCTATTCACAATCTCTCTGGCTGGGAGTCTATTTGATGGCTGTGGTTATCGTTCTCTTCACGGTCATGATGTACTTAAACCACAGTAATAGACAAAAACCATTCACGATGCTGAAGCGTGCCGCAAGGATGGTAATGATTGGGTTGCCTGTCGCTGTGTTGTTGTTCCTGTTATTTCCCCGTCTGCAGGGAGGGCTGTTTGGGCTGCCCAGCGACAGCCACTCCGGGCTGACAGGAATGTCGGATACGATGAAACCGGGCAGCATTAATGAATTGAACATGAGTAATAAGGTGGCATTCAGGGTAGAGTTTAAGGGCCGGCTTCCCGTTGCAAAGCAGCGCTACTGGCGCGGCCTGGTGCTGGAAAACTATGAACAGGGGGTTTGGAAAGGAAGCCCGCAGGCAAAGGCAGTCGCTGCTGAAGTAAGCTATGAAAAAAAGGATGTGATTGAATATTCAGTTCTCCAGGAGCCATCAAATAAAAAATGGATATTTGCACTCGACATGCCGGTCAGCAAACCCGCTGAACTTAAATGGGGGACAGGACAGACTTTGCGCAGCACCGGGCCAGTCCGCGAACGACAGCAACTGCAAATGAAATCAGCGATTGAATATAAATTTGCCAGGATATCTGACGATGTACGGCAGAGAAATATTGATAAAAGTTCGGTGAAAGGAGACCGGCTTGCACGTCTGGCGCAAGAACTTTATCGGCAGGCAGGCAGTGACAGGGAGTACATCAACGCCGTTTTTAATTATTATCGCGACAATGAATTTTTCTATACCCTGAAACCGCCGCTACTGGGCGATAAACCCGTACAAAGTTTTATGCTCGACACACGAAAGGGCTATTGTGAGCACTATGCCTCATCATTTACCGTAATGATGAGGCTGGTTGGGATACCGGCACGTGTGGTTATCGGTTACCAGGGTGGAGAATGGAATGAGCAGGGAGATTATTTAATTGTCAGACAAAGCGATGCCCACGCCTGGTCGGAGGTATGGCTGGAGGAAAGTGGCTGGGTCAGAGTAGACCCAACCTCAGCCGTTGCCCCGGAAAGAATTGAATATGGGTTTTCTGCTATTCGACAGTTAATGGAACAGGGGCAACCGCTGGGCAACCTGGCGGGTGAAAAGCTGCAGGCAATCCTGGCCGGGACCCCATTGAGTCGAGCAATTAAGGGGGTAAGATTATTCTGGGATGGCGTCAACACACGCTGGTATAAGTGGGTGATCGATTATGGCACAAAAAATCAGAGCAGCTTACTTCGCTGGGCCGGTTTTCAGCAGACGGACTGGAGTAAGCTGGTGTTTCTGCTGGTGGGACTGGTTTCACTGGTTGTCAGCATTCAGGCGTGGTTATTATTTCGTAGAAAAACAATAATTGATCCGGCTGTGCGGCAATATCAAAAATATTGTCATCGTCTGTCTCGTGTCGGAATTGTTAGATTGTCAACAGAAGGGCCGGCAAATTTTGCCCGTCGGGTAATAGCCTTACGGCCGGATTTACAGGGGCGGGTGAAGTCAGTGACAGAGGCCTATATCGCCATTTTATATGCAGGCGTTACCCATACAGAGCAGCAGCAAAGACTTGCCCGGGCTGTGCATGAATTCAGGCCGGGGCAATGAAACACGACACTGGTAAAGCGACGCCTCCCGTCGTAATGGTCATTGGCGGGATGGACCCATCTGGAGGAGCGGGCCTGTGTGCGGATATTCAGACACTGTCTGCGATGGGCTGTCACGCGGCACCGGTGGTCACAGCAATCACGGACCAGGACACGCTGGCGGTGAGGAATTTTCAGCCACTGGAAGCAAGCTTGATAGAGGCGCAGATACGCGCAGTGCTGGATGATTTATCCCCCTCTGTGGTGAAGACAGGCATGTTGGTAACCAGCGAGATTATTTCTGTTGTCTCATCTTTATTAGGGAAACACCCTGAAATCAGGATAATAGCTGACCCTGTAATGAGCAGCAATAACGATGAACGGCTTAGTGAAGACTCACTTATTGAACCACTAAAGAAATTGTTATTCCCCATTGCAACCATAATTACGCCCAATCTACCAGAGGCCCGTTTGCTGGCGGGTGATGATGTGGCGGCAGATGAATGTGCTAAATTGTTAAGTGACGGCTACTGTATGATTACTGGCACGCATGCTGAATCTGCTAATGTTATTAACCGTTACTATCAGCGAGGCAGAAAGCTTCGAGAATGGACGTGGCCACGCCTGGAATTTGAATATCATGGCTCAGGCTGTACCCTGGCTTCTGCCATTGCTGCAGGGATTGCACATGGCCAGGAGATGGAACTGGCACTGGAACAGGCACAGCAATTCGTCGTAAACAGTCTGCGTTCAGGATTCAGGCCCGGGCAGGGACAGCATATGCCCAACCGCCTTAGCCGTGACTAAAAGCGTGCATCATCTTGCTAACAGGATTAGAGGCCTGTATGCCATTGCCGATACCGGTACCGTGGATGATAGTGAGCTGTTTGAGAAGGTTCGCATGGTGCTGGCGGGAGGATGCCGGGTGTTGCAGTACCGTGACAAGAGCGGCAATGAGGAAAAACGTCTGTGGCAGGCCGGTGAATTGCGTAAGATGTGCCGTCGTGCAGACGCTGTATTTATAATCAATGATGATGCTGAACTTGCCATGCAAGTGAATGCTGACGGTGTGCATTGTGGCCGAGAGGATGCCACAGTCAGTGAAACAAGAGACAGTTACCCGAAACTGATGATCGGAGCATCCTGCTACAACAGCCTGTCGCGGGCAGTGCAGGCGGCCAATGCCGGCGCCGACTATATTGCATTCGGCAGCTTCTTTTTATCAGGCACAAAACCGCAGGCAATATCGGCTGATCTGGCAGTTCTGCAGCAGGCAAAGCAAAGGCTTGAACAGCCGCTAGTAGCGATAGGTGGAATCGTAGCGGAAAATGCGGAGATTCTGATATCATCCGGGGCCAGCGCCGTAGCGGTTATCAGCGGCGTTTTTTTAACGCCGGACCCGCTCCTCAGCAGCAGGAAAATCACCGCATTATTTGATAAACAGACAAACAGCAAAGACTAAACAGGTTGAAACATAGATGAACAACGAAGAACTTTTCCTGCAGGCCTCAAAACATATCCCCGGTGGTGTGAATTCACCGGTACGGGCATTCAAATCAGTCGGCGGTGCACCGGTGTTTTTCAAGCGCGGCGCAGGTGCCCGTTTGTGGGACGAAGAGGGGCGGGAATATATCGACTATGTCGGTTCCTGGGGGCCAATGATACTTGGCCATTCCCATCCAGCTGTTGTTGAGGCGGTAAAAAAGCAGCTCGAAGCCGGGCTTGGCTTCGGGGCACCGACTGTCCTCGAAACACAGATGGCGAATCTTGTCTGTCAGCTGATGCCGTCAATTCATAAAGTAAGGATGGTCAATTCCGGCACAGAAGCTACCATGAGCGCAATTCGACTGGCGCGCGGTGCGACCGGCAGGGACAAAATTATCAAATTTGAAGGCTGCTACCACGGCCATTCAGACTCCTTGCTGGTAAAGGCCGGTTCCGGCGCGCTGACCCTGGGCGTGCCGACGTCTCCGGGGGTGCCAGCCGAGCTCGCCAGCCTGACACTCACCCTGGAATACAACAACCTGGATCAGCTTGCCGAAGTGATGCAGGCGGATGGACTGAACATTGCCTGTATGATCGTCGAGCCGGTAGCGGGCAATATGAATTGTGTACCACCGGTAGCCGGGTTTCTGCAGACCATGCGGGAGCTTTGTGACAGGCACGGCACGGTACTCATTTTTGATGAGGTTATGACCGGTTTTCGTGTGGCATTAGGTGGAGCCCAGGCTCACTACGGTGTCGTACCTGACCTTACCACGCTCGGTAAAGTGATCGGTGGCGGATTGCCCGTCGGGGCCTTTGGCGGGCGGACTGATTTGATGGATCAAATTGCACCCGATGGGCCGGTGTATCAGGCGGGGACATTGTCAGGTAACCCGATTGCCATGTCTGCCGGCCTGGCGATGCTTGAGAAAATTCAGCAGGAAGGTTTTTACGATAAGCTATCAGCAACAGCACATCAGTTAGCAAGCGGCATCCAGCAGCGCGCAAAGGCAGCAGGAATAGCGCTGACATTTAACCAGGTGGGAGGAATGTTTGGCCTGTTCTTCACCGATAACGATCAGGTAAGCTGTTTTGCAGACGTCATGGCATGTGATGTGGGGCGGTTCAACAAATTCTTTCATGGCATGCTGGAGCACGGAGTCAATCTGGCGCCTTCATCCTTTGAGGCCGGCTTTGTTTCCTCTGCGCACGGGCAGAAGGAAATAGATTTTACCCTTGCCGCAGCAGAGGCTGTTTTTTCATCCCTTTAACCTGCCCTTCACCCCGATGCCAGCAACTGCGACAACAGGCGATAAAAATAAAATGGGATAATCCCCCCACCAATAATCAATACCACAGCTATCACCATAAACAGGTATGACAAAAGACGGGCCTGGCTCCCCCGCATTACCCAGGTATCATGCATGACACGCATCCCGGGTGCTGGAAATCTGTTGCTCTGCTGAATTTCCCGGGCCACCTGGATCAGGTGTATACCGATGGTAATCAGTATAATGGCAAGTATTGCGAACAGGGAATAAAAAATGACCAGCAGCCTGAACACATTCCCTGAGGCATCATCAGAAAACATTTGAAGCAGATTGCTTAGGACTGATGGCGAACCCCAGAGCAGTAAAGCAAGCGCAAAAACCAGGAATGTTACAGCCGCAAGCCATTTATTTCGTAACTGACTATCGCCTCGAACCAGCTTGGGGCGCCGGATCGTCGCTTCAGGTGTAGAGATGGATTTTGAATCTAACATGACATAGTTCTAATATGATTTAAGCGTCATTGCGAGGAACGTAGTGACCAGGCAAACTCGCTTGACTGCCTCTATACAAAGAGATTGCCACGCTTCGGTGCACGTGACCGCCAGGCTGACGAAGCCATCCTGCAGGATATGCCCGAAGTGTGCAATGACGGGTTTCTGTGTACAGTTCAGCGGCTCTATCGCAGTCAAATCTATCCTTATTTTTCTCAGGACGCACCTGATTTCCGATAACCAGTAGCATTTAGAAACATTAGAGGTGTTCTCTGCTGGAATGTGGACTTAGTGACGGCTGGCCCATATACGCCGGATGACCCACAGCATAACTTGCCAGGGGTGCCGTATCCACCTTGTTAAATATAAACTATCCTCTGGTGAATCCCCGTAATAAAGCCGCAACCACCAGTTCGAAGGAGACAGGAGATCTTTCACGCGTTGTTTGACTGGTTTATGCAATATAGTCCCCAGCGGCAATATGCTGATACCCGTTCCTGCGGGCATCGGTCTCTGGTTTGGGGGTATATGCAGACGTAAATTTTCGGGCAGAGGGACAATGTAATCAACCAGCCTGAGGGCATTGAGTACATGCGGATAATGTGTTTCTAACCCAGGCCAGTCGATCTCTTTTTCAAAATGGCTGGCATAGTATACGATGTCAACGCACCAGATAAGCCTTAGCTTTGAGGCGGGCTCGGACATGTGATGGTACAGGTGACGCAACTGGTCCTGGTGTCCGAGGGCAAAATAGTTAACACCATCAACACAAAACTCATTTAATGCTGAAGTCAGATTCTCAGCTGTAATCGATGCCGGAGCATCGCCACTCAGCGCATCACGATGAATCTCTACATGAATTAGCGTGCCATCACGTTCAATATGAGCACCCGGCAGATGATGGTGCTCGGACATATACTGGCTACCCGCATGATCGGGAACCGCATAGCCGAGATCGCGCAGGATATGTTGAACATCCATGGCTTTATCTGGCGGGGCAAGCAGATCTATATCACTCATCGTGCGTAAGGAAGGATCAGGATAGATGGTGTGGGCTAGATAAGAGCCTTTTAGCACGACCAACTGGATAGACACTCTATTACAGGCCTCGGAAATCTCGGCCATTGCTTTAGCACGAGCAATATTTGCCCATCGGTGGCGTTGTACCAGGGCATACAGTTTTCGTTTTACATTCTGAGGAATATCAACGCCGCTTTCGCGCAGACTGGTAAAAAGTAGTGGCGCGATGGCATTTTTCTCAGCCTCAATAGCCAGTACTTCCCAATCTGAAAATGTAGAAAAGGCATGGGACAGGGCCTGTTTATCCTGCTCATCAGGGTTTATCCGTGCGGCAAGTGCCAGCAGACGATAGATGGGGTCAAACTGGTAATTTTCGGTGTTCAAGCCCTTTACCAGATTGTGCAGGGTGATTTAGTGTAAAGTTTATCACCAGGCTTGAGCATGAATGTTTTGGCGAAAGGCGGGAAATTAATCAGTGTCCCATTGACTCTAAATTCAGCGGGTGGGTGCGGATCGGTTTGTACACGGGTCCGCAGGTAAGCAGGCCGGGCAGAACTTGCCCACAGATGGGCAAACCCGAAAAAGAACAATTTTTCCGCCGGCAACCTGAATTCAGGGCTTATCTTTTTGATATCTGCCGATTCTGAAAAAGCCTGCCAGGCAATCTTCAGACCGACCAGATCTGCAATTGCTTCGCCAGTTACAAGCTTACCCTGAAGTTTAGCATCTCCATCAACCACATACTGATCAAACTGCCTGGTAATACATGATGCGGCTTTTTTAAAGCCCTGTTTATCCCTGCTGGTCCACCAGTCTGTGACATTTCCGCTGGCATCAAACTGGCTCCCCTGATCATCAAAGCCATGTGACATTTCATGACCAATTACAGCGCCAATCGCGCCGTAGTTGAGGGACTCAGGAGCATGGCTGTCAAAGAAAGGTGGCTGCAGTATCCCGGCAGGAAAAACAATTTCATTCATCGAAGGATTATAATAAGCATTGACTGACTGAGGGACCATCAGCCACTCGTTCTGATTTGCACTGCTCCCAATTTTGTCGAGTTCCCGCCTGATAAGAAAGGCGTTGCCTTCAAGCACATTTCTCGCGTAGGAAGCACGTGAAACTTTCAGCCTGGAATAATCACGCCAGCGACCGGGATAGGCAATTTTTAGCCGCATGGCATCCAGTTTGTTAATCGCGGCCTGGCGGGTGGCTGGTGCGAGCCAGGCCAGTGTTTCAAGGTTTGTTCTCAATGCTTTACGTACATTATCAAGTATGCCGACGACGCGTTTTTTTGATGTGGCTGGAAAGAACAGGTTTACATAGATATGACCAATGGCAAAACCAAGAATACGGTTGCTTTCATCTGTTACACGGCGCCAGCGCGGTTTTATCTCCTTTGATCCGGATAATTTTGAATTGAAGGAAAAATCAAGATCAACAAAGGGCGCTGAAAGGGCATGGGACGTAGCGGCGAGCAGACGCCAGCGCAGGTAGTTTTTCCATTCAGAAAGTGTTCGCTGATAAAGTAGTTTGTCCAGGGCACGAAAGAAACCTGGATTTGTAATATTTATTTGCCCCGGGTTTGGTAAATCCAGTTTTTCAAAATAACTTTTCCATGAAAAGGCAGGCATTATTTTTTTTAGCTGTTTGCGACTCACAGGATGGTAAATTGTATTGGGATTACGCCTTTGAGTGCGACTCATCGACACTTTAGCCAGCGCGGTCTCCAGGCCGAGTATAGATTTGGCAATACCCCTTGCCGAAGCTTTATTTTCACCAAGCATGCGAAACAGGGTGGCAAGGTGGCTCAAATAGGCGCTTCTGATGTCGAGGGATTTTTTATCCTGTCGAAAATAATAATCCCTGTCTGGCAGGCCGAGGCCAGCCTGATCAAGCACCGCTATTATTTGTTTACTGTCTTTGTAGTCCTGCATTTGTCCAACACTGAACATCGCGTCTACGCCGCGTAGCTGGAGATATTGCAGGGTATTCTGCAGATCATAAATATTACTGATGGCATTTATCATCTCAAGCTCAGGGCGCAGCGGTGTAAGACCGAGACGGTCGGCCTTATCGCTGTCCATACCTGTGGCATAAAAGTCACCGATTTTCCTGACGTCACTGTCCCCGGTGGCAAGTGTATTTTCGCCGGCGGCTTCAAGAATATATCGAATCTGTCGAGTATTATTATTTCGCAGGATATTAAATGTCCCCCAGCGAGATTCGCTGTCAGGTATCGGGTTTGCCTTCAGCCAGTTACCGTTTGCATAGCCAAAGAAATTGTTTGAAGGCGATACGCTTTGATCGATGTTTTTCAGTTGAAACCCCGGCTGGCCGGTCATCGAAGCTGTTCCCGGCAGGCCAAAGCTCAGGCTAAGCAGAAGAAAAGCCGCTATTATTGTCCTGGCAGGATTGCTGAAAATGAGACGAAGCCGGATCATTGCATAGTATAAAACTATTGCTGCGATTTAAAATAAAGACTTGTCAAACGCATAGTTGACAAGATAGATGCTGCCGACTATCAGTACTACAGAGGAAAGACCGAGGATAGTAAATATAGTTTTCAGTCGGGCCAGCGAACGCATCAAAGCCTGTTCATCATTGTTTTCATAGGCGATCTTTATGGTTCTGCTGGCCAGCAGCAGCAGCACACCAATCCACATAGGCACCCACGCAACAAGTATGCCAACACCAGTGACAGTGAACAATGCGCCATAAAAGATCAAACAGGCGGCAAACAGGCGAATCCATAGCCGGCTTTCATAGAGAGGCAGCACAATTTTGTTTGTCGGCACAGGCCTGTCCACATCCGTTTTTTTGTCTGAATGCGCCGTTGTGCTATCTTCGTTTTGCAATTTCGTTAATTCCTGAGTAAGAAGAGGGAACTTAGCTGAGAAAAACCCCCTGTGCAACACTTTAAAATACTCAGGACTTGCTACCCGTGTTGTAACAGATCACAATATTTACAGGACCTCTGAGTCCATGCCATGCAATCAGAGGATTCTCAACGACGCATAATCAGACCGGAATAAAAAAATGAATCTGGAAAAAGTTATATTTGCCTTTTTTATAGTTCTTGCACTGACCGTAAATTTTGGCTTCTTTGTCGGTGATATTAATGACCCGTTGCACCACAATGTCTATGAACTGTATGTGGCAATAGTGGTCAACCTGATAGCTACCGTCCTCAAGTTTGGTGATCGAACGCATATAGGTGCAGTTCTTCTGGCAACATCACTGGTTGCCGATCTGCATCTAATTGCCGCTGCTGTTGCCTGGGGCATAGGATTATACGTACTTGATATGGGCAATGATGTACTTGGCATAGTGGTTTCACTTTCTGCCGGGGCGTTATTGGCAAATATCATCTCGGTGGTCCTGCTGGTTGTTGAGACGATGTCATTGCGCAAGTAAGTGATGACTAAAGCCTCATCCTTAATCCTGCGCCGCATGCGGGTGCCACTGCTGGTGCTGATTGCGACATACGCTATTTCCATCCTTGGTTTTGTGCTGGTTCCCGGTGTTGATGAAAATGGTCAGCGCTGGAATATGACTTTTTTCGACGCGGTGTATTTCGTCAGCTACATGGCGACAACCATAGGCTTTGGTGAATTACCCCAGCCATTTTCTGCTGCGCAAAGGATGTGGACCACAGTTTCCATATATTTAACGGTTGTCGGCTGGGTCTATGCCATTGGGGCCATCCTGAGTCTGGTGCAGAACACCCTGTTGAAGCGGGCGCTGGAAGAAGGCCGCTTTACCCGTAATGTTAAAAAATTAAATGAAAGTTTCTTCATTATTTGCGGTTATGGAGAGACTGCTCGACTGCTGGTGCATTCTCTGAATAGCCGAGGATTTCGCACCGTGGTCATTGAAAAAAACAGCGACCGGCTTGATGATTTATCCATGTCAGACATCCCTGTTTCTGTGCCATCACTGGCGGCGGATGCGTCAAACAGTAAAGTACTTATTGAAGCGGGATTACTTCATTCCAGGTGTAAGGGCGTCGTAGCACTGACTGATTCGGATGAAGTGAATTTGAAGATAGCGATAAGCTGCCGCTTGCTGAAGAAATC
>FXBF010000459.1_pt1 | contig 14054 bp, 10 predicted proteins | sample 5335321 | NCBI WGS metagenome assembly FXBF01 (sample SAMEA103928391, study PRJEB20085) | sediment metagenome | isolation source: sediment
TACCAGGGATTCAATGCCTGATCCAGTAGAAAGCGCGCGACCGCCCACGTGCCCCCCCAGTGCGCCAGCAGGCCCACAATTACGAAAGACCATGGCAGCCAGGCTTCGATCCCGATCGACACCACGCGTGCGGAGAGCGGGTACAGGATCCGTTGGTATCGATAGGCGGGGACATCCAAGTTCGGCTCGACGACTTTCGGGTCGGGGCTCGATGCGATGTAATAGGAAAACTGCCCGTCATACCCGGGCGAGCCGCCCTCAATTCCCTGCGAGAAGCGAGTACCGAACTCGAAGAGCTCGATCGGCTGCCAACCAAGGCTTGCCAGGCGCCAGACGACGTAGGCACCTGCTACCAAGGTCGCCACCGTTGCAGGCCAGTAGGCTCTCATTTGCGCCTCAGGTACGCGAAAGCCGCTAGGCCCACAAGCGTCAGCGCAAAGCCGATTGGCACCGTAATCGGACGGTAGTTGAAGGTCACCGTATGTTGGCCTGCCGGCACCCAAATGGATCGCATAACTCCATTCGCAGGATAGCTTTCGGTGGCCCGACCATCGAGCTCAGCCCTCCATCCTGGATACCAGGTATCTGCCAGCACGAGCCAGCCTCCCTCCGGCGCCTCGACAGCTAGCTCCACCTCGTTCGGACCCTTATCTTGGAGGGTCCTCACCACGCCCAAGCCACCCAGCTCCAGTCGGGGATCCCCTTCCAGCAGCACTTCCCTGGATGGGTCGAAATTTGGAGCGGTCGTTCGGCGGATGGCTTCCGCTGGACTCGTCACCCAATCTGCGCGCGGGACGATCCAGGCGCGCACCGGAGCCGGTACCGGGTCGTAGCTCGTCGGCAGGCTGTCTTGAACCGAGGCCTGCCAACCTACGTCCATGTAGGGCAGCAATCGGTCGCGCAGCGCGGGCGTCGTAAGCTCTAGTTGCTCCATCCATGCGACATATCTCGCGGGGAGCAGAGGATCAAAGTTATTGGCGGATGCAAGTCGATCCAGCAGCAGCGTATTCGGCAGACCGCTCTCCCGCACGATCCCCCAGTCGAGCTCCGGTTGAAAGCTATCGAATCGAAACGCCACATTGAACTTGATTTCTCTCTCCACGTCTTGCGACATGTACAGACGATGGTCACCAGATACTTCCTCACCGAGAGCGGTCGGGGCTGAATTGAACTGGGCTGGCAATGTGGGATTGAGGCCACGACCGGCTAGGAAGAGGTCGAGCACAACGACACCCAGGGCAGCCGCGGTCCATCCTGCGCGGGCCGGCTCCGTCCGCAGAAGTGCCAGAATTCCCCCGGCGGCAAGCCAAAAGCCGGCCACCGCAATTGCGCGGGTGAACGTCGGTTCGATGTCGGTCTCAAGCAAGCCGACTAGAGTGGCAACCACCAGAACGGCACCCGCACCTGCGGTGCCGAGCCTAAGCCAATAGAGTTTCCGCCCCTCCGCAACCTGCCAATGTTCGGCTCCCAGGCCTGCCAGCAGTGACAGGGAGGCCACCAGCCAGAGATTCCAGCGTGTGGGCGCCTGAAATAGTGAAAACGTGGGCACTTTCTCGAAGAGGAAGGTGAAGATCGGCGTGTTGCTTCCGAGGCTCAGCAGAAACGCGACCGCTGCTAGCCCGAGCAAGAACCATTTCAAGCGGCCGATGGCTTTGGTAAATAGTGCACCGACGGCCAGGAGCAATGGAAGCAGTCCCACATAAATAGCGTCTTCCCAGAAATTTCCGTAGCCCCAGAAATCTGCCGTGCGCGGATTGCCATAAAGATCGGGCGCAACGAGCCCGAATAACCGCCAGGGCCAGAACGAGTAGGTCAATGCAAATTCAGGAGCTAAATCACCAGCCCGGTTGGATACCGACACGTACTCTAATGTCGGAATGAGCTGCACGGCGGCAATGGCGAATGCCAGCAGCCCAGCCGCCGCAAGGGCCATGACTGCTTTTCCAGCCGAGCCTGAGCTGTAGCGCGCGCGGTATACGACCCACGCCGCGGCCAGAATTAACGTGTACCATGCGATCTGCGCGTGTCCAGAGAGCCACTGGAGGCCGAGCACTAAACCCAGCAAGGCTATGCTGCGCGGCCTGGGCTTTCTTGACAGGCCCTCTGCGGCAAACAGGATCCAGGGTAGCCAGGCCGCGGCGGCATTGATGCTGAGGAAGCCCGATCTGGCAACCAGGTACCCAGACATCCCGTACGCAAGCCCTGCGATGGCCTGGGCAAACGCACCCAGCCCTATGGACCGAGCAAGCAACGCCATGCCGAATCCGGCCCATATGAGGTGCAGCAAGACCAGGAGCGTTTGGCCCCACGAGACATCGGTCGCTAGCAGTATCCAGTTCGGCGGATACAGCAGTGCCGACTGATAATTCGCCAGCAGCGGTGCTCCCATTCCCAGCCACGGGTTCCACAATGGGAAGTGGCCCGAGAGAGCAATCTCTTTGGCCGCGGTGTGCCATGGCGTGAACTGTAGTAGCGGAGCACCCCAGAAGAGCGCCCGACCTCGGATCAGATCGATTCCGAAGAGCAGAATCGGCCCGACTGCGATTGGCAGCCAGGGAAGGGCCTTACGGAAGGCAGGTTTGGTAGATTTCATATCCGTCTTGACTGTCCAAGAGCTCCAAGCACTCCCATTCCTGCGGGTCCCAATCGCCAAGGGCGCGCTCTCTGGGTCCGAAAATCACATAGGTAATTCGCTCGTCTCGTATGAGTGACATTCGCTGTTCTTCTGTTCCGGAAACCCGATAGAAATTTTCGATCCTCCGCCTCAGTTCGGCCAGCCCTGCAGTCTCAGGCCCGTGGCCGGCGACAACTCGCACCGGCGCCCAGGCCGGGAGGGGATTGCTGGTCTCGAAGGAGGCCAGCACAATTGCAGACGGCTCCGCCAACCGATTCAATCGGCCAAACGCCTCGACCTCTACTTGCGGTCGGAAGGCGGGCTCTCGAGGGTTCAGCGCGAGTTCAAATCCGGAGGCCAGGATCAGCAGGCTGCTAGGGATCAAAAGGCTGGCAATGGCAACCCTTCCAAGCCGCCGCCCTGAGCCTCCTTCGAGCGTGGCAAGCCCCGCTGCCGCCAGCACGGCCAGCGCCACCCAGCCACCCTCCGGCAGACGGCGCTGAATGCTGAGCGGCGCCCAAGCCAACGCCGGGATGGCAATCGCCCAGGCAACCGGAAACAACATCGCCTCCCGCCTTCGACGAAGCAGACTGCGCGCACCGATGAAAGCGGCTGGCAGCACAATGCCGAACGCTAACAGATACACGATGGGATGAGGCGAGAGAATTAGATTCTGGGCGGCCCAGGATCGCAGGTATGGATCGGTGAGCGCAGCATAGCCAAGGTACGCGATCAGTGGGACGGAGGGCAGGACCGCGCGCGCCAGGCGTCTCATCCATTGGGATTTTTGCGCCCCGAATCCCAGGACCGCGATAGCGTGCGCGGCCAGGACTGCGAAGGCGGAGAGCAGTTCTGGAGAATGGATTAAGCCCGCAGCAAGCAGCGCGAAGCCTGAGCGCCACCTCGATTCATCCTGCAGATACCAGACAAAGCCAAGCAGCATCGCCGCTCTTGCCAGCGTCAGATGCGGCAGGCCGTATATAGCCAGGAACCCGAAAGTCTCCGGTGAGTAAAACTCCAGCGGCAAGCTGCCTGCAACGGTCGGCCGTCCCAGCAATATCAGGAGCCAGCCTAGCCCACCCCCGATGGTTGCGATGATCACCGTCCAGCGGCGCAGCACGATGTTTTCGACAAACAGGGAGGAGAACCGGTACACCGCGAGCACCAGGGCAGGGATAGCTAATACTCGTATCAAATGGTATAGCGCCACCAGCTGGCCGTGAGATCCGTTGCTGAGCTTACCGAATAGGATGTAGGGGAGGAACGCCAGGACGCCGGATTGCTCTGCTGTGGAATACGGGCTTCGAAATAGCCAGGCCCCCTCAAACCCTGAGAGCATCTTGGCGATGTAGGAATTGCCGTCTTCTGTCGCGAGCAGAAAGCCGGTGAAGCTCCAATCGCGCTCTGGGCTTAGCGCCGCGAGCAAGTAAGGCAAGCTTGTTACCAGGGCCAGGATCACCGAGTAGAGCAGGGCCCAGCGAGTCTCGCTTCGGGTCAACGCCTGATCCAGAACGATGCCAATACGATCAGGCCGAGAAGGGTGACGAGCGCTCCCGCTCGCAACGAGTTGGAGCGAAAGGCAAACTCCAGCTCGTGCTCCCCGGAGGACAGTTCGACCGCGCGCAGCAGCCCCGCGTACGTATCGATGGGCGCCGTCGCGCCGTCGATCGTGACCTCCCACCCCGGATAGGCAATTTCGCTTGCAACCAGCGTCCCCGGCCCCGTAGCTCTCATTACGATCCGATTGGGGGTGCGTTCCAGCACCTCTACTGGTGCCCCGCCATCGATCCAGGCACGCGGCCTGGCTTGAGGGTTGCGGTAGTAATAGCGCCCATCCTCCGCTCTTTCAAATTCGAGATCGGTGCGCTCAATCGGATACGCGGAGACGACCTGTGAGATGGCAAGGTCTCCCATCAAGGCTAGATCTGGCTTGAAGGCCCATTGGACCTGAGGGTCGCCCTCAGGAAATGGTGGCAGTGTCACCGAATATTCGCCTTCACTGAGCCCGGTGGCCCGCGACATGTAGTCTGAGTAGGAGGCCAACTGCAGGGGATTGACCCCATCCGCCAATTCGAGCCCTGCGGCAGCGGCAGCGGGCTGAGGCAGGCTGTAGGAAGGCGAAAACGCGCGTGGGTTGCCCGCTTTTGGGGCCGCCCTCTCGCCCTCCAGATCCGGGCCAGGGCGTACTTCAACGGTAGTTAGATTGACCAGGCCGAGATCGAGCACGATCAGCAGGCACCATCCCACGATTGACCATTGCTGCCGCTTACGTACGGAAATCCCCGTCCAGATGACTGACAATCCGATCAGCGCGGCAGACACGACAAAGGCCGCCGATTGCAGTACTGCTTGATTGCGCAGCCAAAAGCCTAGGGCCAGCAGCAGCGCTATTCCTGCGAGCGCCGCACCGATGATCCTAAGCTGTCTGAGGCCTGCCCTTCGCTTAAGAATCTGATCCAATCCCATGCCGGCCAGCATGGCCAGGGCGAATGAAGAGACAAACAAGCTACGAGGAGGTACGCGCAGTTGGCCGAAGCCCGGTACGAGCGTAGACATGAGCGCGTAGATAGGTGTGAGGTCGCCAAGGGCAAGAATGAGCGAGAAGATGGCAACCCCCACCCAGAACCATCGTCCCGGCGCACGGCTTGGCAGCGTCGCTAGGGCCAAGAAAAGCACCACAACCCCCGCATAAACCTGCCACTCCGGCCAACCTGCGTACTCGGGAGCCAGCACGTTCAGCAGATAGGAGGGAGGCAGGCGGAGCGCCGTCGATTCAGCTAGAGATAGGTTTGCGCGAGTACTGAGCGAAACAAACTCACCCAGCGGCACCGCCAATATCGCTGCAATGGCGACAGACATTAGCCCTGCGATAATGAGAGACGAGGCCGCTCGGATCCAACTCGCCCTCTCACTCCGCATCGGGTCGGCTCCTGGTGGAGATTTGCCGAGCGCCTGCGATTGCGGTGCGGCCGAATCCTCTTCTCCGGCAGATCTTTCTTCTTCCTCGCGATTCCCTGCACTTATTTGCGACGGACCGAGCTCTCGTGGTGCGACTTTATCCGCACTTTCCTCCACAGATCCGAATTGGCTATGCGCAAAACGCCACACAGCATACGACCCAGATAGAAGCGCCGATGGCAAGTACCAACGCGGATCGATCAGAAAGACCATGCCCAGCGCGCCGCCGGCGAGCGCCGCAGATGCCAGGCGCCTCCCATTCATTTCGCGAACCGCCTTCTCAAAGGCGAGCAACACCCAAGGAGTCCAGTAGACGGCAAAGACCAGCGAAACGTGTCCGAGCCCAAAGTGCCCGATCAGCTTTGGCATTCCCGCAAACGCCAAGCCCGCCACGATGGCCGGGCCCGAGCTGATCCCGAGAGCTCGCGCAAGCTTCCACATACCCAACCCGCCCCAGGCTATGTGGAGCCAAGCCAGTAAATTGAATGCCACACCCGGATTGAGCGCGATCGCCAGCCAGTTCGGCGGGTAATACAGCCCAGAAAGCGGATCGGCCGCGAACGGGGCGCCTGAGAGGATCATCGGATTCCAGAGGGGCACCTGCCCCCATTCGATCAGCGAACGGCGCACAAAGATCGCGTTCGGCCAGTGAGAAATCAGGAGATCCGAATATGCACCCCCTCGCCAAAAAAGCACCCCCATCGGATCACTGATTAGGGGCGCAAGCCATAGCAGGCCCGTTAGCACAAACACCAAGACGATGGCTGCGGTCAACTATCCGGTACCTTATACAAGTCGGAGGCTCCTTCCCGATGGGCCAATTTGGCTAGCGAGAGCCAAGAAGGAGCCCCGAGTTCCTTCTCTTCTTCCCCATAGAAGACGTAGTCGACGCCAGCCGCCCGAAGGGCCTGAATCCCCAGCACGGGATCCCCATTCCAAGCCCACAGTTCTCGAACAAACGCCTTTTGGACATCTGAATGCGGGGTTTCGAATGGATGGCCGTAAAGCACGCGGACATCGCCGTAGGCAGGCAATCGGCTGCCGGTATCGAGGCCAGCCAGGATCAGCGGATCTTCAGAGAGGTTGAGCCCGATCCACTCGAGCAATGCCTGATCGCTTTCCGACGTCACGAGGCCTGCCTCTGCTCGCGAAACCGCAACCAGTCCTGATCCGATGACGACCAGATGAGATGGCACGGAGAGCACGATGGTTGCAGCCAACAACAGCGCGAACCTTCGGCGGGTTGGAGCAATGGCCTCTAGTCCAACGCCCGCCAGCGCTGCCAGGGGAATGAAGAGGCCAAGCGTCAGCCGACGCTGAAGGGACACCGGCAAGTAGAGCATGATGAATCCCAAGATTACCCATGTGATCAGCAAGCGCCCGGAGGAGCGACCGCGGGCATCTCCCAACAGCATTCCCACGACCGCGAAAATCAGGACCAGGCCGTATCCAAGTAGGACTTCGAAAATGCCTGGCGTCGGCGTCAGGTTTTGCTCGTTCCAGGCGGACAGGATCGGATGCTGACGGATCACCCCCCACGTGTACACGAGCATCGGGAGGGCTCCAACCAGAAATGCCGTCAACCCCGTCGCCCAGCTCCTCAGCCGCCCGGCCGGCGTCCCGATCAGGCGCTCGACCACCAGCCAGACACCGAGCACGATCCCGATCGCGACCACTGTGAACGGTTGAAGCATCGCCAGTAGCAAACCGCCGATCCAGAGCAGCGCCAGGCGCGCGTCCGGCAGAAGATCAGGGAAGAGGATCAGCGTCACGGACGCGATCAAAGCCGCCGTCGCCAGCGGAAAGTGCGCATTGGCATAGGACGAGAGGAACGGAATCGCCTCTGGAACCCACAGATCAATAGGAAGCAGTCCCATGGGCAAGGCGATCCACCCCACTCCAGACCCAAATAGGGTGAGCATAAACGCAGCCCACTTGGCCCTCGCCGTCGGCAGCGTGCGTGCAAAGAAGAGATAGCTGCTTGCAAACATGGCAAATGCGCCTAGCACACGCGCGGCATGGTAGGTCAGGATTTGCGGCAGCCCGACAACGCGGCTGATTCCGCCAAGGATCAACTGGTAGACGAAGAGCAGGACTCCCGGTCCCGGCTCAGGCGCATATGGAAGCCGAAATTCGAAAACGAGATCGGCTCCCTGCCGCATTTTGGCGAGATAGCTAAGGCCGTCAGCGGGGTTGATCAGGAAACCATTGAAGGTCGACCCGGTTTCGAGAAGCGCAGGCGCGACCAAGAATGGGAGGGTGGTAATCACGACGGCCAGCAGTGCCAGGCCGGCTGCCCAGCGCAGCTCGTAATTCTCGAGCACGGGCGAGATTTTACGTCGGTATTGGAGACCCCGCCATTTGCCCCGCAAACCTCCCCACATCTATAATCCAAACATGAGTCGCGCCTCAGGCCTGTACCGCCTCCAGGAAATTGATCTTGAGAACGATAGGCTAAAAGGCCGGCTTGAAGAAATCCGAAATACCCTTGAAGATTCAGCTGAAATCACACGGCTAAGAGCCGATCTGGCTGGCAAGGAATCGACAGTGGTCACCGTCGGTACGGCTGCCAGACGAGCCGAGAATGAGGTGGAGGATCAGCGACACAAAATCAAGCGTAGCGAGCAAGCCCTATATGGGGGGAGCGTCAAAAATCCTAAGGAACTCGAGGACCTTCAAATGGAGTCGGACTCGTTGAAGCGCCATTTGGAGAGCCTCGAGGATCACTACCTGGCGGTCATGCTTGAGCAGGATGACGCGGAAAGCGCGCGAACACAAAGCCTAGCGTCCTTGGAAACCGCCGAAGCCGGCAAGGCAAGCCTGAACGCGGATTTGATCTCCGAGCGAGAGAGTATCGATGATCGGCTGGCCATCCTGGAGGCCGAACGAGAAGCAGCATTGGCCAGCGTCTCTGAGCAGGATCAAGACACCTATGAAAGAATGCGAACCCGCCTGGGTGGCGTGGCAGTAGTCGTGCTGAACGGCGACAGCTGTGGCGCATGCGGGCTGACACTATCAGCCTCGTCCCGACAACTGGTAAGCAGCGGTGACGAGCTCATTCGCTGCACCCAGTGTGGCCGAATCCTGTACGGAGGTTAGCGATTTTCGGACCCTTCGGACCTTTCGGAATACGGTTTGACTTCGAAGAATTTATCGTTGGTCTGGTGGCCGGCATTCTCGTTGGGCTGCTCCTAGCCAGGCTCAAGCCGGCCTTCGTCTGGGTGATCGCAAGGATCAGAGAGCAGCTCAAATCTCTGCGGTCAGGGCTCACAAGCCGGGCTATTGACCGATACCAGATCGAACTCATTTCCCGCGCGGAGACAATGCACCTTGCCCGGGCTATTCTGGCGCTGGATGAAATCCTCATCCCACCACGCGTGCTGGTCCCGCCGGCCCCTTCCGATCCATCGAGTGATAAAGATCTTCCACAAGACACGGTCGGGGTTTTGCCGAATCTTCCAGACTTCACCTACTTGTCCGGTGTGTATGTGGCGCGCACGCTTTCGCTCAGTGAAGCGTTGAGCAACGGCGCGGATCTGGTGCTCACGGGCGATCCGGGCAGTGGCCGATCAACGGCTCTGGCTTATCTAGCGATCCGGCTTGCGAACCGCGATGCGGCGCTTGGCGAGCTCGCGGGGAAAGTCCCCATTCTTGTACATGCCGCGGACCTACCGCTCAAGGGCCGCCGGGATGCACTTGAACCGGTGATCGAAGCCGCTCAACGAACCGTATCGCCGAGCGTGGCGGCCATGCTGCCCAGCTACATTCAAAAGCACTTTGAAAGTGGAAATGCTCTCCTGCTCTTAGATGGGTTGGATGAGATGCCCTCCGAGGATCTCCCCGAGATTTCGACCTGGTTGAAAGAACTGCGTACTCAGCATCAGGAGCTTCGAATCGTAGCCGCCGGCCCAACGACCATGCTCGACGGATTGGCACAGGCGAACCTGACACCGGTTCCGATTGCTCCCTGGACGGAACGCATGCAGCGCGAGTTTTTTTCCAAGTGGGGCCGATCCTGGAATGAGTATGTCGTTCCAAAGCGGCCTAAGAGTCGCATCTCGGAAATTGACCCGGCCCTGATAAATGGCTGGCTGGCCGGGACCACGCGCGGCCGAACTCCGGCCGAGATTACGCTTCGGGTTTGGACAGCATACGCCGGCGATGTTCGAGGTCAGAGAGCAGTGGACGATGTGGAATCCTACGCCGCGCGCGTGCTCTCTCCCGAGGAGCAGCGGCATACAGAGGAAGTGGCCTTGGCCTGGCTGAAAGCCGGCAAAGCTGCCATCCCCGAGCGTGCCCTTCCAAAGGGGATTCCCATCCCGAGCTTGGTCGAAGCCGGCATCTTGGTTCGCAGATCGGGTGGCAACATCTCATTCTTCCAACCCGCGATCGGCGCCTACTTTGGAGCGCGAGCCATGGCCAGGAGTGAGCTATCGGAAAGCGTCGAGAGCGCCCGGTGGGAACCGGCATCCAAGGCCCTGCACTACTATGCCGTGCTCGGTGATCCCGAGTCGGCTGTCATGCGGGCCTTGAACTCGAATGCTGAGCCATTGGAGGCGGGCCTGCTCAACAGCGCCCGCTGGCTTCCGGATTCTTCGAGCAAGGCCGAGTGGCGCGGCAAGCTGCTTCGCGAAGTGGCAATGATGGTTCAAGACACCGCCAAACCGTACGGTTTGCGTCTACGTGGGGTGCATGCGCTTGCCAAGGCCAATGAGCCATCGGTCAATATATTGTTCACACGAATGCTGAAATCACAGGCGACCTCCAGCCGTGTGCTTGCGTGCCTGGGCCTTGGAGGTATGGCGGATGAGGATTCAGCGGAATGCTTGGTCACGATCGCCCAGGGAGATTCGGAGTCTCTTGTGAGGCAGGCCGCATGCCTAGCGCTGGGGGCTATCGGCAGCGATGCCGCGCTGGAAGGGTTGGGACAAGCGCTGTTGGGCGGGGATGAACAACTCCGACTGGCGGCCGCGGAGGCGCTCGCGGTGCACCCAGATGAAGGCTACGGAATGTTGCGGGAGGCTGCGGAGCACGAGGAAATCATGACGCGTCGCGCAGCTGCATTCGGCTTGGCCCGGATTCAAGACGAGTGGGCGATCAATGTATTAGAGAGAGTCAAAGTAGATGACGAGGAGTGGATCGTACGCGGTGCGGCGGCCGAAGCCCTCGACCGCAGGCTCAATCCTCCATGGAAGATCTATCCGCCTCCAAATGAGCCGGCGGATCTGCCATGGGTAATCGCATATGCGGCCAAAGAGGGCCTAGGAGTTGCACCGGGCAAGGCGGCTACTGAGATGTTGCGACGTGCATTGAGCAATGGCTCGTTTGATGAGAAGATCGCCGCACTCGAGGTGCTCGGCTGGGGAGCGGGGGAGGAGTTGACGCTCGAGCTTTATAAAGCACTCGAGTCGGGAGATGACCACCTGCGAGACGTCGCATTTGAATCGCTCTGGCGCTTGTCTACGAGGGGTGTCCGCTTGCCCGACCCGCTGAAATTCGGATACTAGCCCTATCAGGTGTCCAGATAGCCTTGGATCCGGCTCTCGACCTCTGCGGCGGTCATGGCCTCAATTGCCACAATCTTATCCAGCCCCTTTTGGCCGGCCACAATCTCAATCTGATTCTTGCGCACGCCAAGCACCTTGGATAGAAAAGCAATCAAAGCACGATTTGCCTTGCCCTCCACGGGCGGCTCCTGAATTCGGATCCGAAGCGTTCCATCTTCCCGTATGCCCCCCACTTCGCTCTTTCGAGCGCGGGGAGTCACCCTAATGCTTAGCGCCGCGCCGTGTTTGCCGTTGTGAAGCTTAAAGCTGCGCATTTGATTGCCTAGGTGAGTAGGCCCACGACCAGCCTACGGGCGATATCCAGCAAGATGAGTAAGACCAGGGGGCTAAGATCGATCCCGCTGACGGGTGGGACGAAGCGTCGGATCGGATCAAGCATAGGCTGCACGATCGAACCCGTGAACCTTCGAATGGGATGGAACGGGTCAAGGACCCAGCTGACGATGACATCGGCGAGCACTACTATCCATAAAAATGTGAAAACGAGACCAACTATTTCAACAATCAGGTCCATAGTGCCGCTTTCCGCAATTATCCCATAGATTCGAGCCGGTTCGCCCGAGGAAGCATTTCCTATCCGGTCGCACGGGGTCCAAATATCGCCCGGCCAATGCGCAGCAGAGTGGCTCCCTCCTCCACCGCGATTTCGTAATCTTCCGTCATTCCCATTGAAAGCTCCGACCAATCGACCGAGACGGCCTGCCGCAGGTAATCCCGCAACGCTCGTAACCTCTGAAAGATTGGACGAACGCGCTCCGGTTCAATAACCATGGGGGCCATGGTCATCAATCCTCGAACCTCCAGGCTCGGCAATTCGCAAATTCGGGCAAACTCTTCCGCAGTCTCTGGCCAGCTCGCCTCATCGGTGAGCGGCCAGCCCCATTTCGAGGCCTCACCCGATACATTGCACTCCAGAAGAACTGGCAAGCGAGTTCCCGCCCGCTCCGCCTCACGGTTCAACCGATCCGCGATCTTGGAACGATCCACCGAGTGCACTGCGTCAAAGATCTGAACCACCGTCCTTGCCTTGCGGCTTTGTATGTGTCCGACCATGTGCCATTCCAGATCGGCCAGGTCGTCAGTGGCAGCCCGTTTAGGGAGGGCCTCCTCCACCCGGTTCTCACCAATCAGCCTGAGTCCCGCTTCGTGGGCGGCCCGCACGAACTCCTGTGGGTGTGACTTCGTTATCCCTACAATTCGGATCGCATGGACATCACGATCCGCCCGATTTGCGGCGGCATGGATCCGTTCCTGGACTTCATTCAGTCGTTGCTGGACCTGAGTAGCTACGGATGGCAAGGTGCGCTCCAAAGCGTCCGGTGCTGCCGTTCTCTCCGCGATGCGAGTACCAGTCTTGCAGGTTACATGCCGTACAGATCTCAGATACTTCAATGGATCGCACACCGGCTGAACGCAGCTGTGCCTCGTTTGCGCTCCATAGGTCTAGATGCACGGACCTGCCGATCGAGTGGAGGTGATCGTGCGCCGGATCCCCGATCGATTCCTCGAACTGCGCAACTACGTCTTCGCCGACTGGATAGTGGTCGGGTCCGATGGAGGGCCCAATCCCTGCCACTAGATCCTCCGGCCTGCATCCATATTCCTTTTGCAGGCTCTGCACCAGCTCAGTCGCCACCCCGCGCACGGTACCCAGCCAGCCGGCATGCGCCACTCCTGCTGCCCGCCGCTGAGGATCATAGATCATGATCGGCACACAATCTGCAAAACGCATCATGAGCGTCACATCCGGGCGGTCGGTTATGATGGCGTCCGCTTTTAGGTGACCGCCCGCGAGATTGGGTTCGTCTGTGCGAACAACCGTTGCCGAGTGCACTTGCCACACATCGAACGCCTGATCGAGAGCCTGACCCGTTGTGCGCAGCCCGCGCGCGATGTTTTCGGTGACGCGTTCGTCTTCATCTCCGACTGTACGGCCATAATTGAGCGAGTTCCATGGCGCGGGGCTCACCCCACCATTCCGGGTCAGAATTGCGTGGTCTAGGTTGGAATCTGCTAGGGTTTCGAACTGGAAGAAGCGTAGACCTTCAGCTTCCCGAAATGGCATGCGGCGAGTCTACCACTTTCGCCAGCCTAACCCTCAGATGAGCAGTGTGGGGCTATGGCTATGCGCAAGCCAGGGCGTGTCTACTGAGTTGCCGGAACTTGTAGACTCTCGATAGCTTGTCTTGAGGGTGTTGGGCCGTGCAGCTCATCCAGCCACGCTTTGCAGACCCGATAGACACTGGCGGTTCCGACCATTTCACCACTTGCCTCGAGCTCCGCTGGATGCATGATAAAGGGTTGAGTTTGCATCCCTCCAAGTCCGCCATGGAAGCCAATCAATTCCTCGAAGGCGGCGCCCTCATGGGTCTCGGGATCGTAGAAACTGTTGACCAGGATGTCCGGGCAATTCGGGAAGCTGTCGGTGCGGCGCAGGTGACTTGCCGCGTTGGGGCCGTATACCTCCAGCGGATTTGTGCCTTCCACCCGATCCTCCCGGAGATAGTAGGTACCGCCGTTGCCATAAACAACGGGCCCATCCTTCTTCGAACGTACCATGACGAATCCAATAAGTTCATGTTCCCGGAGCCCAGGAAGTACGGCCGGAAAAGCCTCATCAATCTGCTCCTTCGACATCCTTTCCGGCCACTTGGTGAACGATATCAATCCCAGATTGCCTGAGGCCAACGCTACTACGTCTGCCTGCTGCTCTTCATCCGCTTCACCGTCAATCTCGGCGGCATCTTCTGCCCCGGGACCAATCGACACCTGACCATCCCTGGTCCGACCCTTGAGCGCGCGTGCGGCCACCTTGGAACTGGCCGAATTTTCGTTCTGAATTGTGTCAGTGATATAGGCGTTCAAATGCCCCCAGTCCTCGCCGCTGGCTAGCTCTCCCGCCACCGCGACTTCGG
>FXBF010000460.1_pt1 | contig 14041 bp, 11 predicted proteins | sample 5335321 | NCBI WGS metagenome assembly FXBF01 (sample SAMEA103928391, study PRJEB20085) | sediment metagenome | isolation source: sediment
GAGTGGCTGCAGCGCATTAGAGAAAAGCAGGCAGAGGAACCGAAGGATATCTCGGCTTCCGGGGAACCGGCACCGGAAGAAGCCCTGCGAGCGTCAGCGACTCAAGCAGACGAGGTTCGAAAAGAGCAGACAGACCCAGCGCCGGAGGGTGATCTCAGGCCCGCAGATGAACCTGCATCAGAGGAGGCCCTGAGAGCGGCAGCGACTCAAGCAGACGAAGCTCAAGAAGAGCAGACAGACCTGGCGCGCTCAGCTGATCTCAGGCCCGCAAGTGAACCAGAGCCCGCAGCGGAGTCTCCGGACTGGCTCGAGGGTGCGGAAGATCAGGGTGCGGAGGCGATTCCACACGTCCCAGCTCTGATTGGTGGGGCGGAGGAATCTGCTGACGTCGAATTGGGCGATCTAGGTCTGCCCGATTGGTTGGGGGAGATCGAGCCCCTCGAAGACGAGCAGCCCCCTCTAGCTGCACCGGACCTGGCCCCGGCAACGCTCCCGAATTGGCTGGAAGCTATGCGTCCGGTCGAGACCTTTCGGTCCGTCGTCGAAATCGAATCAGAAGATGATCAAGCGGTTGAATCGGTGGGACCGCTTGCCGGGCTGAGCGGCGTTCTGCTCGCTGAGCCCGTTGTGGCGATGCCGCGCACCTCCAGCGTCGGCTCTATGCAGCTCGAAGTTTCAGAGCGCCAATACGCTCAGGCAGAATTGCTTCATCGCTTGGTCGATGAAGAAGAGCGAGAAGCGCCGGCCAAGCCGAAGCGCAGGACTCGGTTGGCGGTTTTCCGCTGGGCCATTGCGGCCATCGTCCTGGTGGCCGTTTCGCTCCCCATTGTCACAGGCGCGCCCAGCTTCGCCCTGCCCGGTCTCGAGCCCCGAGAACTCGGGGCGCTGTTCGATCTGGTGGAGCAACTGCCGGGAGAGCAGCCGGTGCTTGTAGTGTTCGATTACGAGCCCGGGTATGCCGGTGAGCTCGAGGCGGTTTCTGGGGCATTTCTGGATCAGATGATGGCCCGAGGGCTGCCCCTTGCGAGTATGTCCACTCGCCCAACGGGACCCGCGTTAGCCATGCGCGCGACGGATCCCTATGTTGATCGCTACGACTACGAAAACGGTCAGGGGATCGTGAATTTGGGCTACTTGTCTGGAGGACCGACCGCGGTGCAGCTCTTTGCGGTCAATCCACGCGAGGCCGTAATCGAGGGATTTGCGCTGCCCGAAGAGTTGAAGGAGGCCGGTCTCACCGCCTGGGATACGCCTGTGCTGGATCAAGTTCAAGCTCTCTCGGACTTCGGCATGGTGGCCGTCATTACTGCCGATAGTGAGTCAGCACGCGTATGGGCGGAACAGGCCCGCCCCAACATGGGCGACACACCGCTGGTGGTAGTGCTGTCCGCGGGCGCGGAGCCTCTCATTCGACCCTACTTTGAGAGCGACGACCCCAAGGTAGGTGGAATTCTGTCGGGGCTGCCGGCGGCTGCCGCCTACGAGCTACGCAATGGCCGCCGCGGCCTAGCGCAGGAGCGCTGGGACGCATTTGGCACCGCGATGCTGGCGGCCGAGTTAGTGCTGCTCGCGGGCATAGGCTATGGCCTTCTAATTTGGTGGAGAAGCCGGAGCCTGGCGTAGAACCATGGATACTGCAGACCTGATCGCGAGTTTCATAGCTTCACTGCTGACCATCATGGTTCTCAGTTACCTGATAGGCGACAACCCGTTTTTCAAGCTCGCAATGCACTTATTGATCGGGGTGGCTGCCGGCTATGTGGGAGCGGTTGCGGTGCACAATGTGCTGATTCCAGGGTTGGTCAAACCGGTCCTGGAAGCGGGCCTCACGGGTTTGGCAGACCCCCAGCTGGTCGTCACCGTGATCGTTCCGCTCATCCTGGTGCTCTTGCTTTTCTTGAAGGTTGCTCCGTCAACCGCTCGCTACGGCACGATCTCAATGGTGTTGCTGGTAGGAGTCGGTGCGGCAGTCATCGTCGGGGGTGCAATAACAGGAAGCCTCATTCCGCTAACGCTGGAATCGATGGATTCCTTGAACCCCACCGTTATCAATCAACTCACCGGGGAATCAGGCTTGGAGCGCCTGATTAATGTCATCATCATGCTCGTTGGCACGATTGCCGCGCTCTTTTACTTTCGATTCACCGTCCGGCGGGGGGAAGGGGAGGTGCCGCTTGTCGTCGTCGCAGGTGCAAGCATCCCAGGTCCGCTGACGATGCTGAGGGGAATCGGCAAGGGATTCATCGCGGTGACATTCGGAGTGATGTACGCCGGAGCCGTAGCAGCCACGCTGATCGTTCTTGGCGAACGGGTGCAGTTCATCTGGGACACCGTTACGGGCGTGATAGGCAGCATCGGATAGAAGCATGAGCACGATACTTGAGGCTGATACCCTGCTGGCCGTTGATGTGGGAACGGTAAACACTCGCGCCAGCTTATTTGACGTGGTGGACGGGCGATACCGAATGGTGGCCACGGGTCGCGCGTCATCGACGGCTGGGGCTCCGCTGTTCGATGTTCGAGAGGGTATGCAGGTCGCCCTGGACGAAGTGAGTGAGATCACGGGAAGGCCCTTTTTCGACGAATCCGAAGCGCTCGTCATGCCCACCACCGCCAGTGGAGCCGGGGTGGATGCATTTGTCTCTACTGCTTCCGCTGGGCCCCTTGTTCGGACAGTGCTGGTTGGACTCATGCCTGGCGTTTCGATAGAAAGCGCCCGTCGACTCGCTAGCTCAACTTACCTGAATGTAGTAGACGAGATCGGCCTGATGGATCGAAGGCGGGAAGAGGCGCAAATCGATGTGATACTCGCCGCGAACCCGGATCTCATCCTGATGGTGGGTGGCACCGATGGCGGCGCTACCGCCAGCGTAGTTCGACAGATCGAGACGGTGAGTCTGGCCACGAGTCTGCTCCCCACCGCTCGGCGCCCCGCGCTTGTATTTGCAGGTAACACCAGCCTCGGAGCAGCGGTAATGGAGCATTTTCAGAACGGCTCGGCGGTGGCGGTGGTGCCGAATATCCGTCCCGACCTGGAGCAGGAAGAGCTCGGACCGGCGCGCCTGAAGCTTGCTGAGATCGTCAATAAACTTCGCTCGCAGCGCATCGCTGGATTCGATGACCTCAACGGATGGTCTGGCGGATACACGATGCTCACTGCGGACGCCTTCAATCGCGTGGTGCGCTACCTGAGTCAGGTGTACGACCCTGATAAAGGTGTATTGGGGATCGATGTCGGTGCGGCTCATGTAACCGTGGCGGCGGCTTTTGATGGCAAGCTAAACAGCAAGGTGCACTCGGACCTGGGTCTTGGGATTTCCCTCCCGGGTCTCCTTCGCTACGCATCCGTTTCCGATGTTTCCCGCTGGCTCCCCATGGAGCTCTCAGAGGCGGAGGTACGTGACTACATCTTCAACAAAGCTATTTACCCTGGCACGATTCCCGCGCAGCTGTCCGATCTCCATATCGAATACGCGCTTCTCAGGGAACTGGTTCGAGCTGGCATTTCGCTCTCCAGAGGCGACTGGGCGGAGGGTGCCTCCTCCGAATTGATGCCGCCTCTGGAACCCATCATCGCCAGCGGCGGGGCGATCGCGCGCGCTCCTCGGCCTGGATACGCAGCGCTTGCGCTGCTGGACGCCGTTCAACCGCGCGGCATTACCACCTTGGTGCTGGATCCCTATAACTTAATTCCCGCGGTGGGTGCTGCGGCGAGCTTGCTGCCGATGATCACAGTTCAGGTGCTGGAGTCCGGCAGCTTCGTCAGCCTGGGAACGGTTGTTTCGCCGGTTGGACGGGGCCGACCGGGCCGACAGGTGCTCCGCGTCCGCATCGATCCTGAGAGCGGCGGCGAGCCGATCGAAGGAATCGTTCGCTATGGCCAGCTTGTCCTGCTTCCACTTCGCCAGGGTGAACATGCTCGCATGACATTGAGGCCGGAAAAAGGATTTGACGTAGGTTTCGGCGGACGAGGCAAGGCAGGGGCGCTGCGAATTGCGGGAGGGGCATTAGGAGTAATTATTGACGCGCGCGGCCGGCCGATCGAATTGTCCAAAGATCCCGAACATCGTAGAGAGCTCAATCAGAAGTGGCTCTACGATATTGGAGCTATGCTCCAGAGCTAAATCATGATTGCCAATCATCTGCCGCGTATCAGACATATTTTGCCCATGACAAGGGTGCAGCGCGAGCGGAAGCTCGACGGACCCGGTGTTTTGACCGTCAGGGTAAGGGAAAAAGTACAGTCGACGGATGTGATCGGCGAAGTGCAGCCGCAGCCGCAGCATCACTTTCTCGATCTGGCCTCCGCCTTGGGTGTTTCGGATGCGGAGGCGGCGCGCCTGCTGCGGGTGGACCTGGGGAGCGACGTGGAGGCGGGCCAAGTGTTGGCGGGCCCGGCCGGGATCGCCAGGCGTACGGTACGTGCCCCAGCCAATGGCAAGGTGCTTTCCCTCTCCAGAGGCCGAGTGCTATTTGAGGCTCGCGAAGGGGCGCGCGCAGTTCATGCAGGGGTGCCGGGGGAGGTCACCGCCTCGGATGGCGCGAGCTCGATCATCATCTCGGCCGTCGGGGCGCTTGTCCAAGGCGCATGGGGAAACGGCCGCCGGGGATGGGGAGTATTGCGTGACGTGGGTGAAAGCCGGAGTGCGCGGTTGGAGCCTAGCGAACTCGACATGATTCTTCGAGGCGCGGTTGTACTAGTAGGTGTGGTCGACAATCCCAAATCCCTTCATCAAGCCACGGAAATTCCCATCCGCGGCCTGGTATGTGGAAGTATGGCGTCGGAGCTCATTCCCACCGCACTGCACATGCCATACCCGATCTTGTTGACGGAGGGTTTTGGGGCAATCCCGATGAACTCCCCGACCTACGACCTGCTGAGCACCAATGCGGGAAGGGAAGCGAACGTGGAAGCGTCGCTGCTGGAACCCTATAAGCCCCAACAGCCCGAGATCCTGGTACCGCTCCCTGCCACGCAGGACCTTAAGAGTCCGGAACGAATCGTGCAACTGGTGCCTGGAGTGCGGGTGCGGGCCTTGAGAGCGCCTCATGTCGGGGCGGTCGGAAGCTTGCTGCATTTGATGCCGGGGGTCGAGTCCTTCCCAAGCGGCATATTGGCGCGCAGCGCGATGATCGAGCTGGAGGAAATTGGCTCCGTCGCCGTGCCGCTGAGTAACCTAGAAGTGATTGCTTGATGGAACTTGGTTCGAAACTTGCAACTTATGGCGTACCCGATCGCGTTGTGTCGCGTTCACGCGGATCTTCTTGGGCGTGAGGGGAGGAAATTATGGCAGAAGACTTTGAAGTTACTGGGGGGCTGCCCGAGGACGATGAGAATCGCACCTTTGTAATTGCGGCCGCTGGGCTCGGGGGCTTGATCGTGCTGAGTCTCATATGTCTAGGGGTCTACGCGCTAGTCCTGCAGCCGCGGCAGCGCGAGGCTGCCTTGCAGCAACCGACCAGTATCGTTCTCACAAATACGGCTGTAGCGCTCGGTCTGACGCAGACCGCGGAGGCAGCGGATTTTACGCCAATACCCACGGAGCCGCCTCCGACATTCACACCTGCGCCCATTGACACGGATACTCCAGTGCCGACTCAGGTGGTTGTGCTGCCAACCGACACACCTACTCCTACCCCATTTACGACGTTGCCAACGGTGGCGCCCCTAACGGCCACCGCCGCGGCCCAGATGACGCAGACCGCTCTGGCGATCGCGGGCGGGGCCGGGTCGCCCACACCTCATCCAACGGAGCTCCCCGTGGCCGGCTTTGCTGATGATGTCGGACTGCCCGGAATGGTGGGCCTGGCGGCGCTGTTCCTGGCGGCGATTTTCCTCACAAGAAGGCTGCGGTCGAGAACCACGCCTGCAAGCTGATTGAATAGCGAATCATAAAAGGGGCCGCGCAACCATGCGCGGCCCCTTTTCGATCTCAATTTCAGCGTTAGGTTAGTCTGGCAGGCTGAGCTTGGCCAACGTTTGGAACAGCTGCGCGACGCCGTTTCCGTCCAGCGCGCTGGTCTCCAGATATGGGGCCTGGAGAGAGTTGGCAAATTCCTGCGCTTGCTCTGGCCGTTGGGTGCGTTCCAGGTCAATCTTGTTGCCCACCACGATGAACGGTTGCTTGTCAACCGCCTCGAGAATCTCGTCCCTCCAGCGGGCGAGGCTAATGAAGGATTCGGGTTCCGTCACGTCGTATACAAGGGCTGCGGCTCGGCTCCCGCGATAGAAGCCCGCGCGTATTATCTGGAAGCGATCCTGGCCCGCCATGTCCCAGATCGAAAGCTTGACGGTTTGTCCGGACAGATCCACAGTCTGCGTCTGAAAATCGACCCCAATCGTGGCCACGCGGGTCTGTTCGAATTTCCCTTCACAGAAACGCCGAATCAGCGACGTCTTACCGACGTTGCCGTTGCCTGCGACGACTACCTTCAGGACGGGAATGCTGCTCAAAGGCTACTGGTGACGACCGAGAAAATACTTATGGGGAAATACGAGTTCATCCGGATTGACGGGTGGGTTGCCTAGCAAGGTTCGGTTGGCTCGCTCAAATAGCAGATGAAGTTCCTCGAGCGATTCCAGTTGATCGGTGGCGGGATCCGTCGAAAATAATGTCATTAGGGTCGTAAACTCTCCCGGCATATAGGCAAGCCACCGCCCGCCTTCGATCTGAGTCGACTGCATGCCCGCGCCGAAGATCTCCTTTGTGGCGGCCCGGTAGGAAGAAAGCATCGGAACGGCCAGTTCCGCCTCGATCTGGAATTCTCCGATGGTGTTCAGTGGCATACCGGAATCGTTATCATAGACCGAATACCCAAGCACCTTTGCCACGTTCTTCTGGCGGATGACAATACTCTTGCCTTCGGTGGTGGCCGCTTTCCATTCCTCTGAGTCCGGCGACATTTCGACGTACCGCTTCACAGTCTGCTGCTCGCGGCGATAGTGATCATACAGTTCTTGAAATTGGGTGCGGTTTATCTCACCCGTGGCAAACTCCTCGGCCAGCTTATTGATTTTGCCCTGAACACGCTCCAAGTACTCCTGAGGGTTCTCAAGCGGGGATGGATCGCTGTCTGTAGTAGGTTGAGGGGGAGTTGCCGCAGCGGCCCCTTGCTGAGGTGCTGCGGGGGCCGCCGGTGACTGGGGCTGAGTTGCGCCCGAAATGAGGTCGCGTAGGCGTTGAAACATAACGATTGCCCGATCGCGGGCATTATAGCATGGGGGGCATATGCATAAGAAATGGGAAGAGAGTCTAGTCCGCTTGAGCCACCCGACGGCCGTATTCGAGCAAAGACTCGAGGGCTCCGGGCTCGCGAGCCTCAGCGTAAACACGGAGCAGCGGCTCCGTTCCAGAGGGTCGGACGAGCAGCCAGGAATCGTCGTCCATATGGAATTTCACCCCATCCCGGTTGCTAACGCACTCCACCTGGAGCTTACCGATAGCCTCTGGAGCGCCGTCAAGGAGCCGCGCGGAGAGCTGTTCCTTGGGAACCGGTCGCGACAGCCGCAGGTCCAGTCGCCCGTAGTGCGAGGGCCCAACATCCTTCAGGAGCCCGTCGACCAGATCTTTCAACGTCGATCCAGTTGAGGCGACCATTTCCAATACCAGCAGGCTGATGAGGATTCCATCGCCCTCCGGGATATGGCCCTTGAAAGAGATACCTCCAGACTCCTCGCCGCCGATAAGTACGTCTTCGCGGAGCATACAATCGGCGATGTGGTCGAATCCGACCGGGGTCTCTATGACCTCCAGACCATACTTTTTGCCGAGCCGATTGATCATCTGGGTCGTCGATACGGTCTTGACGATTTTGCCGCTCCAACCCCGGTGCTCCACCAGGTATTTCAACGCCAACGACATCAGGCGGTGAGGATCGACGAACTCTCCCCGCCCATCCATGGCTCCGATCCGATCCGCATCTCCATCCGTAGCCAGACCAAGCTCACCGTGACCTGCCGCGATGCATCCGGCCAGCGCTCCCAGATAGCGCGCGATGGGCTCGGGGTGAATTCCTCCAAAACCGGGGTTCATCTCCCCTCGCACCTCCGTTACTTCGCAACCCGTTCCCTGGAGAATTCCCTTGATCTGACCGCGACCGGATCCGTACATGGAATCCACCGCAAGGTGCTGAGGATTTTCGGCAATAGCATCGAAATCGATCAGGGAGCGCAAGTGATCGTGGTAGATCGAAGTGGGATTGAAACGTTCGATCAATCCCGTTTCCTTCGCTTGCCCGTAGTCCATCAGGTTCGGGCCCCGACCGCGAGATTCGTTATCGTTGAAGTAGAACTCGACCCGGCGGCACTGCTCCCTAGCGGCGGCGCCTCCGTAGGCGGCCTTGAGCTTGAGTCCGTTGTAGCGCGGCGCATTGTGTGAGGCGGTGATCATGATGCCCGCAATCGCGCCCAGGTGACGCACGGCATACGAAATACAGGGGGTCGGAACGTCGGCGCTGGTCAAATACACCTTGATGCCATTCCCAGCCAAGACGCGTGCCGCCTCGACCGCGAACCGATCGGAGAGGAAGCGTGTGTCAAACCCGATAACCACTCGTCGCGCATCCGGAGCCAAGGTCCCGTTACGCCATTCATCTGCCGCAACCGCGTCCGCAATTGACTGGCTCACGAGACGCACGTTGTGGAAAGTAAAGGTGTCCGAGATGACTCCCCGCCAGCCATCGGTTCCAAAGCTTATTGGCATTCTTTGTCCTCCGGCTCGGGATTCTAACCGCGGTATTTGAGTCCGACGGCGATATCGTTCAGATTCGTGCCCGTCGGCCCGATCTTGATCAATGCTCCGATCGCATCGAGCAGTGGATAGGCGTCGTTCCGCGCCAGCGCTGCGTCCGGGTGAAATCCTTTCTTCTTTGCGCGTTGAATGCTTTTTGCATCGATCTGGGCTCCAGCCGCGTCGGTCGGACCGTCGACGCCATCGGTGGCCAGCGACATCAGTGCGAATCCGCTCTCCCCCTCCAACGCGGTGGCCGCTCCGAGAGCAAGCTCTTGATTGCGACCCCCAAGCCCATCCCCTCGAATCCTGACCGTAGTCTCTCCTCCTATGATCAAGCAGTCGCCGGGGTCGGCCGCGCTTAAGCGCGACGCCAGATGCCAACCGGCAACTCTGGCTTCCCCGCGCAGGTTCCCTGCCAAGATCTTGGGCCTAAAACCGAGCTGCCTGGCCTTCTCCGCCACGGCCTCAAGGACCACTCGATTGGAGCCCACGAGGACATGGATCGGTCGGCGCGCGCGCGATGGCTTTGAATGGGGTCTTTCAAGCGCCTCCCGGATAGCCATCGGTACTGCCTCCCATATTCCGTACTCTCGCAGGACTTGTACGGCTTGCTCTGGACGGCGCTTACGGACCACGGTTGGCCCGGAGCCTATCGAACCGAGACGATCACCGACCACATCGGAGAGAATGAGCGAGACCACTCGCGCGGGAGCCGCAAGCCGGGCCAGCCCGCCAGACTTGAGTTGCGAGAGCGCCCCACGTACCTGATTGACTTCTTCGATGGGCGCTCCGGATGCCAAAAGCAGTTGGTTAGTAACTCGAAGCTCCTCCAGCTTAACGCCTCGAAGCGGTAGCTCGATCATGGCCGAAGCGCCTCCAGAGACCAAAACCAGCACAAGGTCTTCTTCGCCGGTTTCGGCCAACAGGGCGGCTGCGGTGACGCCAGCATCCAGACTGCCTGGGCCGGGCAGCGGGTGCTCCGTCACGATCGACTGAAAAGCCCGGGACAGCCTGGCCTTCGGGCCGCTGCCCTCGATCCCCGGGTATCGCGGTTCCGTGACCAGCCCTTCCGTCACTCTTCTTTTAAGCAGGGCAGAGCTCGCCGAGGCCATTGCGGGTGCGGCCTTCCCAATGGCAATCACGTAGATCTTCCCATTTGGGTGAAGATCTATACGGTGATCGCCCGCATGAAGGACCTGGCTCTCCAGGCTCAGATGCTGCCGCACCGCAGCCGAAGCGTCGGCTGCCGCGAGCGCGGCCTTTCGAAGGGCGGTCATGTGGCTCTTACGTTTAGTGTATTCAGTCAAGGGAATGTGTCTCGACCTTCAGATGGATGAATGCTCGGAACTAGGATCCGTCGATATCGGACATAGCCTGAGCTGCAGCCGCCTCGGCGTCTAGCCGACCGGTCAGGACTGCCTGCACCGCCTCGGCCAGTGGAGGTCCGATGGCCTTCAATAGGGAGCCTTGGGGCTTGGCCACCGCAACTGAGACGATACGACTGGCGGTCGCGGCCTCCGAACCATCCGGCCACTGCCCCAGCACCTCCGGCTGAGTGGGAAGTAGCCCCAGAGCTTGAGACCACTTTGCCAGGAATGCCGGTTCAGCCAGCCACTCAATCAGATCGGCCGACAACTCTTTGTGCTCGGGGTTTGCCACTGCCCACGACCATGGCGCGGCAAGCGCGATCCCTGGTCCGTTCCTTGTAGGGAGTGGCCCCAGGGCATGCATCCCGGAAGCATGGGACGCGAAAAAGGCGCCATAGGGTGCCTGCGCGGCCTCAGAGCGTTGTTCTTGAAGTGCCAGCCAGGTCTCTCCGGAGGTGGATAAATCGAGGGAGGCCGGGGATAGGTTTCCAGATTCGGAAGCGGTCGCCAAAAAGTCGAGCGCCTCAGCAAGAATATTCTCATCGAGTCCCGTATCTTCACTGAACTCTCCTCCAAGGGACAGGTACTGCGCAATAAGAAATGTAGCCTCCGGGTCTGCGGCCGGGATAATAAACCTATTGGCCTCGACGATCAGGTCGGTCCAGTTGAGGGGTACTGCTTCAAAGGCCGCTATTTCCGAGGCAAAGGTCTCCATCTCGCTCGCAAAGGGTTGCCCGTAGCGAATTCCGTCCACGCGTGAGATGTCCTCTGCAAAGGCGTAATTATCCGAGGGGTTGCCAAGTTCCGGTAACGGCGAGAGCAGACCCGTCAGTGCCATAGTGCCAAGCGCTTCTGGATCGAGCGTTACGAGATGAGGCAACGTGGCAGGCGCCGCCCGACTAGCAGCCGAAAGGGACTCCATGAGGCCTCCCGGGCCCCTCTCCGCCTTTGTCCGAACGATCACCCGGATATCGGGATTTTCGTTCTGAAAGGTCTCCAAGCGTTCCAGCAGCACCACCCCCGCCGGCGTTTCGGGATTCGGTGCGAATGCGGGAGCTACCCAGAGGATGAGCTCTATCGGCACCACGGCCGTTGAAGTGGGAGGGATTGGCGCTGAAGTAGGTGTTGGGAGGGGGGTAGAGGCCGGTGTTTGCGGCGCGTTGGCGCAGCCCGCCAAGAGGAAAAACCCCAACAGTAGGGCTGGACGCATGGTGCGTCATTATACTTGGGCGCCATGCTACAATCGCGCCGACATGCCCGAAGTCATGCTTGAAGGGATCCCCGCCAAGCCCGGCTGCTATCTCATGAAGGATAAGGCAGGCCGGGTGATCTATGTCGGCAAGGCGGTTAATCTCCGCAGCCGTGTTCGCTCCTACTTTCACGCTTCAGCCTCACTGGATCGGAAGACAACCATTCTAGTTGCGCTCATAGCGGATATCGAGTGGATCGTCGTCGATTCGGAACTCGAGGCCTTGATTCTCGAGATGAATCTGATCAAACGGCACAAGCCGAAGTACAACGTGCGTCTCAAAGACGACAAACGCTATCCTTATGTCAAGGTGCACTGGGCGGATCCCTTCCCGAAAGTCACAATGACCCGTCGCATTACCAACGACGGCAGCCGCTACTACGGCCCCTATACCAGTGTGTGGGCTGTGCATCAGACCCTGGATGTCTTGCGGAAAATCTTCCCCTATCTGACCTGCGATCGAGTTATCACGGGTGCGGATCTGAGGGCCTGCCTGTACCATGACATCAGGCTGTGCCTGGCGCCCTGTATCGGCGTCGTTAACCGGACGAGCTATCGTGCGATGATTGCAGATCTATGCAGGTTTCTCGAGGGGCAAACGGAACCTATCCTTGAGAGGCTTGAGAACGAGATGGAGCGCGCTTCCGCCGCGACGAAATATGAGCGTGCGGCGGCCATCCGCGATCAGCTGACCGCTATCGAAAAAGTAGTGGAAGGCCAAAAGGTCGTTTCCAAAGATAAGATGGATTCAGACGTGATTGCCTTCGCCAGGGACGATCGAAATGCCTGCGTCCAAGTCTTCTTCATTCGACGTGGAAAGATGATCGGCCGGGAATACTTCATTTTGGAGGGAACGAGCCAGGCCAATGATGAAGAAGTCGTACGAGCCTTTGTGAAGCAGTTCTACGCGAATTCGGCGACCCTCCCGCAACGAGTGCTGCTCCCGCTGGAAATCGAGGAAGCCAATATCATCGAAAGCTGGTTGAATCGCCGAAGTGAGCATCGTAAGGTCAAGATCACGGTGCCGCGACGAGGGGTGAAGAAGGAGCTGGTGGCGATGGCGGCCGACAATGCGGCCGAGACGCTTACCATGCTCAGGGCACAATGGGAGGCCGATCGAAGCAAACATGTACAGGCGCTCTCAGAGTTGAAAGAGGCACTGAGCCTTGCAGATCCGCCTAATCGGATTGAAGGCTACGACATCTCGAATCTTCAAGGCACCGCCGCAGCCGGCTCTATGGTAGTTTTCGAGCAGGGTTCACCGAACAAGTCACTGTATCGCAAATACACCATCAAGTCCGTTCAGGGTCAGGATGATTTCGCGAGTATGGAGGAGCTGTTGGATCGCCGGTTTCGCAGATGGGAGCTCTCCCAGGAGGCCGTGAAGGGCCCCGGGGCCAGGCTCGATCGTGCATTCGGCTTCCTGCCAGATTTGATATTGATCGACGGAGGCAAGGGCCAGCTCAGGAGAGCGGCCGATGTGCTGAGGTCCTTTGGCTTGGAAGACCAGGTTCCCATCGTGAGTTTGGCCAAGCGGCATGAAGAGCTGTACCGACTGAATCGCCCTGACCCGGTCATCCTGCCCAGGAACTCCCATGCTCTATTTCTGGTCCAGAGAGTACGGGATGAATCCCATCGCTTCGCGCTCAGTCACCACCGGTCACAGCGAAGGCGGAGCGGGCTTACTTCGCGGCTCGATACGATCCAGGGGATCGGCCCCGCTCGCCGAAAGGCACTCCTGCAGACCTTCGGCGATCTGGAAGGAATACGTTCAGCGGAAGTGGAGGAGATCGAAACCGTTCGCGGCATCAATAGGGAGCTGGCGGAGCGAGTCAAATCCGAGATCGCTTAATCGACCCACGTTCGGGGGAGGCAAACACCGGATCAAATGAGACAAGCCTGGATCATTGACGACGACGACGAAATGAGCCATGCCGTGCGGCTTATGCTGGAGCTGCTGGAATTCCAGGTACGCACCCATCGGGAGGCTCGCGGAGCAGCCCAAGTGCTGCTCGCAGGCGAACGTCCCGATCTGATCGTACTGGACATCAACATGCCGGAAGTGACCGGCATGGATTTCCTGGAGTTTCTCGGCATGCGTACCGAACTGAAGGATCTCCCGGTCATCATGCTCTCCACTGAAGCTTCCGATGTGCGAGTGGATGAGGCCATGAAATTGGGGGCCAAGGGCTTCGTATCAAAACCGGTCACAATCGAGGAATTGGAGACGGTGATCGCGAAAGTACTCCCAGAATAGCGAAAACCCATTAGAGGAGGTACCAATGCCAGTTAGACATGCCTCTGCCACCTGGCACGGCAGCATCAAGGAGGGCCATGGGCACATACAGTTCGGCGACTACGAGGGTTCGTATTCGGTTCCCTCACGATTTGAGGAAGCGGACGGGACGAATCCGGAGGAGTTGCTCGGAGCGGCCCACGCCGGGTGTTTCTCTATGGCGCTGTCTTCCGGATTGAGTGCCGCCGGCCATCCACCAAACTCCGTACAAACCTCCGCTCAAGTGCACATCGACAAGCTAAAAACGGGCTGGACCGTGACACGTGTGCATCTCGTTACAAAGGTAGAGGCCGCAGGTCTCGAGGCTGAGGCTTTTCAGGAATTCGCGGAGAAGGCCAAGTCAACTTGCCCCATCTCGCGCGCACTGGCGGGGGTCGAGATCACGATGGAGGCCAGC